>BFBZ01000973.1_pt1 | contig 21233 bp, 21 predicted proteins | sample 1888401 | NCBI WGS metagenome assembly BFBZ01 (sample SAMD00112614, study PRJDB3348) | symbiont metagenome | host: Chara braunii | reverse complement strand
GTCTCCGGTTTTCGAGATGATGATGGGCGCCGGCGGACGCTGGTTCAGTCCGCCGGGCGCTGCGAGATCGTGCCGCAGAAATCGGCGACGGTCGTGACCCAGCCGAAGAAGGTTTCGATATTGAACAGCGCGGCCTTCTGGGCGAAGTCCGGCCCCGCCTGATGGGTGGCATCCTCCAGCACCACTCCGAAATATTCGAGGTGGAACGCGTCGCGCAGCGAGGATTCGACGCAGACATTGGTCGCGATGCCGGTGAAGACGAGATTGCGGATGCCACGGGCGCGCAGGATGCTGTCGACATTCGTATTGAAGAAGCCGCTGTAACGGGTCTTGGGAATGACGAAATCGCCCGGCTCCGGCTTCAGCGCATCGACCAGGGCATAGTCCCAGCCGCCCTTGGCGAGCAATTGGCCTGAGAGCTCCGGGCGCTTGCGCATGGTCTTCAGGGCATTGGATTTGTACCAGTTGGGCGAGCCCGGCCCGCCCGCCTCGGCGTAATCCTTGTCCCAGCCGTTCTGGAAGAAGATCACGGGAATGCCGGCCGCGCGTGCCGCCTCGACCGTGGTCCTGATCTTGTCGATCGCCGCGGCCGCGCCGGAAATATCGAAACCGGCGAGATCGAGATAGCCGCCGGGCGAGGCATAGGCGTTCTGCATGTCGACGACGATCACCGCCGTCTCCTTGACGTTGAGCCGCAGCGGCTCCGGCCGCGCCGGCAAGGTCACGCTGGCTCCAGGCGGGCCGGCCGGGGCGAAACCGGCGGCCATCGTCTCGGTTGCGGCCATCACGCGACCTCCTTGAGAGCGGCGACATGTTTGCGTGAGGCCATCAGCGGCTGAATGCGCTCGCCGAAATCCTCCACGCCCTTGACGAAGTCGTCGAAGGTCAACAGCACGCCGCCGGTGCCGGGCACGGTGGCAACCTCGTCGAGCATGCGCGCGACGTTCTCATAGGAGCCGACAAGGGTGCCCATGTTGAGATTGACGGCCGAGGTTGGATCGGCGAGCTGGCGGACATTGGTATCGGCGCCCGACTTGGTGTCGGCGGCGCCCTGCACGGTCAGCCAGGCCAGCGCCTCGGTATCGGCGCCGGCCTTGTAGCGCTCCCACTTGGCCATGGCCGCTGCGTCGGTCTCGTCGCAGATGATCATCATCAGCACGTAGCAGGAGACGTCGCGGCCGGTCCTGTCGGTCGCCGCGCGCAGCCGGTCGGTCACCGGGGCGAAGGCGGTCGGCGTGTTCAGTCCCTTGCCGAGGCAGAAGTTGTAATCGGCATATTGGGCGGTGAAGGCCATGCCGGCCTCGCTCTGACCGGCGCAGATGATCTTCATGTCGCCCTGCGGCTTCGGGCTCACGCGACAATCCTCCATCTGGAAGAATTCGCTCTTGCGATCCGAGCGGCCGGTGGCCCAGAGATCCCTGAGGATCTGGACATATTCCGAGAGATATTCGTAGCGGCGGCTGAAATAGTCATCGCCCGGCCAGAGCCCCATCTGCGAATATTCCGGCTTCTGCCAGCCGGTGATGACGTTCAGGCCGAAGCGCCCGTTGGAAATGGAATCGATGGTGGAGGCCATGCGCGCGACGATCGCCGGCGGCATGGTCAAGGTGGCGGCGGTGGCGAACAGCTGGATCCGGCTGGTGACGGCGGCAAGGCCGGCCATCAGCGTGAAGGATTCGAGATTGTGGTCCCAGAACTCGGTCTTGCCGCCGAAACCACGCAGCTTGATCATCGAGAGCGCGAAGTCGAGGCCGTAATGCTCGGCCTTCAGCACGATCTCCTTGTTGAGATCAAATGTCGGCATGTATTGAGGGGCGGTCTCGGAGATCAGCCAACCATTGTTGCCGATCGGTATGAACACGCCGACATTCATCGCTTGCTCCTCGGGCTTGGCGGAGCACGGTTCCCCCGGCGAATGGTCCGCCGTGACCGCCTCCAGGGCTCGTCCAACAGAAATGCACGCGCCGTGCCAGCCCACGGATCCTCTATTTTACAAAGACTTATGAAGCTTCGCTGGATAGATTCGGACCGACTGGTCCGAAAAAGACTAAATAGTCCGCATCAATTGCGCAAGCCTGCCTAACTCTTGGTCAACACCGCTTGGCCAAGGCACCACGCTTGCGAGCCGATAGCCGCCCGTGCCAAGTGGCTGACATGCCCCCACCGGTCAGACCCGAGAGCCCGAAATCATCCGTCGCCGCGACGCGACGCGCAAGAACGCGGCGCGCCATACCGCCGGCCGACGCCAAGGCCACGGGCAGCGCGGTCGAGGCCAAAGAGGCCGTTCCGCATCGCCGCGTCCGGAAGATCGCGGCCAAGCGCAGCGCCATCCTGGGCGCCGGGCTGAAGCTGTTCTCGCGCTACGGCCTGCACGGCGCGACCATGGAGGAGATCGCCCGCGCGGCCGATGTCTCCAAGACCAATCTCTTCTACTATTTCGCCTCCAAGGAAGAGATCTATGTCGAGATCCTGCGCCAGCTCCTGGAAACCTGGTTCGCGCCGCTCGACGGGCTCGAACCCGGGGCCGATCCGGTCGCCGCGATCCGCACCTATATCCGGCAAAAGGTGATTTTCTCGCGCGACAATCCGGAAGCCTCGCGGCTGTTCTGCCTGGAAATCGTACAAGGCGCGCCGCTGCTCGGGCCCGAACTGCGCGGCGCGCTGAAGGCGGTGGTCGATGCCAAGGCCGGGGTCATCCGCGCCTGGGTCGCCTCGGCCAGACTGGCGCCCGTCGACCCGCATCACCTGCTCTTCTCGATCTGGGCGACCACCCAGCATTATGCCGACTTCGCAGCGCAGATCGACGCCGTCATCGGTCGCGACCTGACGGACGAAGCCTATCTCGAAGACACCGTCGCCAATATCCAGCGCATCGTGCTGGACGGCATCCGGCCAAGGGGCGCGGGAGCATAGCCGATGGCCGGCGGGTCCATGGGCCCTCGTCATGCTTGTCGGAAAGGCGCCGAAAATCGCCTCCCGCTCGAGAATGTCGACCAAGTCCAGCTTTATGCCTTGAGGGCGGCCGGCCGACATTGAGCCGATCGATGACCACCTGGAAGCGGACGAGCGCCGCAGGCTGCGGTGCCGCCGATCATGCCTGCCCATCTGGCCAGTGGACGCGCCGCCGGTCCCGGCACATCTCTACGGCATGCATTTCCAAGGCACGCATTCCGGAGGTCCCATGAGCAGAACCATACAAGACCTGTCGACAGCGCTGGAAGGAACGGTCGCGCGTTTGGCGCCGAGCGTCGTTTCCGTCATCTCCCATCGCATGCAGGCGTCAGGCTTCGTCTGGCGCGCCGGTCTCGTCGTCACCTCGGACGAGGGTCTGGCCGAAGAGGGCGAGGTGCGTGTGACCATGCCTGGCGGTGAGAGCGCTCTCGCCCATGTCGTTGGGCGCGACCCGAGCACGGCCATCGCCTTGCTCAGGATTGACCGGCCAGAGCTACAGCCCGCCGCCCTGATCACGACCATGCCCTCACCCGGCGCCCTCATCCTTGCCGTGGGCGCCGAAGGCGGCGCGCCGACGGCGGCCCTCGGTGTGGTCTCGGTCAGCGCGGGCGCCTGGCAGTCGATGCGCGGCGGCGAGATCGACGCGCGCATCGAACTCGATACCCGCCTGCGTGCGACGGCCGAGGGCGGCCTTGCGGTCAATGCCGCGGGCGAGGCTGTCGGCATGGCGGTGTTCGGACCCCGCAGGCGCGTGCTGGTCATCCCTTCGACCACCATCGACCGGGTCGCGGCGAAGCTGGAGAGCCATGGGCGGATTCCGCGCGGCTACCTGGGTCTCGGCCTGCATCCGGTGACGATCGAGGGCCATGGCACCGGCGCCATGGTGATGAACGTCGACCCGACGGGCCCAGCGGCGACCAGCGATATTCATCAGGGTGACGTGCTGGTGAGCTTCGACGGCAAGCCGATCACCAGGCTGCAACCGTTGTTGCGATCGCTCGGCCCCGACAGCGTCGGGCGGCTCGTGGACATCGAGTTCCGTCGCGGCGGCCAGTCGCACCAGATGAAGCTTCAGATCGGGGAAAGGCCGGCGGCTTGAGAGACCTGCGCGCGAAAGACCGGTTGCGGCTGGCGGTCGACGTGGCCGATCCGGCTCTCGCCGATCGGATCGCGTCCGCCCTGGCCGACGTCGAAGAGTTCGAGCTGGTCGGCAAAAACGATGAGCCAGACGCGCTCATCGTTGCCGTGCCCGGCGCAACGGCCGGGGCGGACGCCGGCGTCACACTTACCGCCCGGGAGCTGGAGGTGCTCGCCCTGCTGGCGGAGGGCGCCTCGAACAAGCTGATCGCCCGCCGGCTCGGCATTTCCGCGCACACGGCCAAGTATCACGTCGCCTCATTGCTGGAGAAGCTCGACGCCGTCAGCCGCACGGATGCCGTCGCCCATGCGCTGAGGACCGGCGTGCTCCATCTTTGATGCCTCTGGGCCAGCGCCGCCTCGCCATGCCGACGCAGCGGCCACGCGGCGCTTGGCCGAACAGCGCGCCGACCTTTTCCGCCATCCCCGTCGCTGCTCCCCGAGATCTTGTCGCGAAACGCACAATTCTTGACCTGTGGCGCATGAGGATTTCCCGGACTGGACAGGGCCTATACAGCCCGAATACTCCTCTCACCTGGGGAAGGCGCATTTCCAAAAAAGGCCCGATACTTGCTCACGAAGAACGTCTTCTCCTCGAATGACCTGCCGGGACATCTCGACGAACGGGCCCGGTTCGCGCTCTGGCAGGACATCCATGTCGCGCAGATCTGGTCGGTCGAATATACACCCTCCGAGAACCTGCCGTTCGAAGCCGACATCGAGGCGACTGCCGTCGGGTCGCTGGTGCTCGGGCAGATGGCCGGCACCATCAAGCGGGCCTCACGAAAGGCGCGCAATATCGCCGATGACGGCCGCGACGGCTACCTCTTGCTGGTCAATACCGGCGACACGACCTTGAGCGGTGCCCAGGCCGGCCGCGACTATGGCGTCGGCCGCGGCGAAGCCGCCCTGGTCTCGGCCTCCGAGCCGCTGCAGATGATCGGCGGCGACCGGAATATCTGGATGAACGTGGTGATCCCGCGCGCCGTGCTGGAAGATGCCTTCGTCCATGTCGAGGACCGGCTGGCGCTGCCGATCGCGGCCGACAATGCCGCTCTCGACATGCTCCGGCGCTATTGCCGATTTCTGGAGACCGGTCCGGCCATTGTCTCCCCCGATCTGATCACCCATGCCACCGAAACCATCGTCGACCTGATCGGCCTGGCGACCGGCGCCAAGGGTGAGGCCGCCGAGCTCGCCGGCTTGCGCGGCCTGCGCGCGGCGCGGCTCCAGGCGATCCTGAGCAAGATCTCCGAGAATTTCACCGATCCCACCATCTCCGCCCAGACGGTCGCCCAGTCGCTCGGCCTGTCGGTGCGCTATGTCCATGACCTGCTGCAGGAAACCGGGGCGAGCTTCGCCGAGCGCGTTCTCGAGCTGCGCCTCAAGCGCGCCCACCGGATGCTGTCGGACCGGCGCTACGACCCCATGAAGATCAGCGAGATCGCCCTGATGAGCGGTTTCAGCGACGTGTCCTATTTCAACCGCTGCTTCCGCCGCCGCTTCGGATCGACGCCGGGCGGCGCCCGCTAGCCGGCCGAAGGACGCGCGCGGCGGCAGCGGTACCCCTTGCCGCGCATTGACGGCCCCGCCGGCGCATGACCCTTGGCGACATGGCGCCGGCACGGCCTCCCATGCGGCGCGCGGGCCACACGTCACAAGAAATGCAGGCAACGCACTGCAGGACAATTCCACTGCCGTCCGGCCCAAGACGGCCGCGCCCGGCAATGTGACACAGGAGCCCCAGTTTCATCAGCATCGGCCAGAGCGAATTCATGACGTCGACACTTTCGAGACACGACAACAAGAGACCGCGCCACGCCAAGCCCGACCCGATCTCCCCCAGTCCACTCACCTTGACGCTCGCGCTCGGCTGCTCGGCGCTCGTCTCGGTGAGCCTGTCCGCTCCCGCGGCCGGCGCCGACTGGACCGGTGCCGCGTCCAGCGACTGGTTCGTTGCCGGCAACTGGAGCCCGGCGGCGCTTCCGGCTGCGGGCACCGATGTCCTGATCAATTCCGGTACGCCGAATCCGGCCGTCATCAGCGGTCCGAACGCCACGGCCCGCCACCTGTCGATCGGCGACGCGACGCTGACCATCTCCAATGGCGGAACGCTGCTCACCAACGGTATCGGCTCCATCGCCTATACCGGTGCGACCAGTGGCGCCGCGACCGTCACCGGCGCCGGCTCGACCTGGACCAGCGTCGGGCCGATCTATGTCGGCCACATCACGTCCGGCACCGGGACCCTGACGATCTCGAACGGCGGAAAGGTCTATAGCGGCGGCGGTCATGTCGGCTTCTTTTCGGGCTCCACCGGCATTGCCAGCGTCGACGGCGCGGGTTCGGCCTGGATCAGCAATGCCGACATCGCCATCGGCGAAGCCGGCACGGGCACGCTGACCATTTCCAATGGCGGCCTGGTCAGCAACGTCAACGGCATGATGGCCGACACGCATGCCGGCAGCGTGACCGTCACCGGCGCCAACTCCACCTGGGCCAATAGCGGCGGCCTCGTCGTCGGCAATTTCCGCCAGGCGACGTTGACGATCGCCAATGGCGGCACGGTGACCAGCACGACCGGCATCATCGGCTCCTTCAACGGTTCGGTCAGCAGTGCGACGGTCAGCGGCGCGGGTTCGACCTGGACCAACAGCGCGGGCCTCACCATCGGCCGAGAGGGCGTCGGCACGTTGACCATCATCAATGGCGGTGCGGTCAGCAACACCACCGGCGTGATCGGTGCGGCTGCGGGCTCCGCGGGCACGGCGGCGGTCGACGGTGGCGGCTCGACCTGGACCAACAGTGCCGACCTCAGCGTCGGCAAGGCCGGCACGGGCATGCTGACCATCACCAATGGCGGCACGGTCACCAATGTGACCGGCTATGTGGGCCAGATCGCGGGCGCGACCGGCACGGCAACGGTGAGCGGAGCCGGTTCGGCCTGGACCAACAGCTCGGAGCTGCGTATCGGCCAGAACGGCACCGGCACCCTGACGATCAGCGCCGGAGGCACTGTCAGCAATACGGTCGGCTATCTCGGAAACTTCTCCTCCGGCAGCGCGACCGTCGACGGCACCGGTTCGGCCTGGGCCAACAGCTCGGTGCTCTATGTCGGCGTCAGCGGAAGTGGTGTCGGGACCTTGACGATCTCCGGTGGCGGCACCGTCACCAATACGGTCGGCCATATCGGCTATTCGCTCAACTCCACCGGTACGGTCACGGTGGACGGTGCAGGTTCGACCTGGACCAGCAGTTCGACACTGTTGGTCGGCACCAGCGGCACCGGGACTCTGACCATCGCCAATGGCGGAACGGTCGGCAGCGCCAGCGGCATCATCGGCAATACGGGCACCGGCAGCGCGACTGTCGGCGGCGTCAATTCCACCTGGACCAACAGCGGCAGCCTGACCATCGGCAATATTGGCTTCGGCACGTTGACGATCGGCAGCGGCGGCACGGTCAGCAATACCAACGGCGTTCTGGGCAATTCCGCCGGTTCCTCCGGCACGGTGACAGTGAGCGGCGCCGCCGCGACATGGACCAGCAGCGCGGACATCGTCGTGGGTTATGCCGGCACCGGCACGCTGAATGTCGGCAATGGCGGCGTGGTATCGGTCGGCGGCCCGGTGCAGATCGCCAAGCTGGCGGGCTCCGTCGGCACGCTCAATATCGGCGGCGCGGCAGGTGCTGCGGCGCTCGCGCCCGGCACGCTCAACGGCGCCCCTATCCAGTTCGGCGGCGGCACCGGTACGGTCAATTTCAACCACACCAGCGCGGGCTATACCTTCGCCTCCGTTGTCAGCGGTCTCGGCACGATCAACCAAGTCGCCGGCACGACGATCCTGACGGCGGATTCGAGCGGTTTCACCGGAGCGACCCACGTGACCGGCGGCCGGCTGGCGGTGAACAGTTCGCTGGCGAATTCGGTGGTGACCGTCTCCGGCGGCATCCTGGGCGGCACCGGCACTGTCGGCGGCATCCTCGCCCAGGCCGGCGGCACGATCGGCCCGGGCAATTCGATCGGCACGCTCGCCGTCGCCGGCAATGTCGTGCAGGCCACGGGCTCGATCTATCAGGTCGAACTGACCTCGACCGGCCAGGCCGACCGGATCAACGCGACGGGCACCGCGACCATCGCCAGCGGCGCGGTCCTTGACGTCGTGAAGCTCGATGCCGCGCCCTATGTGCTGGGCACCCACTACACCGTGCTGCAAGCCGATGGCGGGGTCACCGGCACCTACGCACTCTCGGGCAATTTCATGCAGACGGCCTTTATCGGCCTGGTCGCCAATTACGATTCGACCCATGTCTATCTCGACGTCGCCAAGGTGAAATCCTTCGCCGCGGCCGGCCAGACGCCGAACCAGATCGCCACCGCCGGCGGCGTCGAGAGCCTCGGCAGCGGCCATTCGCTCTATGACGCCGTCCTGCTGCTGCCGACCGATGCCGCGGCGCGTGCCGCCTTCGACAGCCTGTCGGGCGAGGTCCATGCTTCGGCCCGGGGCGTGATGATCGAGGACAGCCGCTTCGTCCGCGAAGCGGTCACCAACCGGGTGCGATCGGCCTTTGACAGCGTCGGCGCGGTCGCAACCCCTGTCGTCACCTATGGCCGCGGCGGCGCCCAGGCGGCGCCCGCCAATACCGCCGGTTTCGCGGTCTGGGGCCAGGCCTTCGGATCCTGGGGTTCGGTGTCGGGCAATGGCAATGCCGCGGCGCTCCGGCGCGATATCGGCGGCTTCTTCATCGGGGCCGACGGCCTGGTCGCCGATCGCTGGCGCGTCGGCGTGGTCGGTGGCTACAGCCACGGCAATATGCGCGTCGCCGCCCGCAATTCGTCGCTGGCCAGCGACAACTATCATGTCGGCCTCTATGCCGGGACGCAGTGGGGTGATCTCGCGCTGCGCACGGGCCTTGCCTATGCCTGGCACGATATCGGCGCCAGCCGCTCGGTCGCCTTCGCGGGCTTCGCCGACACGCTGAAGAGCCGTTACGGCGCGCGCACGGCACAGGCCTTCGGCGAGCTCGGCTATCGCATCCGGGCCGGTCAGCTGGCCTTCGAACCCTTCGCCAACCTCGCCCATGTCAGCCTGGCGACCGATGGCTTCACCGAGACCGGTGGGGCGGCGGCGCTCAGCGCCCGCGACACCACCACCGGCGTCACCTTCACGACGCTCGGACTGCGCGCCTCGACCGATATCGTGCTCGGCAACGGCATGAGCGTCACCGCCCGCGGCATGCTGGGTTGGCGTCACGCTTTCGGCGCCACCACGCCGTATCAGACACTATCCTTTACCGGCGCGTCGCCGTTCAGCATCGCCGGCGCGCCGATCGCCCGCAATGCCGCCGCAGTCGAGGCCGGCCTCGACCTGAACCTGACGTCCTCGGCGACCCTCGGTCTTTCTTATGGCGGCCAGTTCGGCTCCGGCCTGACGGACCAGACCCTGCGCGGCAATTTCGCCGTGAAGTTCTGACCACCTCTCCACGATCTCCCGCCCTCCCCGAGATCTCCGGCCGGTCCGGCGACAGACAGAAAGCCTCACGATGAAGCCCGTCATCACCGCGCTCGCCGCCGCCCTCCTCGCCGGCACGGCCGACCTCGCCTCGGCGGCCTCGATGAAGCCGGGCGACATCGTTGGCGCCATCGCCTTTCTCATGCGTATCGAAGGCGGCGCATGCCCGGGCATCAGCTTCGATCCGGCGCCGATGTCGCGCATGCTCGACCCTCGCGGCATGACGATCMCCCAGATCCGCAGCCGTTACGCGCGGGATTACCTGACCGCCTATAACGAAGCCGGATCGCGCATCACCACCGACGGCATGCGTGGCTATTGCGACTTCGTCGTCAATTTCTTCGGCCGGGCCCAGCCCGGCGAGTTTCCCGGCCTGGTCATCCGCTGAGCGGGCGCAGCGCGGCCACGCCCGGTCCAACGGGGGCGGCAATTTCGCCGCGAAACTCCGACGCGACGGCCCTTGTGCCGGCGGATGGGCCAACACATATTGCACCAACTGCAAATTTGCAATGCGTGAGACTATCGCCCTCGCACCGGACCCCGCCATGACCAGCGCCACGACCTGCTCCGACACCTTCCAGTTCTTCCGCCTGTGGATCGCCAATCCCTTGGCGGTCGCCGCGGTGGCCCCGTCGGGCGAGGCACTGGCTCGCCTGATGACCGCGGAGATTTCAGGCGAGACCGGGCCGGTGATCGAGCTCGGGCCCGGCACCGGCGTGTTCACCCGGGCGCTGCTCGGTCGCGGCGTCGGCGAAGACGATCTCACGCTGATCGAATATGGCTCGGACTTCACCCGCATGCTGCAATTGCGCTTTCCCAGGGCACGGGTGTTGTGGATGGATGCGGCCCAGCTTGGCCGTTTCAACCTCTATGCCGGAGCACCTGTTGGCGCGGTGGTCAGCGGCCTGCCCTTGCTGTCGATGTCGCCGCGCAAGGTGACCGCGATCCTACAGGGCGCGTTCAGCTATGTCCGGCCAGGCGGCGCCTTCTACCAGTTCACCTATGGGCCGCGCTGCCCGGTGCCTCGGCCGATCCTCGACCGGCTGGGGCTGAAGGCCACCCGCATCGGCCGCACCGTGCGCAATCTGCCGCCGGCCGCAGTCTATAGCATCGTCAGGCGCCAACCGATCGGCATCGCGCGCGGCGGCTTCGGCCAGACACGCGGGCTGACCGGCGCGGACGACGCCTGCTGACGGTTGGCCCTCTCGGGCCCCCGGGGACAATCGCCTTTTGAAGCTGGGGATGATGGCGGGACAGCCGGTGCGCAAGCCTGTGCCCGATCTGGGGACAGGCCGGCCGGCAGGTTGTGGACAAGCCTGCCGGCGGGTCGGGGAGAGACTGTGGAGAAATGCCGGCGACCACCGTCGCGGGCACCCGCGCTGACCTTTTGCCTGCGCGCCCGACCGGCGTTATATGCAGGTCGGCCGCGACGGCGGATCGGCGGGAGACGAGGCGGGTTGGCTCGGTCAGGTGTCATTGCGGGCGAGGGCGAAGCGGCCGAGGGCCTGCGCGAGCGCAAGCGCCGGCAGACCCGCGAACGCATCTCGGAGGCCGCCATGACGCTGTTTCTCGAGAACGGCTTCGAGGCCACCACGGTCGATGATATCGCCGCAAAGGCCGATGTCTCCAAGCGCAGTTTCTTCGACTATTTCGCCACCAAGGAAGACGTCGTCTTCGCCTGGCAGGACATTTTCGGCACAGCACTGGAGGCTGCCGTCGCGGCCCGCCCGGCGGGCGAGCCGTTGACCCGGGTGGTCGAGGAGGCCGTGGTCGCCGCGGCCGTCGCGGCAACCCAACCGCGCGCGCTGGCGATCAAGGAGCTGATCCATTCGACACCGGCGCTGGGCGCCCGCGACCAGCTGAAATATGCCAGGCTCGAGCAGACGTTGGCCGCGGCGCTGGTCCAGCGGGCGACCGACGAGGCGGGCCGGCTGCGCGCTCAGCTCATCGCCATGGTCACCATCGGCGCCATGCGCATCGGCGCCGATGGCTGGAACAGCCGGCCGCGCAGCGAAACCGCCGAAGCCTATGTGCGCAAGGTGTTCAAGATCGTCTGGACCGAACTCGCCGCCTTCGGGCATGACGGCGGCCGTTGAACCCGGCCGATCGGCGCCAGATTGCCTGAAGGCATGGACGGCATCGCCCGGCTTCTGCTACTGCGCCTTCCACCTGATGGCCAAGGATAGGCCGCCATGCCGGCGGTGTTATGATCGCCGCCCAGAACGAAGCCGCGACCGGACCGGCGATGCGTCCGGAACCCGGCGGAGCGAGACCTAAGTCCATGCCCATAAAAGTGCCCGATGACCTGCCCGCCCGCGCCACGCTCGAGGCCGAAGGGGTGATGGTGATGCGCGAGGCGGATGCCGTGCGCCAGGACATCCGGCCCATGCGCATCGGCCTGCTCAACCTGATGCCCAACAAGATCAAGACCGAGACGCAGATCGCGCGGCTGCTCGGCTCGACGCCGCTGCAGGTCGAGCTGACCCTGGTCAAGATGACCAATCACGTGGCGCGCAACACGCCGAGCGAGCACATCATCTCGTTCTATCAGGACTGGGAGGACATCCGGTCCGAGCGGTTCGACGGCTTTGTCATCACCGGCGCGCCGGTGGAGACCATGCCGTTCGAGCAGGTGACCTATTGGGACGAGTTGCGCCGCATCTTCGACTGGACCCAGACCCACGTGCACGGCTGCTTCAACATCTGCTGGGGCGCGCAGGCCGCCGTCCACCATTTCCACGGCATGCCCAAGCACCAATTGGCCGACAAGGCCTTCGGCGTTTACACCCACCGCAACCTGGCGCCGGCCTCGGTCTATCTGCGCGGCTTCTCCGACGATTTTTCGATTCCCGTGTCGCGCTGGACCGAGGTCCGGCGCGAGGACATCCCGGCGGCGAGCGGTATGACCGTGCTGATGGAGTCGGACGAGGCTGGCCTCTGCCTGCTGGACGATCCGCTGCACCGGTCGCTGCATATGTTCAACCATATCGAATATGACTCGAATTCGCTGAGCGACGAGTATTTCCGCGACCTCGCCGCCAACAAGCCGATCGCCACGCCGCACAACTACTTCCCCAAAGACGACCCGGCGCGCCGGCCCGAGAACCGCTGGCGCAGCCATGCCCACCTCTTGTTCGGCAACTGGATCAACCAGCTCTACCAGACCACGCCGTTCGACCTGGCGAAGATCGGCGGCCGCTAAGGCCGCCACCCGTCACTCCGGGCTGAGGCCCAGCGCCTGGCGGAACCGCACCTTGGCGTGCGCGCCCTCGCGCAGCGGTACCAGGCGAGCATTCTCGGTCACGTCGATCTTGACGATCCGGACCCGTGGCCCCTGCCCCGAGGTGCCGATGTCGGCGGCGAGCCGCTCGAGTTCCGCCTCGCTCGACACCACCGCCGCGTCATCGATGCCGCAGGCGCGCGCCGCCGCCGCCAGGTCGGTCGTCGCGGTATGGCTCTGCTGGGCGCCTGTCTCGCCGTAAAGCCCGTTGTCCAGCACCACGATCGTCAGGTTCGCCGGCCGCGCCAGGCCGATGGTGGAAAAGCTGCCGAGCCCCATCAGCATCTCGCCGTCGCCGGTGACCGCGACGACGGGCGTTTCGGGTTGCGCCAGCGCGAGCCCCAGGGCGAGCGCGGCGGTGCCACCCATGGCGCCCCAGAGGTAGAAGTTGCGCGCATCGTCGCCGGCGGCCGCGACATCATAGGTGGATGATCCCAAGCCGGTGACGACAAGGGCATCGCCACGGTTCTTCAGCAGGCGCGCGACGGCCTGCCTGCGGTTGAGGCGGTTCGAAGACATCGCAAACTCCTACCTGGTGAAGACCTTGGCGCCGACCAGGCGCTGGGACAGAAGCACGGCCATGGCGGAGCCTCCGCCATAGGCCATGGTCGCGGCATGCCGGACCACGTCGGCGACCTCGTCGGGCCGGTCGGCGCGCTGCACCTGGACGTCCATCAGGCCGAGGGCCGCCGCCGTGGTCGAGCCCATCGGCACCTGCCAGGGATTGAACTCGCCCCACTCGCCGCGCATGGTCACCAGCATCAGCAGGGGGAATTTGCAGACCTTGATCAGCGACAGCATGTTGATGCAATTGCCGACACCGCTCGACTGCATCAGCAGCGCGGCGCGCTGACCGCCGAGCCAGGCACCCGCGGCGACCGCGATGCCCTCTTCCTCCGAGGTCAGCGCGATGCCGCGCATTTCGGGCTCCCGATGGACCCGCTCGATCAGCCGGGCATGGCCGCCATCGGGCACATAGGGCACCTGGCGCACGCCGAATTCCTTTAAGATATCAAGGATATCGTCGGGCCAGGCCTGCGGCGTCGATCCGCCGGGCCTGTCGAGAACCGCTGTCGCCGTCATCTCGCCTGTCTCCGCTCCGAGGCGCCCGCCCCCCTTGGGCCGCGCCCGGTCGAAGCCTTCAATCGCAGCCGCGAGCTCTCCTGAGAATGACAATCCGGCGATAGCCCCTATCGCAAAATTCGAAGGCATGGCCTTGCCGAGCCTTCGAAGAATAGCAATCCTGCTATTTCTGCTATCTCGAAATCCGAAGGCGGCCATTGGACCTCAAGCAACTGAAGACCTTCATCCGCGTCGCCGAAACCGGTTCGCTCAGCAAGGCCTCGGACCGGCTGCGCACGGCGCAGCCGGCGCTGTCACGCCAGATCAAGTTGCTGGAAGCCGAAATCGGCACGCCCCTGTTCATCCGCTACGGCCGCGGCATGCAGATGACCGAGGCCGGCCAGGAACTGCTGGCGCGGGTCACCGGCCTGGTGCACCAGTTGGAAAAATCCATCGACGACGTCAGGTCGCTCGCCGCCGTGCCGCGCGGCACGGTGGCGCTCGGCATGATGCCGACGGTGTCCTATGTGCTGGCCGCCCGCCTGGCGCGCCGGGTGGCGGCGGAATTGCCGGGTATTTCGCTGCGCATCGTCGAGGGCTATGCCGGCCATCTCGTCGACTGGCTGCACCGGGGCGACGTCGACGCCACCTTGCTCTACGGCCCGAGCTCCGACCTGCATCTCAGGGTCGCCGACCTCTTGTTCGAGGAGCTCGTGCTGGTCGGTCCGCCGACCTCCGGCCTGGACCCCGGCGTGCCCGTGCCGGTCGCGGATCTCGCTGGTCTCGAACTGGTGCTGCCGAGCGCGACGCACGGGCTGCGCGCCGTCGTCGAGACCGCCGCGCAGAAGGCCCGGATCGACCTTGCCATCCGCTTCGAGGCGGATTCCTTCCGCGTGCTGAAGGACCTGGTCGAGGCCGGCCTTGGCTATACCGTGCTGCCGACGTCGGCGATCCGGCGCGAGGCGAGCGCCGGCCTGTTCAAGACCGCGCCGCTGGAAAAGCCCAAAGTGACCCGACAGGTCATCCTGGCGCTGCCGGCAAGCCGCACCGACACCCGCGCCACCCGCGCCGTGGTCGACCTGGTGGTCGACGAGATCGCCACCATGGTGGCGGCCGGCGACTGGACAGCCGTGCCCTCGGAGGGTTTGCTGCACCGGACGCGCGGTGGCGCGAGCCCGGCCTGATGGCGGGTCTTACGCGCCCTTGCTCTCCACCGGCGGCTTCGGCCCCCTCACTGCCCAGCGCATCAGCGCCCAGGTGCTGCCGCCGGTCGCCATGCCGAGCAGGTAGATGACGGCGACCCAGAGAGCGAGCGGCGCGCTGAGCCTCAGGCCGAGGAAGGCGACGGTCACGATCTGGAAATTCTGCAGCGCGAAAATCAGCGTCGCCACGACAAGAATGGCGATCACCGTGATGTGGGCCCAGCGCATGCTCTGCCTCGTTCGTTGTACCGCTCACCGGCTGTCGCCGGTGCACGGCCGTCCTTCATGATGCCCGCGATCACCCTTTTCGGGCCGCGAAGCACGACGCTATCCAGCATGCCGCGCGCCGTCACCAGGACAAGGCCATCGTCATGCCCGGGCGACAGCGCGCATGCTCCTGTCCGAAAGCTCGGATCGTTCCGTCCGCACCCTTACGCCCAGGTGCCGAAGGATTTGTTGACGATGGCGCAGAGATTGCCCGGGCGCGTCCTCCCGCCCTCACGTCTCTGTGGCTATATCTGCGCGGGGGCATTGATTTGAATACCGCGACGTCGGCACTGGCGCGCGGTTTCGGAGGCAGACAATGGCTGATGTGACAGATCAAGGCGGACCGGCCGGCTGGACCATCGAGAACAAGCAGGTGCATTATAACCTCGCCTACTGGGTCTCCTATGTGCTCGGCATGCTCAGCCAGTCCGCGCCGCTTACACCCGACGTTACCTATCACCTGCGCAACAGCAGCACGGACGAGCGGCGCTCCGTCACGCTGCCGAGCGATCACAAGCCTGCGGATATCGAGGCCGCCATCGCCCGCAACGCGGCCGGCGCCTGAGCACCCGATCCAATCGCCTTCCCTCAAATCCGGCCGATCATCCGCCCCCCGGCGATCGCATCGTGGATTTCGGCTTTCAGAATGCGGGCCAGCTCGCGCATCGCCAGGGTTGCCGGGCGCTGCAGCGAATAGGCGATCATGAACTGCGTGGTGACGTCGGGATCGACCACCCGGCGAACCACCAGTTCGGGATCGTGGACCTCCTTCAGGATCGTGCCATGGGGAAGCACGGTCGAGGCGATGCCGCGCCGGACCAGATCCTTCAGCGCCTCCAGCGCGTCGATCTCGACCAGAACATTGAGCTCGGCGCCGCGCTGCTGCGCCACCGTGTCGAGCTGGCGCCGGAGCCCGTGGTGGCGGCCAGGCAGGATGAGCGGCATCGCCGCGAGCTGATCGAAGGGGATGGTGTCATGGTTCCACGCGGCCGGGTCGACCATCGCCCGCTTCGCGACATGGAACAGGTCGACCGTCATCAAGGGGTCCATGCGGACATAGGGCGAGCGCCGGGCATTGTTGATGATCGCCATGTCGACCCGGCCCGAGACCAGCCATTCGTTCACATAGCCGGAAAAGGCGTCGACGATCTGCAGCCTGACCTGCGGATGGCGCTCCAGGAACACCTCGACCAGCCGCGAGCCGATGGCGGCGCTCATCGAGGGCGGCATGCCGAAGGACACTGAACCAGACATGACGCTGGCGGTGTTGCGCAACTCGTCCTTGGCGAGCAGGAGATCGCGCACCAGCGGCGCGATGGTCGCCTGGAACTGCGCGCCCTCCTCGGTCAGCCTTATGCCCCGGCCGTGGCGGTAGAACAGCTGCGCCGCGACCTCCGTCTCCAACAGCCGGATGGCGCGGCTCAGCGCCGGCTGGGCGATGCCGAGCACGGTGGACGCCTTGGACAGGCTGCCCGCCTCCGCTACGCCCAGGAAATATTGCAGATGCCGCAGCTCCACCGGTATCCATGCCTCCACGCCGTCAGATGGTTAGCCCGGATCGGCAGTCCGGTCCCATAACACGCCGGCATAGCTGCTAACGAGGCGGGGCCGCTATTCCACGGGCTGTCCGCGGGCGCCAGATCGCAACGCGTATCGAACGCGCCGAGGAGCCCCCCGTGAGAGCCAGAGTTTCATCGACAGTGCTTGCCGGCCTGCTCCTGAGCGGCTTCGTCGGTACGGCTTCCGGCCAGCAACTGGCGCCGAGCCCGACGCTCGATGCCATCCGCGCCCGCGGCCACCTGGAATGCGGCGTGCACCTCGGCATTCCCGGTTTCTCCTTCGCCAATGACAAGGGCGAATGGTCCGGCCTCGATGTCGATTATTGCCGGGCGCTGGCCGCGGCCGTCCTCGGCGACGCCACCAAGGTTCGCTTCACGCCGACCTCGGCGCAGCAGCGCTGGCCGGTGTTGCAATCGGGCCAGATCGACGTGCTGGCCCGCGTCACCACCATCACATTCTCGCGCAACGCGACCCTCGGGGTAGCCTTCCAGGGCATCAATTTCTACGAAGGCCAGACCTTCATCGTGCGCACCGCCTCGGGCGCCCGGAAACCGGCCGACCTGGAGAATTCCTCGATCTGCGTCGCCGCCGGATCGAGCGACGAGCGAACGGCCGCCGACTATTTCCGCGAGCACAATATCAAGGTCTCGATCATCAACTTCCAGAAGAACGACGACGCCATCGCGGCTTACGATGCCGGCCGCTGCGACGGCTATACCGCGGGCCTCGCCATTCTCGCCGGCCAGCGCGTCAAGCTGAAGAACCCGGCCGAACACACCATCATGGCCGAGACCATTTCCAACGACCCGCAGGGGCCGGTGACCCGCTGGGGCGACGAGCGCTGGCAGGCGGTCGTGCGCTGGGTGCTGAACGGCCAGATCGCCGCGGAATATCTTGGCGTCACCACGACCAATGTCGCGGATATGCGGGCCAATTCCAAGAATGCCGAAATCCGCCGCCTGCTCGGCGCCGATGGCGGCTTCGGCGCCATGCTGGGTCTGTCCAACGACTGGATGTTCAACGCTATCAGGCAGGTCGGCAATTACGCCGAGAGCTACGAACGCACGCTCGGCAAGGGCTCGCCGCTGGGGCTGGAGCGCGGCCGCAATGCGCTGTGGACCCGCGGCGGCGTGCTGTTCACTCCGCCCTTCCAATAGACCGCACCGATATCGGCGACGTGCGAAGGCTCGTCACTTGGCGCCGACGCCGCCGAAGATCCCATGGAACCGCCCGAGGAAACTCTTCAGGCGGTCGTTCTGCGGGTTGTCGAACACCTCGGACGGGCTGCCCTCCTGGGCGACCCGGCCCTGTTCGAGAAACACCACGTGGTGCGAGACGTCGCGGACGAACAGCATCTCGTGGCTGACCAGCAACATGGTCATGCCTGACACGGCCAGCGCCTGGATCACGCCGAGCACCTCGGCCACCAGTTCCGGATCGAGCGCCGAGGTGACCTCGTCGAACAGCAGCAGGCGTGGCTGCATGGCGACCGCGCGGGCGATCGCGACCCGCTGCTGCTGGCCGCCTGACAGCTGATAGGGGTAATGGCCGGCCCGCTCGGCCAGGCCGACGCGGCCGAGCCAATGCGCGGTGATGTCGCGCGCCTCGGCTTTCGGCTTGCCCAGCACCTTGGTCAGCCCGAGCATGACGTTGTCGGCGGCGGTCAGGTGGGGAAACAGGTTGAACTGCTGGAACACCATGCCGATACGGGCACGCTGCGCCGAAACCATGGTCTCGCTCAGCCGGCGCCGGCGGCCATTGACCATGCGATAGCCGATCGGGTCGCCATCCAGCAGGATCTCCCCGCCGTCATGTTCCTCGAGCAGGTTGACGCAGCGCAGGAAGGTGGTCTTGCCGGAGCCGGAAGCGCCGATCAGCGACACCACCTGGCCCTGGCGCATGGTCAGGTCGATGCCCTTGAGCACCTCGACCTGGCCGAAACTCTTATGCACGGCGCGCGCCTGCAACAAAGGCAGGTCGGCCGCTGCCTGTTTCGCGATGGGGGCTTGCCCGGTCATCAAGGTCTGGTCGCTCATGCCGCGGCTCCGTCAGTAGCGCAGATAGGAAAACCGCCGCTCCAGCAACCCGCCGAGCTGCGCGATGGCGAAATTGATGATCAGGTAGAACAGGCCGGCGAGCAGATAGAAATCGACGATCATGTAGTTGCGCGCCATGACCTGCTGCGACGCCAGCAGCAGCTCGACCACGCCGATGACCGAGAGGAGCGTCGACCCCTTGACGATCTCCAGGGCGGTATTGACCCAGGGCGGCAGCATGCGCCGGAGCGCCTGCGGCAGGATCGTGTAATAGAGCCGTTGCGGGAAGGTCAGGCCGATCGCCTTGGCCGCCTCCATCTGCCCGGCCGGCACGGATTCGACCGCGCCTCGGAAGTTCTCGGCGACGTGGGCGGTGGCGAAAGCCGACAGCGCGATGACGCCGGCCCAGAAGGCGGAAATATTGACGCCGAACAGCGCCAGGCCGTAATAGGTGAACAGGATCAGGACCAGCAGCGGAATGCCGCGCATCAGGTCGACATAGAGACGCCCGACGAGGCGCAGCCACCACCAGCCATAGGCCAGCGCCACGCCCATGGTGACGCCGCACAGCGTCGCGAACACGATGCTGACGACCGAGGTCAGCATGGTCACGCCAAATCCGGTGAGAAGGGCCGAACGGGCCTGCCACGCCTCGAACAGGAAGGTGCCCGGGACAAACGAAAAATCCATGACGGCGTCGTCCCCTAGCGGATCACGGAATAGCGGCGCTCGAGCTGCCGCAGGATGATGGCGATGAGATAGGCGGTGGCGAGATAGAGCGCGCTGGCGGTCAGCCAGACCTCCATGACGCGAAAGGTATTGGCGTTGATCTGGCGCGCCACGAAGGTCAGTTCCGGCACCGCGATGGCGGCCGCCAGCGACGTGTCCTTGAACAGCGAGATCAGATTGTTGCTGATCGCGGGCAAGGTGATCCGGAACATGACGGGCAGCACCACGTAGCGCTGCCTCTGCCAAGGCCGCATGCCGATTGCCTTGGCCGCTTCCACATAAGACTTGGGGATCGACGACAGGCCGGCGCGGAACACCTCCGACATATAGGCGCCTGCATAAAGCGACAGCGACAGCACGAAGCTCTGCGTCTTGTCGAGGAAATTGACGTCGAATTCCGGCAGGCCGAAATAGATGAAGAAGATCAGCAGCAGCAGCGGCGTGCAGCGGATGAACTCGACATAGGCCCAGACCGGTCCGGACAGCCATGTCTTGCCCGATACGCGGGCATAGGCGGCGAGCAGCCCGATGATGCTGCCGATCACCAGCGAGATGACGGCAAGGCCCAGACCGAGCAGCAGGGCATCGGCCAGCCGATCGGCGTTCCGCGCGATGACGGACCAGTCAAAATGATAATCGATCATGGGGAATGCCGCTGCCCTCGCCCGAATTCTCAAACCCCGGCCGCGCTGCGCGCCGGCCGAGGCCCCCTCGCGAAATCCGTACCGCAAGCGACGGAGCCGGACCGGCGCCGTCCTCACGATAGGGACGCCAGATCGCGGGAAGATTGGGAAACCCGCGGGCTTCCGCTGTTTTCAGGCGAATTCCTGCGGGAACCCGACCTTCGGAATCGGCAGGTCGATGCCGAACCACTTCTTGTAGGAGGCGGCGAAGACGTCGAAATCGACGCCCATCATGGCCTCCTTGTAGACGGTGTTGACCCAGTTCAGCCAGACCGGATCMCCCGGCTTGACCGCCGATGCATAAGAATTCGGCATCCAGCCGAAGCCGGCATCGACGAAGCGGCCGGGCGCCTGTTGCATCAGCCAGCGCATGGCCGACTGGTCCTGCATGGAAGCGTCGATGCGCCGGGCGTTCAGTGCCTGCATGGCCGCGTCGGGGCTTTCGAAGGCGTCGACCTTGGCCTGAGGCAGGGCCTTGTGGATCCATTCCTCCAGGAAGACGTTCTGCATGCCGCCGATCGTCACCGCATTGCCGGCCGCCTTCAGTTCCTCGTAATTCTTATATTTGGCGCCGCGCGCCAGAAGCATCAGGCCGACACCCTCGCGGTAATAGGGAATAGTGAATTCCACCTGCTGGGCCCGGCCGGGCGTGATGGTCATCCACTGTACGACGATGTCGACCTTGTCGGTGATCAGGCTGGGAATGCGCGCATCCGAGCCCTGCAGCACGAATTCCACCTTTTCAGGGTCGTCGAACAAGCTCTTGGCCAGCATTCTGGCCAGATCGATATCCATGCCGACGAGCTTGCCGC
>BFBZ01000019.1_pt78 | contig 21233 bp, 20 predicted proteins | sample 1888401 | NCBI WGS metagenome assembly BFBZ01 (sample SAMD00112614, study PRJDB3348) | symbiont metagenome | host: Chara braunii | reverse complement strand
GCGGAAGACCGCGTGCCGGCCTGCGTGGCCGCCTGCCCGACCAGCGCCCGGCATTTCGGCGATCTCGGCGATCCGGCCTCGGCGATCTCGCAGTTGGTCAGCGAGCGTGGCGGCGTCGACCTGATGCCGGAGCTTGGCTACAAGCCGACCAACAAATACCTGCCGCCGCGCGCCCGCAGCGAGCGCGCCGCGAAGGTGGACGCACCGGCGCTGGAACCGATCCGGGCCGAGGGCGGCTTCCTCGGCTGGATCGACCGCATGCTTTCGAACTGACATCCCATGCATCCCGCCTTTTCCGTTGTCTTCTTCACCACCGCGACCGGCGCCGGCTACGGCCTGCTGGCGCTGCTCGGCGCGCTTGGCGGGTTTGGTGTCATCCGGCCGGATTTCTGGCTCGGCCTGGTCGGCATGGCCCTGGCGCTTGGTCTGATCGCAGCAGGGCTTCTGTCGTCGACCGGCCATCTCGGCCGGCCGGAACGCGCCTGGCGCGCTTTCTCGCAATGGCGCAGTTCCTGGCTGTCGCGCGAAGGCGTGGCCTCGGTCGCGACTTTCGTCCCGGCCGCGCTGTTCGGCATCGGTTGGGTGTTTCTTGGCCGCAACGGCAGTTGGGTGGCCGCTGCCGGGCTGCTGGCGGCAATGGGCGCGGTAGCGACGGTCTGCACGACGGGCATGATCTATGCCTCGCTGAAGCCCATCGCGCAGTGGCACAGCCGTTATACTTTGCCGGCTTACCTCATCTTCGCGACCATGACGGGAAGCGTGCTGCTCAATGCCCTGCTGCAAGGCTTCGGAGTCGGAACGACGGCGGTGCTTGCCGGCGCGCTGCTTGCCACGTTCGCGGGTTGGGGCTGGAAGCTCGCGACCTGGCGACACAACGATCAGTTGGAAATCCCGACCACCCCCAACACGGCGACGGGACTTGCCGGCGGCACCGTGCGGTCGATCGAATGGCCGCATACGGAGGAGAACTATCTGCTGAAGGAGATGGGCTTTCGCATTGCGCGCAAGCACAGCGCGAAATTGCGGCGGATCACACAGGGCCTGGCCTTTGCCGCGCCTGCGATGTTACTGGCCACCGCCTTCGTCTTGCCGGCGCCCTTTGCGGCCATCGCCTCGGCGCTCGCGGCTATCTCCCAACTCACCGGCATGCTGGTTGAACGCTGGCTGTTCTTCGCCGAGGCGAAGCACACCGTCACGCTCTATTACGGCCGAGAGTAGCTCTCTTTGCGCATGTCGTTATCCCAAAACCGCTACGCACTTTTGGGCATCATGCGCTAGCCCGGCCGCAGCATCGAGCCGGAGATGGCGAAGATGCGCTCGGCGCCCAGCATATAGGCAACCAGCGTCTCCAGCCGGAACAGGCCTGCATAGGCGCGGTCGAGCACGTTGAGCGAACCCGTATAGGCGCCGAAGGCCGGCATGATCATGCGACCGCCGTCGCCGGCGAAGCAGCGCCGCCTGACCGAACGGCCGCGCTGGACGATGCGGGCGCAAGGGTGGAGATGGCCCGATATCTCGCCCTCGACCCGCTGCTTCGACGGCTCGTGGCGGAAGAGCAGCGAGCCGACGGCGAGCTCCTGAACCGTCTCGCCGGGTAGGTCGGCAGGCGCCTCGGGATCGTGGTTTCCGGCGACCCAGAACCAGTCGCGACCAGCCATCATCGCTGCCAGCCGCTCGCGGAAACTCTGGTGCATGCGCTCGGCGCCGCCGCCATCGTGGAAGGAGTCGCCCAGGCTGACCACGATCCGCGGCTGATAGTCGGCAATCACGGCCTGCAGCCGCAACAGCGTTGCCCCGGTGTCGTAAGGCGGGATCAGCGCGCCGCGCCTGGCGAAAGACGAACCCTTTTCGAGATGCAGGTCGGAGACCGCAAGCAGGTGAAGATCAGGGAAATAGAGCACGCCGCGCCGGTCGCAGACCGCGCGCTCGCCGGCGATGCCGACAAGGCCGACCTCGGCGATGAGCGTTGCGCGCGACAGCGAAAAATTCATCCCCTCTCGGTTTCCTTGCTACCAGAGCATGATGCCGAAAAGTGTGAAGCGGTTTTCGGGCGACATCATGCTCTATCTCCTTGATTGAGAGCCGGATTCAGATTTCGGATCGACCAGATCCGAGATCATCCGGCTCTAGCTCCGACCCATCGCCTCTTCGACCAGGTCGGCGGCCTCCATCAAAAGCGTGTCGTTGGCGCCGCCATTGACCGATTCCTTGCCAATCTCCAGCATCACCGGCACCGCCAGCGGCGATATCTGGTCGAGATGCTTATGCACGATTCGACCACGCACACGCGAGAGCATCTCGCCAAGTCTGCTGACATCGAGCAATCCGGCCGAAGCATCGGTGCGCGTCGCCTGCAGCAGGATATGGTCGGGTTCGTGGCTGCGCAGCACGTCGTAGATCAGGTCGGCCGAGACGGTGACCTGGCGCCCGCTCTTTTCCTGGCCGGGGTAGCGTTTCTCGATCAGCCCGGCAATGACGGCGCAGGTGCGGAAGGTGCGCTTGAGCATCCAGCTGTCGTTCAGCCAGGCCTCCAGATCGTCGCCCAACATGTCTTCGTCGTACAGCTGGCCGAGCGACGGCTTCTTCGCCTTGAACAAAGCCGCCATGTCGTCCAGCGCCCAGACGGCAAGCGAATAGTCGGTGGCGACGAAGCCGAGCGGCCTCGCATGCGCGCGCTCCAGCCGGCGTGTCAGCAACATGCCCAGCGTCTGGTGCGCCAGCCGTCCCTCGAAAGGATAGGCGACCATGTAGTGATGATTGCCGCGCGGAAAGGTCTCGACCAGCAGGTCGCCGCGCTTCGGCAGCACCGACTTTTCCTTCTGCAGCCGCAGCCAGTCGGCGACCTGTTCAGGCAAGGCCTTCCAGCGGTCGCTGTCGGCCAGCATGCCGCGCACCTGTTCGGCCAGGTAGGTCGACAGCGGGAATTTGCCGCCGGCATAGGACGGCACGATGATGTTGGCGCCGGCGCCGTTCGAGACCACGCATTCGTTCTCGCGAATGCCCTCGAAGCGCAGCACCTTGCCGGAGAAGAGGAAGTTGTCGCCGGGGCGCAGCGTCTCGGCAAAATACTCCTCGATCTTGCCGAGCACCGGGCCGCCCCGGCCCGCCATGCTTCGCCCCTGTCGGACATAGCGCACGTTGAGCTCCGGCATCTCGACGATGGTGCCGACATTCAGCCGGTATTGTTGCGCCACGCTCGGATGCGAGACGCGCCAGAGCCCGTCCTTGTTCTTGCGGATGCGCGCATAGCGCTCGTAGTTCTTCAGCGCGTAGCCGCCGGTGGCGACGAAGTCGACAACACGGTCGAAGGTCTCGCGCTCGAGGGTTGCGTAAGGAGCCGCACTGCGCACCTCCTCGAACAGGAGGTCGGCGTCGAACGGCCCGCCACAGGCGACGCCCAGCACGTGCTGCGAGAGCACGTCGAGCGCACCCTTGATCAGCGGCGGCGTGTCCTGCGCGCCGAGATAGTTGGCGTCGAGCGCGGCGCGGCATTCCAGAACCTCGAAGCGGTTGGCCGGGATCAGGATCGCCTTGGACGGCTCGTCCATGCGGTGGTTGGCGCGGCCGATGCGCTGCGCCAGGCGGCTGGCGCCCTTCGGCGCGCCGACATGGACGACCAGATCGACATCGCCCCAGTCGATGCCGAGGTCGAGCGTGGAGGTGGCGACAATGGCGCGCAGCGCGTTGTCGGCCATCGCCTTCTCCACGCGGCGGCGCTGGCCGACATCGAGCGAGCCGTGATGCAGCGCAATGGGGAGCGAATCCTCATTCGCCCGCCACAGCTCCTGGAACAAAAGCTCGGCCTGGCTGCGCGTGTTGACGAAGAGAAGGGTGGTTCGGTGCTGCTTGATGGCCTCGTAGATCTCGGGGATCGCGTAGCGGGCCGAATGCCCCGACCACGGCACGCGCTCGCGCGAGTCGAGGATCGAGATGTCGGGCTTGGCGCCGCCGGCAACCGTGATCAGCCCGGCCATTTCGCCGGGTGGATTTTGCGCGACCAGCCAGCGCCGTAATTCGTCCGGCTCGGCCACTGTGGCCGACAGACCTATGGTCTGCAGATCAGGGACAAAGGCGCGCAGCCGCGCCAGGCCCAGCGCCAGCAGATGCCCGCGCTTCGAGGTGACCAGCGAATGCAGCTCGTCGAGTACGACATAGCGCAGATCCTCAAAGAAGCGCCTGGCATCATTTCCGGCGATCAGCAAAGCGAGCTGCTCGGGCGTGGTCAAAAGGATGTCGGGCGGCACCAGCTTCTGCCGCTGACGCTTGTGCGAGGGCGTGTCGCCCGTCCGCGTCTCGATGGTGACGGGCAGACCGATCTCCTCGACCGGCTTGCCGAGATTGCGCTCGATGTCGACGGCCAGCGCCTTCAGCGGCGAGATGTAGAGCGTGTGGATGCCGCGATGCGCCTCTCCAGGCTTTCGCCTGGGCCGTTTGGCGATCTCGGTGAGCGACGGCAGGAAACCAGCCAGCGTCTTGCCGGCGCCGGTCGGCGCGATCAGCAGCACGGATTGCGCGGCTTGCGCCTTCGCCAGCAGTTCCAGCTGATGAACGCGCGGCGACCAGCCCTTGTCGCCGAACCACCTGACGAATGGCTCGGGCAGCAGGACGGCGGCATTCTGTTCGGCAAGGCGCGGCTGCTCTGTCACCCGCCAGAGGTAGCGCGGCGCAGGGCGATCGCCAAGAAAAATCGGAACAAAAGGGGATCATCCTACCTTCTCCCCCTGTGGGAGAAGGGGAAGCAGGCGCTACGGCCTCCTGAACCCTGTCGGCCCGCCGTAGAGATAACCGATACGGTCGACCGCCTCTTTCAGCCCCTCACGCGAGACCAGCATGGTGTGGCCGTTGGCGTGGATCATGTCCTTGGCGTCGGTCATGATGGCGACATGGCCCTTCCAGAAGACGAGGTCGCCGCGCCGGAATCCGGAAAAATCCGGACCCGGTTCGAACGGCGTGCCGATCGATGCGGCCTGCATGTCGGAGTCGCGCAGCACATCCTTGCCGGCCATGCGCATCGACAATTGCACAAGGCCGGAACAGTCGATGCCGAAGCCGGACACCCCGCCCCAGAGATAGGGCGTGCCGAGAAAGCTTTCCGCGACCGTGACATAGTCATCGGCAACGTCCGCGATCGGCCTCAGATGGCGGGCGATCACGGCCTGGCCCGAGGGCAGAAGCGCATAGTGCGTGCCTCGCGTTTCGGCGAAACCGGTGACGGTCACCGTCGAGCCCATCGACAAATGCCCGCCGATCGGAAAACGCAGGTCAGGGCCCGGATAGAGGAACGTGCGCGGCACCGAGACGATGTGGGTCGGGGCGTGGTCACGCGAACCGAGCACATTGTCGGCCACATAGCCGACATAGCCGTCGCGCTCGGCCTGTACCCAGGCCCAGCCCTCAGCATCCTCGAAAACCAGCACGTCGTCGCCGAACAGCGCCTGCGTATTGACGCCGGCATCCGGGCGCGGTGCCTTGCACAGATCGGCGACGGGAGCGGTAATCCGCGCCGGGCGGCCGGCGACGAAACGATCGGCGGCAACCTCGCCCTTCAGCCTGGCGTCGGCGAGGTCGGAACGGAAGGCGTGGAGGCGGGCATCCCTGGCGGTCAAATCGGCAATCCAGTCAAATCGGGTAGTCGGTCAGATGGGCAGGTCAAGCGCCCGGGCAACGATACCATCGCCGAAGCGCTCGACAAAGAGCGCGCCTTCCACGGTACGCCGGATCAGCACGTTGCGCTTGTCGAGCTCGTCGCGGTGGCGCGAGACGAGCTTCAGCGCGCCCATCGTGTCGAGCGCGCGGGTGATGACCGGCTTGGTGACGTTGAGCTTTGCCGCCAGCCCACGCACGGTATGCGGCGGCGGGTCGAGGTAGATGGTGAACAGGATCGCCGTCTGGCGCATGGTGAGGTCCGGCGCGCCGTCGCGCACTTGCGACAGCATCACCTGCTGCCACAGTCGCAAGGCCTGGCTCGGACGCATCGAGATCGACATCCGTCCAGCATGCCGGGAAAACGTTTCGGTTCCGTTTCAGTGGCGTTTCGCCGGCTTATTCCTTGAGCTCACGCAAAGCGCTCGGCGACGACCCGCTCCAGCGCGCGAATGCCCTGCGCCTCGCCGCCGGTCAGGCCGTATGGGCGATCAGCGGGGTTCCAGGCGAAGATGTCGAAATGCGCCCAGCCGGGCGTCTTTTCGACGAAGCGCTTGAGGAAGAGGGCCGCGGTGATCGATCCGGCAAAACCGTCCGTGGTGACGTTGTTGATGTCGGCGATCTTCGAGGAGAGTTTTGCATCGTAGGGGCGCCACAAGGGCATCCGCCAAAGCGGATCCTCGACGGCGAGCGAGGCCGCGGCGATGTCGGACGCCAGCGCTTCGTCGCCGGAATAGAAAGGCGGCAGGTCGGGGCCGAGGGCGACGCGGGCAGCGCCGGTCAGCGTCGCCATGTCGATCAGCAAAGCGGGCTGCTCCTCATCGGCAAGCGCCAGCGCGTCGGCGAGGACCAGCCGGCCTTCGGCGTCGGTATTGCCGATCTCGACCGTGATGCCCTTGCGGCTCGTCAGCACGTCGCCCGGACGGAAGGCGTTGCCGGCGATCGAATTCTCGACCGCGGGGATCAGCACCCGCAGCCGCACATTGCGCCTRGCCGCCATGATCATGGAGGCAAGGCCGAGAACGTTGGCGGCGCCGCCCATATCCTTCTTCATCAACAGCATGCCGGAGGAAGGCTTGATGTCGAGGCCGCCGGTGTCGAAGCAGACCCCCTTGCCGACCAGCGTCACCTTCGGGGCATCGATCGGACCCCACCTCATGTCGATCAGGCGCGGCGCTCCCGTGGAGGCGCGGCCGACGGCGTGGATCATCGGGAAATTCCATGCCAACAGGTCGTCGCCGTGGATCACGGAAATATCGGCGCCGTGCGCGGAGGCAAGCCCCCGGGCCGCTTCCTCAAGCTCGGCGGGACCCATGTCGCTGGTCGGCGTGTTGACGAGATCGCGCGCCAGGAAGACACCGTCGGCGATGCGGCCGACACGTGCCTCGTCCGCCCCCGCCGGCAGCGCGAAGCGCAACGCCTTGCCGGGCTTCTTGCCGTAGCGGGTGAAAACGTAGCCGCCGAGCACAAGTGCGAGCGCGGCAAGGTCGGGCGTCGGCAGATCCGACGCAAAATACCAGTCACCGGCCGGCAGCGTCCTTGCCAGCGCGCCGATTGCAAGCGCGCCTTCGTCGTCGCCGGTGCCGAACAACGCGCCCGCCACGGCGCCGTCCTCGCCCGGCAGGATCAGCGTCCGGCCCGCCTCGCCGGAAAAACCGTTGGCTCTTGCCCAGGCGACGGCGGGCGGCGGAAGGCTCGCCGCCTCCAGTCCGTCCTTTCCGATCAGATGCACCGGCAAGGCGGCTTCGGGGTTCTGCTCAACGAGTTCGACTGGCATTCGATGATCTCCAGGCCGAGCATCGCGACTCGGCATTCTTAACCGTCCGTTAGGGTTAACAGAATATTTCTGCGGGAGGAAAGACGGCCCGCCAGAGGCCGCCCAGAACGGAGACCCGGGTGCCGATGCCGATCAAAGCCTTGAACATCGCCAGCAAGCATCTGATCACGACGGCATTCATGGCGGCGCTCGCCGCCAGCGTGGCAGGCTGCGGCAGCACGAGCAACTTTACCACCGGCTCCATCTCCCGCCCGAGCGGCAGACCATTGGAAACAATGTCGGCGACCGAGTTGCACACTGCCACGACAAGGCTCGGCGAATCCTACGCGAGCAACCCGAACGACAAGCGGATCGCCACGAATTTTGCCGCCGCGTTGCAGATGGACGGCGACGCCGACCAATCGCTGGCCGTGATGCGCAAGCTGGCGATCGCCTACCCCAAGGACCGCGACGTGCTGGCCGCCTATGGCAAGGCGCTCGCCGCCAACGGGCAGTTCGAGCCGGCGCTCGATGCGGTGCGCCGCGCGCAGACGCCCGAATATCCCGACTGGAGGCTGGTGTCGGCGGAAGCCGCCATTCTCGACCAGATGGGACATCGCGACGAGGCGCGCCAGAATTACCGCAAGGCGCTCGACCTCAAGCCGAACGAGCCCTCGATCCTCTCCAATCTCGGCATGTCCTACGTGCTGGAGGGCGACCTGCGCACGGCCGAGACCTATATGCGCTCGGCCGCCCAGCAGCCGAATGCCGACAGCCGCGTGCGGCAGAACCTGGCGCTGGTCGTGGGCCTGCAGGGGCGCTTCGACGAGGCCGAGAAGATCGCCTCGCAAGAGCTTTCGCCGGAGCAGGCGCAGGCCAACGTCGCTTATCTGCGCCAGATGCTCGCCCAGCAGAACGCCTGGAGCCAGCTCAAGAGTAAGGACAAGGGCAAGGACAAGGTCGCGACGAACTGACCGCATGCCGCGGCATCGTCCGGGCGAATGCTCCTTGTTTTGACGCAATTCCGAATGGAAAGGCATGGCGAAGCCGCCTAGATCGGTTCGGCTTTTCACAGAATCGCTGATCCGCTCTAAGTACTCGTCTTTACGCAATTCCGGACGGAAAACCGCTGCGCACTTTTCCTGGAATTGCCATATGCCGGGCTGGATCTACTACTGGCTGCTGGAGTTGTGCTGATCGCCAAAGATGCCGCGCTGGCTGACCTGGATACCGGCTGGCCCCAGAATGATCGCGAAAAGAACCGGCAGGAAGAACAGGATCATCGGCACGGTGAGCTTCGGCGGCAAAGCGGCGGCCTTCTTCTCGGCCGCGTTCATGCGCATGTCGCGGCTTTCGGCGGCCAGCACGCGCAGCGCATGCGCCACGGGCGTGCCGTAGCGTTCGGCCTGAACCAGAGCCTGCGTCACCGACTTCACCGATTCCAGGCCGGTGCGGCTTGCCAGATTCTCGTAGGCGACCTTGCGGTCCTGCAGGTAGGAGAGCTCGGCATTGGTGAGCACGAACTCCTCGGCAAGCGCCACCGACTGTCCGCCGATCTCGTCGGCGACCTTGCGAAGCGCCGCTTCCACCGACATGCCGGACTCGACGCAGATCAGCATCAGGTCGAGCGCATCCGGCCACGCCAGTTGGATCGACTGCTTGCGCTTCTGGGCGCGGTTGTTGACATAGAGGATCGGCGAATAGAAGCCGCCATAAGCGACGAGGATGCAGACGAACAGCTTGACGAAGGGGGGCTGCTGCGAGAGACCCCCAAGGACGAACATGTAGATCGCCGCCAGCGCAAATCCGACGAAGGGCAGGACCAGGCGGAAGAACAGGAAGCGCGTCAACGGATTCTGGCCACGGAAACCCGCCACCTTGAGCTTCTGCAGCGTGCCTTCGTCGGCAAGAGCGCGCCTGAGATCCAGGCGCTCGACAATGTTGCGCATGCCGATCGACTGTTCCTCGCGCAAGCCCTTGCGGCGACGGTCGGCCTCGCTGGCGAGGCGCGCGCGCTGCTTTGCGCGCAGTTCGTCACGTTCGAGCGCCACCGTCTTCATGCGCGTCTTCAGCTGGTTGCCGCCAAGCGCTGGCATCAGCGTGAAGACGGTTGCGAACACYGCGATRCCGACCAGAAGCGCGATCAGGAAGGAAGGATCGGTAAGGGTTTTGACGACCTGGTCTGTCATTGGATCCGCGCCCCTACACCTCGAAATTCATCATCTTGCGCATCACGACGATGCCGATCGACATCCAGACGCCCGAGCAGCCGAGGATCAAATTGCCGACGCTCGTGGTGAACAGCGGCATGATGTAGTTCGGGCTGGACAGATAGACGAGGAAGGCGACGACGAACGGCAAGGCGCCGATGATGACGGCGGATGCCTTGGCTTCCATCGACAGCGCCTGCACCTTGGCCTTCATCTTCTTGCGGTCGCGCAGCACGCGCGAGAGGTTGCCCAGCGCCTCCGAGAGGTTGCCGCCGGCCTGCGACTGGATCTGGATGACGATGCCGAAGAACCCCGCCTCGGTGCATGGCATGGTCTCGGACATGCGCATCGTTGCGTCGGGAATCGAAAGACCCATCTGCTGGGAATCGACGATGCGGCGGAACTCGGAGCGCACCGGCTCGGGAGATTCGTTGGCGATCAGGCGGATCGCGTCGTTCAGCGGCAGACCGGACTTGACCGCGCGCACGATGATGTCGAGGGCGTTCGGGAACTCCTCGAGGAAGGCCTTGACGCGGCGCGCGCGCCGGAACGACACGAACCAGCGCGGCAGGCCTAAGGCTCCTGCCAGCAAGGCGCCCGGCAAGGCAAACAGCGGAGCGCCGGCGAGATAGGCGAGCACTGTAAGGACTGCGCCGCAGACCGCGGAATAGATGTAGAAGCGCTCGATGGAAACCGTCATGCCAGCCTGCCGGATCTGGACTTTCAGCGGCGGCTTCCTGACGTTGCGGTCGTTGTTCTTCTGCTTCTCGTCGAGCTGCTTGAGCGTATCCTGAAGGTTTTTGCGCCGCTTGACCGCTTCCGCGGCCCGGTCACGCGAGGCCTTGACCACCGACCGGTCGGTTTCGGCGGTCTTGATGGTCTCCAGCCGCTTGCCGACCTGCCGTTCGTTGTCGATGCGCGTGAACATGAAGGCGTAGGCCAGCGCGCCGGCGCTGAAGCCGGCAAGCACGATGAAAGCCAGGATGGTGGTGTCAAATCCGAACATAGACCGAGGCCCCTACACCTCCAGATTCATCAGTCAGCGCGCTTCTCCATGGCCTCGAGCGCGCTCGCAAGGCGTTGCTCTTCGCCGTAGTAGCGGGCGCGATCCCAGAAATGCGGGCGGCCGATACCGGTGGAGACGTGCTCGCCGAGCAGCCGGCCACCGGCGTCCTCGCCCTTGATGTTGTAGAGGACGATGTCCTGGGTGATGATGACGTCGCCTTCCATGCCGATCACCTCGGTGATGTGGGTGATGCGGCGCGAGCCGTCGCGCAGGCGGGCCGCCTGGATGATCACATCGACCGAGCCGACGATGATCTCGCGCACCGTCCTCTGCGGCAGCGAGTAGCCGCCCATGGCGATCATCGATTCCATACGGTTCAGGCACTCACGCGGACTGTTGGAGTGGATCGTTCCCATCGAGCCGTCGTGGCCGGTGTTCATCGCCTGCAGAAGGTCGAACACCTCGGGCCCGCGCACCTCGCCGACGATGATGCGCTCGGGCCGCATGCGCAGGCAATTCTTGACCAGGTCGCGCATCGTCACCTCGCCCTCGCCCTCGAGGTTGGGCGGCCGGGTTTCGAGGCGGACCACGTGCGGCTGCTGCAATTGCAGTTCGGCCGAGTCCTCGCAGGTGATGATGCGTTCCTCGCGGTCGATATAGTTGGTCAGGCAGTTGAGCAGCGTCGTCTTGCCCGAGCCGGTACCGCCCGAGATCACGACGTTGCAGCGGACGCGACCTATGATCTTCAGGATGTCCGCGCCCTGAGGCGAGATGGCGCCGAACTTGACCAGTTGGTCGAGCGTCAGCTTGTCCTTCTTGAACTTGCGGATGGTGAGCGCGGTACCGTCGATGGAAAGCGGCGGCGCGATCACATTGACACGCGAGCCGTCGGGAAGGCGCGCGTCGCAGATCGGGCTCGATTCGTCGACCCGGCGACCGACCTGGCTGACGATGCGCTGGCAGATGTTGAGCAGCTGCTGGTTGTCGCGGAAGCGGATACTGGTCTGCTCGACCTTGCCGTTGACTTCGATGTAGACGTTCCTGGACCCGTTGACCATGATATCGGCGATGTCGTCGCGGGCGAGCAAGGGCTCCAGCGGCCCGTAGCCCAGAACGTCGTTGCAGATATCCTCGAGCAGTTCCTCCTGCTCGGCGATCGACATCGCGAAGTTCTTGATCGCGATGATGTCGTTGACGATATCGCGGATTTCCTCGCGCGCGCCTTCGGGATCGAGCTTGGCGAGCTGAGACAGGTCGATCGTGTCGATCAGCGCGGAGAACACCTGGCTCTTGGTGTCGTAATAGGTCTCGCTGCGTTCGCGCTGAGCCCGCCTTGGCGGCTCGGGCGCCATGGGCGGCGCTTCGACCGGACGGCGCGCGGGCGCAGCGGCTGGAGCAGCCGGCATCGGAGCGGCCGGACGCTCGGCCGCTGTCGTACCCGCCGTAGCGGGGGCGGCCGGAGCAGGTGCTGGCGGACGGAATTCGGGCGTAGCCCGGTTGCCGTCGTTGCCTCTTCTACCAAACATGATCGACTACCCAATGCCGCCCGACGAGTGTCACTTCTTGCTGCGCGAGAGCTTGCCGAGGATGGAGCCCAGGCCCGCCCGCTTCTTTGCCTTGATTTCGCTGCGCCCGGTCAGCACGTGCGCGATTTCGTTGATGGTGCCGACGACCGGGCTCTTGGCGTCCATCTCGCCGAGCATGCGGCCGTTGTTGGCCGCATTGCCGAACAGCAGCGGTTCGAAATTGATCACCGCCATCGGCGTGATGCCGAGCGGTTCGGAGAAATCCGACGCTGCGATCTCCGGCCGCTTCGGCACGCCCGCCTGATTGATGATGAGCTTCGGCGGCGGATCGTTCGGACGCAGCCGCTTCAGCATGTCCACCATGTTCTTGGTGTTGCGCAGGTTGGCGAGTTCTGGCGTGGCGGTGATGACGATCTCGTCGGCCTTGATCAGCGTGCTCTTCGACCAACCGCTCCAGATGTGAGGAACGTCGAGCACCAGCAAAGGGGCGCTGCGCTGCGCCGTTTCGATGACCTGCGAGAAAGCGTCCGGGTCGAAATCGTAGACGCGATCGAGTGTGGAGGGCGCGGCGAGCAGCGACAGATGCTCGGCGCATTGCGCGAGCAGGCGGTCGAGATAGACCTCGTCGATGCGTTCCGGTGAAAACACCGCTTCGGCGATGCCTTGGGCGGGGTCCTGGTCGAAGTTGATGTTGGCGGTGCCGAAAGCGAGATCGAGATCCGCGACGACGACCTCCGATTTGAACAGCGACGACATCGCCCAAGCGACGTTGTGGGCCATGGTGGAGGAGCCGACGCCGCCCTTGGCGCCGATGAAGGCGATCGAGCGGCCGATCGGATCGGCCTCCGGATCGACGAAGATCGAAGACACGACACTGACGACATCGGTCATCGAAACCGGCGCGATGACATATTCGGAGATGCCCGAGCGGATAAGTTCGCGGTAAAGGCCGACATCGTTGTAATGGCCGATGACCACCACCTTGGACGACGGGTCGCAATATTCCGCGAGCTGCGCCAGCTGCTCCAAAAGCTGTTTCGGTTCGCTGCGCGATTCCAGCACGATCAGGTTCGGTGTCGGCGCCGACTGGTAGAATTCGATCGCGGTGGCGATGCCGCCCATATGGACCTTGAGATGGGCCTTGGCCATGCGGCGGTCTTCGCCCGCGCGCTCGATGGGGCTGGCGACGCCCTCGGTCTCGCAAAAAGCCTGGATCGAGATGCGCGGCACCGGACGCAGCGCCTGCATCGCGGCAATGTCCTGCTGCGAGGGGTCGCCGTTATCCGCAGTGGTATCGTAGGCGAGATTACTCATGTTTGTTTGCCCCTGACTTCGCAGTCACAATCAGTATTGGACCTCTTGGCTGGCCGAAGGCGCCGCCGACCGATAGTCATCGATGACCACGCCACGCCGCTCGGCGTCGATCTCGGACGGCTTGCGCGGCCCGAGCAGATCGTTGGGATTGGCCATCTGCGCGGCGAGGTTGTTCTGATAGGAGCAGCCGAAATCGGCATAGTGCCTGTTTTCCGAGGTCTTCAGCATATCCTCCGGCCAGCGCCCGCATCTGTCGGTCTGGGCCTTGACGGCGACAAAGGCGACGCGGACCGGAGCCGAGGCTTCCGGCACCGCCGACTGGTAGGAGGTCATGACGATCCGATCGCGCTTGACGCCGGCAGCAACGGCAAGCCGAGCGAAATCCCGCCCCGCCGCCAGCGCCGCCACTTCATTGGCCGAGCCCCTCGGGATCGCGATGGTAAGCGATGGGGCGGCGCTCTTGTCGTAACCGTCGAGGAAGCCGAGCAGCGTGTCGCGCTGGGCACCGGTCATGCCGCGATCGCCGGCGCCGACCGGCAGGTCGATCTTCTGGTTCTTCTCGGCGATGACAATMGGGTGATTGGTGCGGTAGTCGTCAGGGATCGCACCGACCGTTATGCTGTCGCGATGGAAGTTGGCGCAGCCGGTAAGCGACGCCGCGAGGGCRATCGCCAGGGCCGGAGTGGACCGGCGGATGCTCCCGCGGCTGGCTGCTGCCGCCGCGATCGTCATGGCCTTCGATGCTGACTGAGACATGTCCGCTTTCCCGCTCATTTGTAGATGAAGCCGACGACGCCGTGGTAGCGGCCTGCCGGCCTGTCGGTCTGCATGGTGCCGTAGACGCGATTGACGCGGCCGAGGAACATGCCGGCSCCRTCGCTCGGTGGGTTGAAATTGTCRTCCGGCTTGGCCAGATCGTTGCGCGCSACMGGCTTYGCCAGATAGGGCGTGATGATGATGACGAGCTCGCTCTCGTTGCGCACGAAATCGCGGCTGCGGAAGAGCGTGCCGAGCACTGGGATCTTGGTGAGCCCCGGCAGCCCGTTGACGGCCTGCCTCACATCATCGCGCACGAGGCCGGCGATCATCATCGACCCGCCGGAAGGCAGTTCCACCGTGGTGTCCGCCAGGCGCTTGCGCAGCGACAAGGCATTCATTCCGGGTCCCTTGCCACCGCCCGAGAACGCCACCGATCCTTCCGTCGTCGGCTCGGAAACCGCGGTCCTGACCTTCAGGCTGATGCGGCCAGGCGAAAGCACCACCGGCTGGAATTCGAGACCGATGCCGTATTCGATTTTCTCGACGGTATAGGTCTTGTTGCCGGTTTGGTTGTCCTGGGACACATTCGCACTGACGCCGGAGACCATGTTGTATTCGCCGCCGACCTTGAAGGTCGCCTTCTCGCCAGACACCGCGGTCAAAGTCGGCTCGGCCAGCGTTTTCATCACACCGGCCTGTTCCATGGCGTTGATATAGGCCTGGATCGACGAAGTCCCGATGCCGATGCTTGAATTCGAAATCGGCTTGCCTAGACCGGTGAAAGTGTCGCTCAGCGCGCCCCAGGTGATACCGTTGCTGCCGCCGCTGCCGAACATATTGACGCCGAGCTGCTTCATCACCGAGCGGCTGACTTCCGCCACCGTCACCTTCAGCGTCACCTGATCGTCGCCGATGATCTGCAGCAGGTTGACGATCTTGGAGACGCGGCGCGTCTGGTCAGGGTTGTTGATGTCGACACCGCCATTGGCCGAACCGCCTGCGGCGGTCTGCGAGTACTGGCCGGTCGTGGCTTCACCGCCGGACACGAAGATGGTCGCGAGGTCCACGGCGCGCTTGGCGTCGAGAGGCGTGTCCACTGTGCCCGTGAGGACCACGTTGTCGTTCAGCAGCTCAACCTTGATCTGCGAGGACGGAAGGAAGCGCTTGAGATAATCTTCCAGTCCGGCCACGTCGCGCTCCACGGCCAAATCCAGACTGGCGATCTGCTCGCCATTCGGGCCGAAGACGAAGATGTTGGTTTCGCCAACCGCCTTGCCGAACAGATAGATGCGCCGTGCCGTGCGGGTCACGGCATCGGCGACGGCCGGATTGGCGACAAGGATGTCATACGCGTCGTTCGGCAGGTCGATGACGACCGACTTGTTGAGGCCCAGCTTGACGCGCTGTGCAGCGGTCGTGGCCGTCACCCCGGCGACCTTGTTGGCGGCCTTGGCCTCGACGACACCACCCGCATCGGCGCCGAGCAGGAGCAGGCCGGTCGCCGCTGCCGCCAGGAGGGGCAGTTTACTGTTTAGCCTCATTTCCTTGCTCCCACTTCGGAAACCTCGCCCGACTTGATCAACCGCACCGTGCCGCGTCGGCCATTGCCGTTGACGAGATAGTCTGCCTCGCCCAGGTTCTTCTCGTTCGAGTCCGTTATCGGCCGCAGCGCCAGGGTGAGGCGGTCCGCCATCTGCTGCGCCACCGTGATGATCTCGGCCTGCTGCGGCGTCAGCTCCAGCGTCGCGGTCTGGCCGACCCTGGTCTTCTTGCCCTCTTCGTCTTCCTGGATGGTCTGGTCGATGGCCAGGACGCGAATATTCTTGAGGATGGTTTCGGTGTTGAAGCCGCTGCCGCCGTTGCCGGCGTCGGTGCGCTTGGTCATGATCACGTCGACGAAATCGTTGGGCAGGATGAAGCCGCCGGCCGACGACTCGGCCGATATGCCGGTGGCGACGGCGCGCATGCCGGACGGCAGGATCGACGACATGAAGCTCTTCCCCTCGCCCACCAGCTTGGAGCGCCGCAACGGCTCGCCGGTATACATCGCCACGCGCGCGACCGAGCCCTTGAGCTTCTCGACCGCATCCGGCTCGGCGGCACGGGTGATGAAATTGGCGTTGACGCCGCTGGCCGGCCACTGCTCCCAGCCGATGTTGTTTCCGAGCAGGCTGCCCATGGCGACATCGCCGGACAGCACCAGCACCTCCTGCAGCGCTATCGCGGGCTCCTTCGGCGCGTCGACAACCACCTGGGTGGGCGCCACGACCATGTTCTTCGCGACATAACCTGCGCCGCCCGCCGCGGCCACGGCCACGCCCAGAATGATCAATCGGGATGCTGGCATTTCGTCCGAACCCTTCACCTCAAGGCAAACCACCTCGCCGGGCCGGACTTTGCAGCCGCAATCGTCAAAACAAGGTTAATGCAATGCTTACGATCGTGATTAATTTAAGGTTTACTCAAATTCGACGGAACGGCCCGGCGTTAACGAAAAAGGCGGCCCGGCCGCCTTTGAACGACTGCTTTCGATCACGAGCGTCACGTCGCGAGCCTTTGCAGCGCCCAGACCATCAGCGGAGAATCCGGGAAGGTGATCAACCCGCCGAGCCCAAGCGCGACGCCGTAGGGCACGCCGACGCTCTCGTCGGCGAAATGGCGCAGGAAGCGGTTGTGGCCGGTATAGGCCGCCAACGGCGATTTCCTGTAGACCAGGATGGCGATCGTCAGAAGGCCGCCGATGAGTGTCGAGGTCACCAGATAACCGAGGAGGTTGATGTTGAGCCCCATCCAGACAGACGTCGCCGCAAGGAGCTTGGCATCGCCGCCACCCATGCCGCCGAGCGCGAAGAGGCCGAACGTCACCGCCAGAACCACGGCACCCGCGGCGAAATGCCAGCCATAAGTTGCCCAGTCCATCCCCGTCAGCGGCGCTGCCACGGCGAACGTCGCCAGGAGCAGCACCGGCACCCGGTTGGCGATCGTCATCGACAATGTGTCCGAGATCGCCGCGAACAGCATGCAGAACGGAAAGACGACGAAGATCACGGCTTCAAGCATGGACGGTCGCCTGTAAGGAACATCGCGTACGCCACTCTAGGCGAATTCGATTAACGATCGATGTGGCTAGAGCATGATGCCGAAAAGTGTGAAGCGGTTTTCGGGCTTGGATACAAAAAAGAAGGGCCGCCTCTTGGCGGCCCGTCTTAATCCAACGTCGAGACGCCGCCAATATCACGGACCCGAAGGGGCGTTGTTCACGGCCGTCGCGATCGCCCCGAACTTGGAGTTCAAAGCGTTGCCGAGCGAGCCGGCGCCGACCATGATGGCAAGGGCGATGAGAGCGGCAATCAGGCCATATTCGATGGCAGTCGCGCCGGATTCGTCCTTCACAAAGCGTGCGATGAGGTTAGACATTCGAGAAGCTCCTACTCCACGTGTTACAGCACTTCCGTCAACTTCTCTTGCCGGTTGATCGGATGCCGCCAATCTAGGGAGAAGCCCTTTCAATCGGCTTAATAAACAGCCTTACCGATTCCTTTCCGGTGGCGAACCGATTGCTTGGTTAACCGCGGCCTAAACAGAAAAATGCGGAGCGGCCGACCGGGAAAAGGCCGGAGACAGGCGCAACTGCAGCAATGCTAAAACAGCGCGCGCTGTTGATACATGGGGTCCGAGACGACCGCTCCCCGTCGCGCCCAGCCCCGGTTTAACCGTTGGTTCACCAATCTCGTTCATGTTCCATTGAAAGTTCGCGCCCCGGAGCCGCCTCCATGACCTTGCCGAGATCGCTGTTTCCAGTCGCCGCGCTGCTGGCGGCCGCGGCTTTGGTCATGCCGGCCAGAGCGGGTGCCGGCATCGAAGTCACCATGAACCAGGCAAAGATCGTCAAACTGTCGCGGGCGGCAGACACGGTCGTCATCGGCAATCCGGCGATCGCCGACGCATCCGTGCAGGACTCCTCGACTATCGTCCTCACCGGCAAGGGTTTCGGCGTCACCAATCTGGTCGTGCTCGACGAGGGAGGCAGCCCGATCATCGACGAGCAGGTGACCGTCACGCGGCAGGCGGCGTCCTCGGTGCGTATCTACAGGCGCGCCGAGGTCCAGACCATGTCGTGCACGCCCTATTGCGAGAGCGCGTACAAGACCGAGGCCGAGAAAACTTCGGAAGCCGCGATGAATACCGGCCACTGAAGGTGACGGTGGCAGGCACCCCCGTCACGTTAACGGCAGGTTAAAGGCCGCTCGGCGAGTTTAACGGTCATCCAAACCGGACCTCAATCGGTCTTCGCTAGGTTGCCCCCGATATCGCAGAGGGATCGGCAGGAACCGACATGAGCAAGGACCCGGCATCCGGCAAGGTCACTGACCGCAAGGCGCGCGCCAAATCCTGCCATGGCTTCTTCAGCGACAAGCGTGGCAGCACGGCGATGGAATTCGCGATGCTGGCGATCCCCTTTGCCCTTCTGATCTTCGCCATACTGGARAGCTGCATCTCCTTCGCCGGGCAGGAGGTGATGGCCAATGCGGCTGACGACGTCGCCCGGCAGTTGCGAACGGGCCAGATCGCGCCAGCCAAYGCGACTGCCACCTCGATCAACCAGCTGATCTGCAACAAGCTCCAGATCATGGTCGCTCAGAATTGCCCAGGGCTGYTGGTGGATTTGCGTCAATATGCGACCTTCGCGGACGCGGCCGCRGCCGGCTTCAAGATCGTGAACGGCGATATCGTGCTGACGCAGGGCTCGGGCACGACCACYTTCACCGTAGCCCCGGGCCCGGCGGAATCGAAGAACATGCTGCGGGTCTTTTACAAGTGGCCGGTCATGACCGACTTCCTGGCCAAGCAGATGGCCAATCTGAGCGGCGGCAACACGCTCCATTTCGCGTCGGTGACCTGGCAGAACGAACCATTCAACTGAGACCGCGGCGGACGTGGGGGTAGGCAAGCATGTACCGTGCGGGGGCGCATTTGAGGATATTCGTGGCGAGGGTGGCCCGGTTCTGCCGCGATCGCCGCGGCGTTGCGGCAATCGAGTTTGCGTTCATCGCGCCGGTGCTGCTGATCATGTATTTCGTCACCATGGAAGCCTCACAGGCGATCGAGACCAGCAAGAAGGTCAGCCGCATCGGCAGCATGGTGGCGGACCTCGTCACACAGCAACAGTCCGTTGTGGCAGCGGACCTCGACGCAATCATGTCGATCGGCAACTCGACGCTGCAGCCTTACAACCGGTCGTCGCCAAAGATCATCATCACTGCGATACAGATMTCTACCGACCCTACGCCGAAGGTGCAGGTTGCCTGGTCGCGCAAGCTGGTCAATGGRACGACCAGCGCCGATGCCGCCAAGAACAGCACCACCACCGTTCCTGCTTCGCTCACGATTGCCGGCACTTTCCTGATCCGGGTGGAAAGCGACCTCGCTTACCAGCCGATCATCACCTGGTCCGCAAGCAACTCGCAAACGCTGGGATTGACCGCGGCCTTCAACAACATATCGATGAGCGAAACCTATTATCTGAGGCCCCGGCGGAGCCCGACGATAACTTGCAGCGATTGCTGACTGCTCAACGCGCTCCCGATTCCAGGTGCACGATGGCCGATGCCATCGCGTAGTCCCTGGCCTCGACCGGCACGAAGCCGCCGGAATGGGTCGATTCGAGCAAGTCGTATATGTCGGGCGTCAGTGATTTCAGATTGGTGAGGAAGACCGTCAGCCGGCGCTTCGCCTCGGGATCGAGATCGCTGCGCACGGCATGGGGGCCGTAACGAAGCAGGCCGGAGGTCCAGAGCACACGAAGCGATGCCCTCGGGATGCCGGCAGCCTCCAGCCTGGCAAGCGTTCCGCCCGAATTGCCGGGCTGGCCGTCGGCATCGGCGGGTTCCCAGCCGAACAAGCCGTCGGCCTCACCATCAAGCAGCATCGCCTCCGCCGCCGTGGCCGACGCGGCGCGCGCCAGGAATGGCGCATCCTCCGCGACCTTGACGCCATCGGCCGAGAGCCCAGCCATCGGCAGCAGGGAGCCGCCCACATTGTCGACGGGCGCTGCCGCGATCTTGTGCAAGGCCAAGGCGGCGAGATCCGGTATCTTGCCGTCACGCGTCACCAGGACGGAACGGATGCCGACGGCGCCGTCGGCGTCGACCGGCGCGACCAGCGGCTCGACGCAGCCGCACCGCTCCGAAGCCGCGGCATAGGCGAGCGCCGAATAGACCGCATATTGCACGCGGCCGCTTGCCTGCGCCTCGACCAGCGCAGTGTAGTCGCGGGCGACCACGAACTCGACCTTCATGCCTAGCGCATTGGTGTAGGCGTCCGTCAGGCGCGCCAGGCCTGGAACCGTGTTGCCGCCGCCGGGCTCGGCGACGATGCCGATGCGAAACGTGCCGATATCGTCGCGCCAGTCGGCCAGCGCCGGCGGCGCGGCGGACAGCACCGCGAGAGCGGCCAGGCACGTCCTCAAAGCCCGGCCTGTCGCGGATATTGCGCCCTTGCCCATCCTTGCCGCACTCCCGCCAACGCCGCACCCCGATCGCGGGACCATTGCGCCAAGCCGTTGCGGTTCGGTTTCCGATTTGCCAACGCCGCCGGGCGACCTTATGTCTGGCTGCGCAGACTAGCAATGATGGCACCCATGGCGCGCGCTTTCCTGTTCGTTCTCGATTCCTTCGGCATAGGCGGCGCGGCCGACGCCGAGCACTACGGCGATGCCGGCGCCGACACCTTCGGGCATATCCTGAATGCCTGCGCCGAAGGCAGCGCCGATCGCGATGGCCTCCGCAAGGGGCCGCTCGCCGTGCCCAACATGATGTCGCTCGGGCTTGGCCTCGCCGCGCAGGCGGCGACCGGACAACCCTCCGGCGTCGGCACGGCGTTGCTTGCCTCCTCCTTCCACGGCGCCGCCCAGGAAGTGTCGAGCGGCAAGGACACGCCGTCGGGCCACTGGGAGATCGCGGGCCTGCCGGTCCGCTTCGACTGGGGTTACTTCCCGGATACCGTGCCGGCCTTCCCGT
>BFBZ01000978.1_pt1 | contig 21241 bp, 20 predicted proteins | sample 1888401 | NCBI WGS metagenome assembly BFBZ01 (sample SAMD00112614, study PRJDB3348) | symbiont metagenome | host: Chara braunii | reverse complement strand
TTTCAAGACCGGTTCCTTAAACCACTCGGACACTCTTCCTGTCACGGCGGCATGCGCCTTGTATAAAGTGGTTGGCTGGCTTTACAGCTATTCGGGCCGAACCGTCAACCGGGCTGCTGTGCATCTTTGGTGATCGGGCAGCCTTGTGTGAAGGATTTGGCATCGACTATCCGGAAGGACATTGCCTCGCCCATGACATTCGACGATCAACCTTTGCCTCTTGGCCCAAAACTATTGGCCGGCCCTGCCCTTGCCACCTTCTTTGGCCGCGATGCCGTTGTTGTCGCATCGGATCTGATCGGTGCGCGGTTTACGGTCTCGGGCATCGGTGGCCGTATCGTCGAGACGGAGGCCTATCGACCCGATGACGAGGCTTCGCACGCCTATCGCGGTCTGACGCCGCGCAACGCCGCCATGTTCGGCCCACCGGGCCGCGTCTATATCTACCGCTCCTACGGTATCCACTGGTGTATAAACTTCGTCTGCCTTACAGGAAGCGCTGTGCTCATTCGGGCGCTGGAGCCGGAAATGGGTATCGAGGAGATGATACGGCGGCGTGGCATGGCCAATATCATCTCGCTGTGCAATGGGCCGGGAAAGCTCTCGCAGGCGCTGGCCATCGATATCGGTCTCAACGCTTTGTCGCTGGATGAGGCGCCTTTTGCCTTTTCCCTTGCAGAACCAGTCCCAGTCGTGTCGGGCAAGCGCATTGGGATCACCAAGAATGTCGATCCGCTCTGGCGTTTCGGCGAGGGCGGCTCGCGCTTCGTCAGCCGCCGCTTCCCCTGATTGAATAAAAATGACCGCCGGGGTGGTGCCCGGCGGCCATATGGCCTCGCAGTGAAACTGGAAAGACTGCGCGGCTATTCCATGGCGACGCTATGATCGACGACCGGCGGTGCCTTTGGTTTGCGCAAGAGAACCAGCAGCGGTATGGCGCAGATCGACATCAGCATCAGCAGCTTGAAGTCATCGATATAGGCGATGATGGTCGCCTGCGTGGTGATCATGCCGTCAAGCGTGGCGCGTCCGACAGCCGTCAGCGGACTGATACCCTGGGCAGCCGTCGCGTCGAAGTAACGGTTGAATGGCGTCACATAGGCGGCAATATTCGCGTGGTTGACCTGCGTGTTCTCCGTAATCAGCATTGAGACGACGGAAATCCCGACGCTCGAGCCGATATTACGCGAGAGGTTGTAAAGGCCAGTGCCCTCGCCGCGCATCTGCGCCGGCAACGTCGCAAACGCGATCGTCGTCAGCGGTACGAAGAGGAAGCCAAGGCCGGCACCCTGGACGAAGCCGACCGAGATCAGCGTCCATTGCGAAACCTCGGGCGTCCAGCCTGTCATATCGTACATCGCCCAAGCGGTCAGGGCGAGACCGATGAACAGCAGGAAGCGCGTATCCACCTTGCCGATCAGCCGTCCCACAAGGAACATGCAGAACATCGTGCCGAGACCGCGTGGCCCCATGACGATGCCGGCAGTGACCACGGGATAGCCCATCAGCGTCTGCAGATAGGGTGTCATCAGGGCGAGCGAAGCCAGATAGGTCACACCGACGATGAAGATGAACAGCATGCTGACGGCAAAATTCTGGTCGAGAAACAGCCTCGGATTGACGAAACTTCGCTCGGCCGTGAACGTATGCACGATGAAGAGATAGAAGGCGCAGACGCAAACGAGCGCCTCGATGATGATCTCGCTCGAATAGAACCAGTCCAGCTGTTCGCCGCGATCGAGAAAGAGCTGCAGCGCGGCAATGGCGATCGACAGCATGCCGAAGCCGAACAGATCCAGCTTGGCGAGAGCATCGAGCTTGGTTTCGGTCACGTAGACGACGATACCGAAGAAGGCGAGCGCGCCGATCGGCACGTTGATGTAAAACACCCAGCGCCAGCTGATGTTGTCCGTCAGCCAGCCGCCGATCACGGGCCCCAGCACGGGACCGACCATGACCGAGACGCCAAACAATGCCATCGCGCGGCCGCGCTCCTCGACATTGTAGATATCGAGAAGAATGCCCTGCGACAGCGGCACCAGGGCAGCGCCGAAAAGGCCTTGCAACAGGCGGAATCCAACGATTTGGTTCAAGGATTCCGAGAGGCCGCACAGAACGGAGGCGGCGACAAACCCGGCGATCGCCACCAGCAGCACGCGCTTGCGGCCAAACTTCGCCGAGAGGAAACCGGACGGCGGCGTCATGATGGCTGCAGCGACGATGTAGGAGGTCAGCACCCAGTTGATCTGGTCGGCGCTGGCCGAAACATCGCCCTGGATATGCGGCAGGGCAACGTTGGCGATGGTGGTGTCCAACGCCTGCATGATGACAGACAGGATCACGCAGGCGGTAATCGCGCCACGATTGGCGATCGGCGCCGATGGCGAAGCGGTGGTAGCGTTACTCATGGTCCTGACCGCGGGAATGGCCCAGCAGATTGCTGATGAAATCGGGCAGGCCGCGGGCATGGCCGGTGTCGACACCAGCGACGACGCTCATTCCGACGCGCAGCGGCGGCTTGCCCTGCGTATCGTCGATATTGATTATCATCGGGATGCGCTGCACGACCTTGACCCAGTTGCCGGTCGTGTTCTGTGCGGGCAGCAGCGAGAAGCTGGAGCCGGATGCCGGCGCGATGCTGGCGACAGTACCCTTCCAGGTTACGCCCGGATAGGCATCGACGGAGATGTCGACCTTCTGGCCGGTCCGCACATAAGTCAGCTCGGTTTCCTTCGGGCTGGCGTTGATCCACATATGCGTGGTCGATACCAGCGAGAAGCCTTGCTGCGCCGCCGTCAGATAGGCACCGACCTGCAGCGAGGGGACGTTGGCGGTGACGCCGTCAAAGGGCGCCCGCACCACCGTGTCGTCCAGCTCGCGCTGTGCGTTGTCGACCGCAGCCTTGGCCTGCAGGTAGAGCGGGTTCTGTTCCGGAGGCAGATCGGCCGTGCCATCGCCGCCCAACTGCGCGAGTGTCGCGGCAGCCTGCGCCTGCGCAACCGTGACCTTCTGTTGGGCAGCAGTGAGATTTTGCTTCGCCTGGTCAAAGGCTGCCTTCGAGGCGACCGAGCTGTTGATCAGGTTCTGCTGCCGCTCAAGCTCTGTCTGGTAGTAAGGGATGTCGGCCTGCGCCTGCGCGATCTCGGCTACGGATTGCTTGTAGCTCGCCTGCAGGTTCAGGATCTGGTTTCTGGCGTTGCCCAGCTGCGCCTGCGCGCCTTCCAGCGCGATACGGAACGAATCGGGCTTGAGGCGGAAAAGCACCTGCCCTTTCTTCACCACTTCGTTCTCGTGTACGTCGACCGAAATCACCGTGCCGGAAACGTCGGTGGAAACGCCGACCATGTCTGCCTGGATATAGGCATTGTCCGTGGACATGATCTGTCCGCCGGTAACGTAATAATAGCCACCGACAACGAGTGCGACCGGTAGCAGAGCGAACAGGATCGGCCGCGTCGGGCTGCGTCGTTTGCGCGGCGTTTCAGGAGGCGTGACTGGAGCCGCCGCGGCGACTGTCGTCGCCGGCTGTGGCGCCGGGTTCGAAGACGGCGCCTCGGCGGTGGGAGCTTGAATTTGTTCCGAGGAATTTGCGTTTGCGGGTACGCGAAGCGGAGAGGATGCGTCAGCCATGTTGGATCTCTTTGTCGACTGCCTTCGAGCGGCAGGCGTTGAGCAGGTTCGATTTCATAAGGGTAAGCAATTCATAGAGGCGTTCGTGATCCTCCTGGGGTACTCCGTCGAGCGCCTCCCTGCGGGTCTGGTCGCCTATGCTGCGCATCGTGTCCATCAGCGGCCGAGCCTCGTCGCGCATGTAGAGGAGCCAGCTGCGTCGATCGCTGGGATGCTGCCGGCGCTCCACGAAACCGCGTTCGCTCAGCTTGTCCAGGATGCGGACCAGGGTGATCGGTTCGATCTCCAGGATTTCCGCCAATCCGGCCTGATGGATACCTTCGTTGTTTGCGAGATAGGCCAGCGTCTGCCACTGCGAACGCGTGAGCCCCAAATCCTTTGCGCGCTGCTCGAACCTCTTTCTAAGAAGCCGGGCAACGTCATGGAGGAGAAAGCCGAGAGTGGGTGTCGAGTTCATTTTATAGCAAGCCTGCTATTCATAAGCAACCTTATAATTACTGCTACGTATAGTAAGCGTCCACTCGATACAAGAGGGCGAGCGCTCAAGAAGCGGCGATGGTCGAAGATGTCGCAGGGGTGTCGCAAAGATGTCGCAGTCGATCCGCGCGCCCATTTCACGCCGAAAAGCACAACGTCAAATGGGACGGGCTCATCGCTAAAAGCACCGCATAATTGAAAAGGCGCGGACGATTTGTCCGCGCCTTTTCGGCAGTTTCACAAACGGGATTGGAAGCGTGGGGCTGCTTCCTACCCTCGAGAGTTCAGCGTTGAAGCTAGCGTCGGCTTAGAAGTCCGATCAGGTAGCCGATGCCTGCGGCGGCGGCGGCCATGAAGATCGGATCTTCGCGAACCCTTTCGCGCAACTGCTCTGTGATCTCCTGGGCTTCTTCCGCGACGACCGACTTTGCTCCCTGCCCGACTGCGGCCGCACTCTGTGACAGCCTTGTCAGATCTTCGCGCAATGCAGCGACCTGTGCGGCCAGATCCTCCATCGCCGTTTCGGTCTGCGCGCGCGCCGAAGAAGACTGGTTGGAAGCTGATTTCGTCTCTGCCATCGTGAGCTCCTAGTGTTTTCTTGTTCAACAAAACGTCATTCCGGATCAAAGGTTCCGGCACTTTCGCGCCGAGTTCGGTGATTTCCCCCCTGGCTCTTCAATTCCGGTTCGGATTGTTCTAAGGAACGTCGATTGTTTCGCCTGCGGGCGAAGACGTGATGATGACGAGGTTTGCTTTCCGATGTTCGACGTGCTGAGAAAAATCGCCCAGACTTGGGTTGCCAAGGGTTTGTTACTTCTTCTGGCGGCAGCCTTCGGCGTATGGGGCGTCGAGCGTTCGCTGATATCGGGCGGTAACAGCAATACCGTTGTCACCGTCGGCGATCAGCATATCGATACCAATGAATTCCGCCTCGCCTATCGTCGCCAGATTCAGGCGATCAGCCAGCAATTGCGCATGCAGATCACGCCGGAACAGGCGCGCGCCTTTGGCATCGGTCAGCAGACGGTTGCTCAGCTCGTTGCAGGCGCCTCGCTCGATCAGCTCGCGGCCGACATGAACCTCGGTCTTTCGCAGGATCGTCTCGCCAAGCTCATTGGCGACGATCCGGCCTTCAAGGCGCCGAACGGCGCTTTCGACCGCCAGAAATTCGAGCTGCTTCTGCGCAACAGCAGCATCACGCCGGACGATTACATCAAGGAGCGCAGCAAGGTCGCGGTCCGCAGCCAGATCGTTGAAGCGGTGTCCAACGGCTTTGTCGCACCACAGGTGCTGGTCGATGCCGTAAAGCAATATCACGACGAGAGCCGCAGCATCGACTACCTGCTGCTGACCAACGCCAACATCGATCCCGTCAAGGCTCCGGCTGACGATGTGCTGTCCAAGTGGTTCGATGGCGTCAAGTCCAGGTATCGTGCTCCGGAATATCGCAAGTTCGCATATGTGAAGCTGCAGGCCGAGGATCTGGCCGATCCGGCAAGCGTTTCCGATGATGAGCTGCGTGCCCAATACGACAAGCGCAAGGACAGCTTCACGACCCCGGCGACGCGGACGATCGAACAGCTGACCTTCGCCAACAAGGATCTTGCCAACGCAGCCTCGGATGCGCTGAAGACGGGCACCACCTTCGACCAGCTGGTCTCCGATCAGGGCAAGAAGCCGGCAGACGTTCTGCTGGGCAACTTCACCAAGGATCAGGTTCCTGACAAGACGATTGCCGATGCGGCCTTCGGCGTCACCAAGGATGGCGGTACGACGCCTGTCGTCGATGGCTCTTTCGGCCCCGTCATTCTGCGCGTGACAAACGTGAAGAATGAAACGGCGAAGAACTTCGACGACGTCAAGGAAGACATCCGCAAGCAGATCGCGCTCAGCAACGCCGCCACCGAAATCACCAGCGTCCACGATAAGTTCGAGGATCTGCGCGGCTCCGGCGCCTCGCTGCAGGAAGCTGCAGCACAGCTCAAGCTGAAGCTTGTGACGATCGATGCGATCGATGCGACAGGCCTCGACCAGAGCGGCAACGACATCAAGGATCTGCCGGTTCGCCAGCAGCTGCTCTCGGAGGTCTTCAAGGCCGATCAGGGCGGCAATCCTGCGCCGCTGACCGTCGGCAATGACGGCTATATCTGGTACGACATATTGGGCATCACGCCTGATCACGATCGCGCGCTCGCCGACGTCCGCGAGAAGGCTGTCGCCGATTGGACCGCCGAGCAGCAGAAGATTGCGCTGGCCGCCAAGGCCACCGAGCTGAAGCAGGAAGCGCAGAAGGGCAAGTCGCTTGCCGATATCGCCGCACCGCTCGGCATCGCTGTCGAGAGCAAGAGCAATGTCCTGCGCTCCACCGATGATCCGGTTCTGGGTCGTGGCGGCATCGCCGCTGCCTTTTCGGGTCCGGTCGATACGGCTGCCAACGCCGTTGGCGCTGACGACACGACGCAGATCCTGCTCAAGGTTACCGATGTCAATGATAGCCCGACGACGGATGCATTGAGCAATGACGATCAGCAGATCGCTCAGATCGCCAATGCCGCCGGCGACGATATCCTCGATCAGATGGTCAACCAGCTGCAATCCAAATATGCCGTCACGGTCAACCAGAGCCTCGCCGAACAGGCGATGTCCCGCTAGGCCCGGTTGTCGGGAGGATGGATAGTCAATGGCTGAATTGAAGCCTTTCCTTGCCAAGGTCGCCAATCGCGAGGCGCTGACGCGGGATGAAGCCCGCCAGGCATTCGAGATCCTGATGTCCGGCGAAGCGACACCGTCACAGATCGGCGCCTTCCTGATGGCGCTGCGCGTGCGCGGCGAGACGGTCGACGAGATCGTCGGCGCCGTCACAACGATGCGCGCGAAGATGCTGCCGGTTGACGCGCCTGCCGATGCCATCGACATCGTCGGTACGGGTGGCGACGGTTTCGGCACCTACAATATTTCCACGCTGGCAGCCTTCATCGTTGCCGGCGCAGGCGTGCCGGTGGCAAAGCACGGCAATCGCGCACAGAGTTCCAAGGCCGGCACCGCCGACACGCAATCGGTATTGGGCATCAAGCTCGATATCGGTCCCGATGTCATCGCCCGCTGCATTCGCGAGGCCGGCATCGGTTTCATGTTCGCGCAATTGCATCATTCATCGATGCGCCACGTCGGCCCTTCCCGCGTCGAACTCGGCACACGCACGATCTTCAATCTGCTGGGTCCGCTGTCGAACCCAGCAGGCGCCCGCCGTCAGCTGCTCGGCGTCTTTGCGCCGCAATGGGTCGTTCCGCTCGCCGAAGTGCTGAAGGATCTCAACGCTGAAAGCGTCTGGGTCGTGCATGGTGAAGGTCTCGACGAGATCACGACCACCGGCACCACCTCGGTTGCCGCGCTTGAAAACGGCAAGATCCGCACCTTCGAATTGACACCATCGGATTTCGGCCTGCAGCATGCCGATCTTGCTAACCTCAAGGGCGGCGATGGCGTTGCCAATGCGGCGGCGTTGCGCGCAGTGCTCAGAGGCGAGAAGAATGCCTATCGCGACATTGCGCTGGCCAATGCAGCCGCATCGCTTGTCATTGCCGGCAAGGCGGAAACGCTCCATGATGGCATGAGGCTCGCAGCCCAGTCGCTTGATAGCGGTGCGACCGCTGTCGCCTTGGAAAAGCTGATCGCCGTCTCCAACGACGAAGAATAGGTTCAGGACATCATGACCGATATCCTTCAGAAGATCGAAACCTACAAGCGCGAGGAAATCGCCGCCGCCAAGGCCAAGGTTTCCCTTGCCGACCTCAAGGCCATGCAGGCCGGCCAGTCCGCACCGCGCGGCTTCCACAAGGCGCTGCTCGCAAAGAAGAATGCCGGGATTTTCGGTCTGATTGCCGAAATCAAGAAGGCAAGCCCGTCGAAAGGCCTTATTCGCCCCGATTTCGATCCGCCCGCGCTTGCAAAGGCGTATGAGGCCGGCGGTGCTGCCTGCCTCTCGGTGCTGACCGATACGCCAAGCTTCCAGGGCGCGCCCGAATTCCTGACATCGGCCCGTGCCGCCTGCTCTTTGCCGGCGCTGCGCAAGGATTTCATGTTCGAGACCTATCAGGTGCAGGAAGCCCGCGCCTGGGGTGCCGACTGCATTCTGCTGATCATGGCCTCGCTTTCCGACGACGACGCGCAACGCCTTGAGGACGAAGCCTTTGGCCTCGGCATGGATGTGCTGGTCGAGGTTCACGATGCCGAAGAGATGGAGCGCGCGCTGAAGCTGTCCTCGCCATTGATCGGCATCAACAACCGTAATCTGCGCACCTTTGAAGTCAGCCTTACGGTCAGTGAAACCTTGTCGGCCATGGTGCCGGAAGGACGGCTGCTGGTCGGCGAGAGCGGCGTTTTCACCCATGCCGATTGCAAGCGTCTTGAGGCCGTCGGTATCACCACCTTCCTCGTCGGCGAAAGCCTGATGCGCAAGGACGACGTGACGGCAGCGACACGGCTACTGCTGAACGGCGAAGCCGGCATTCTGGCGGCCGAGTGAAATGAGCACCGCAAAATCCGGCCTCACCCATATCGACGCGTCAGGCGAAGCGCATATGGTCGATGTCGGCGACAAGGCCGAAACGGCGCGCAGCGCCACGGCCGGCGGCTATGTCAGGATGAAGCCGGAAACGTTAGCACTGATTCGCGATGGCAACGCCAAGAAGGGCGATGTCATCGGCACCGCGCGGCTCGCCGGCATCATGGCGGCCAAGCAGACATCCAATCTCATCCCGCTATGCCATCCGCTCATGCTGACGAAGGTGGCGGTCGACATCGTCGAAGATACCGCCCTGCCCGGCCTGCGCGTGACCGCGACGGCAAAGCTTACCGGTCGCACTGGCGTCGAGATGGAGGCGCTGACGGCGGTTTCTGTCGCCTGCCTGACGATCTACGATATGGCCAAGGCCGCCGACCGCAGTATGGAAATCGGCGGCATAACGCTATTGGAGAAATCCGGCGGCAAATCCGGAGATTTCCGCCATCCGGGGGCCTGATGCCATGAGCCTGTTACCTGTCGCCGAAGCACAGGCGCGCCTGCTGAATAGTGCTACACCAATTCATCGTATCGAAAGTGTTCCGCTCGATATGGCGGAAGGCAGGGTGCTGGCCAAGGATCTGGCGGCTCGCCTGACACAACCGCCCTTCGACGCTTCGGCCATGGATGGCTATGCCCTGCGTTTTGAGGATGCGGCAACGCCCGGCTCCGAGCTTCAGGTGATTGGCGCATCCGCCGCAGGCCACGCCTTCGAGGGTACTTTAGGCAAGGGCGAGACTGTCCGCATTTTTACCGGCGCACCGGTTCCGGCCGGAGTCGATTCGGTGCTCCTGCAGGAGGATGCGGAACGTCTCGAAGGCGATCGTATTCGCACCACCTATGCCCTGCGCAAAGGACAACACATACGCCCGCGCGGCCAGGATTTCCTCGAGGGCGAAGTCGTGCTGCCTGCGGGCACAGTGATGGATTTCTCGCGGCTGACGGTCGCCGCCGGCATGAACCATCCGGCGCTGGACGTTTATCGCCGGCCTCTGGTCGCCATCCTTGCAACAGGCGACGAGCTGGTGGTGCCGGGCAGCCTACCTGGTCCCTCGCAGATCATTGCATCGAACACCTTTGGTATCGCTGCACTCGCGCGCAGCGCCGGCGCCCATGTGCTCGATCTCGGTATCGTCCCCGACAATAGTGATGAAATCACCGCTGCGATCGGCCGCGCTCAGGTGGCAAAGGCCGATATCATCGTCACGCTAGGCGGCGCCTCGGTCGGCGATCATGATCTGGTGCAGGCGACCTTGATTGCCGCCGGCATGCAGCTGGATTTCTGGCGAATCGCCATGCGGCCCGGCAAGCCGCTAATGGTAGGCAGTCTTGGCGAAACCCATGTTCTCGGCCTGCCCGGCAACCCTGTCTCCAGCCTTGTGTGCGGCGTGTTGTTCCTGGAACCCCTCATCCGTAAGCTCGCATCCCTGCCGCCGGTAAAACGCGAGAGCGTCGCGCGGGCCGCCATCCCATTTGCAGCGAACGATCAGCGTCAGGATTACGTGCGCGCGACGTTGACGAAGGCTGCCGACGGCGACTGGCTGGCCGAGCCTTTCTCGAAGCAGGATTCCTCGATGATGAAGATCTTCTCGCGCGCCGATTGCCTTGTGGTGCGCCCGGTGCACGCGCCGGCACTTGAGGCGGGTTCGCCGACTCAAGTCATACTCTTGCGGCCAGACCTGCTGGGCTGAGCCAGACAAGGAAAAGCCGGGAGATTTGATCCTCCCGGCCCATATTCATCAAATCTGCGAGCAGATTACTTGACGGGCTTCTCGTGATGGCCGCCGAAGCCGGCGCGCATCGCGGAGAGAACCTTGTTGGCGTAATCGTCGTTGCCGCGCGAAGCGAAGCGGCCGTAAAGGGCGGCGCTCAGCACCGGCGTCGGCACGCCTTCGTCGATTGCGGCCGAGATCGTCCAGCGACCTTCGCCCGAGTCCGAAACGCGGCCGGCATATTGCGACAGGGCGGCGTCGCCATGCAAGGCGTCGGCGGTGAGGTCGAGCAGCCAGGAGGTGATGACGCTGCCACGACGCCAGACTTCGCTGATTTCGGCGATGTCGAGATCGTACTGATAATATTGCGGATGGGCGATCGGCGCCGTTTCGGCATCCTTCTCGGCATCCAGCTTGCCGACATTGGCGTGGCGCAGCACGTTCAGGCCTTCGGCATAGGCAGCCATCAGGCCGTATTCGATGCCGTTATGAACCATCTTGACGAAGTGCCCAGCACCCGACGGGCCGCAATGCAGATAGCCCTGCTCGGCGGTGCTCTTCTTGGCGGCTTCTTCGGAGCGCATCGGCGAAGCGGCAACGTCGCCGACGCCAGGCGCTAGCGTCGCAAAAATCGGCGACAGATGCTCGACGACTTCCTTCTCGCCGCCGATCATCAGGCAATAGCCGCGCTGCAGGCCGAAAACGCCGCCGCTGGTGCCAACATCGGCATAATGAATGCCCTTGGACTTCAGCTCCTCGGCGCGGCGGATATCGTCATGGTAATAGGAGTTGCCACCGTCGATGACGATGTCGCCTTCTTCCAGCAGCGGTACGATCGATGCCAGTTCCTGGTCGACGATCGCAGCCGGCAACATCAACCAGACGACACGCGGCTTGGCGAGCTTCGATACGAAATCCTCAAGTGACTTGCTGCCGGTGGCGCCGAGCTGCTCGAGGCCTGCGATGCTTTCCGGACGTGCATCGAAAACAACCGCGGTGTGACCGCCCTTCATCAGGCGCTGCACCATGTTGTTGCCCATGCGGCCAAGGCCAATCATTCCGATTTGCATATGTCAGTCTCCTAGGACGGTTTTAATCGTTTTGAATCTCAATAAAGACATTTCGCAATATTTTCCAATGAACAAATGACGGGCGAGCCATGCGCAGGCCGGAGAGCGGTGAAAATTGGCTGTGTTCACGCATCTGTGATGGCGCATGCAAGAGCATGCCGTTTGCCACTATAATCGCCCTTTGTCCGTGCTGATGAAAGCGGTATTTCACGGGAGCTATCGGAGTTCTGGAATCCGTGTCCACCAGCTGAAAAATAGTTTTCATCGCTCATCATGTTTCGATGTAACGTTGAGCTGCTTATTATCGATCCCGGGATTCTTTGCATCGTTCTCTATCTAAGACGCTGAACATCAAGCGTCATAGGAGGCATATGTCTGCGTCGCTGAAACTGCCGCTCGTTCCGGCCTCATTTTTTGGCATCGTTTTGGGACTTTCCGGGCTTGCCAATGCCTGGCGCGTCGGAGCGCGCATATGGCAACTGCCGTCGATGGTCGGCGAGACACTCACCTTCGTCAGTTTCGCAGTCTGGCTGCTGCTGATCGTACTTTTCTCGTTGAAGTGGATCATGGCCCGTGAGGAAGCCCTCAAGGAAGTGGCGCATCCGGTCCAGTGCTGCTTTATCGGTCTCCTCGGCGTGACGACAATGCTCACAGCCGGCGGCCTATTGCCCTATTCACGCATTGGCGCGGAAACCATTTTTCTTGTCGGCGCCGCCTTCACGCTTGCGTTTTCAGTTTGGCGCACAGGCGGCCTCTGGCATGGCGAACGCGATATTGCAGCAACGACCGCCGTACTTTACCTGCCGAGTGGTGCGGGCTTTTTCGTTACCGCCATCGTCAGCGCGGCTCTCGGATTCCCTGATTGGGCGCAACTTTTCTTTGGCGCCGGCTTCTTCAGCTGGCTCGCTATCGAATCGGCTCTGTTGCATCGTCTCTTGACCGGACCGGCGCTTCCTCCGCCGCTGCGGCCGACGCTCGGCATTCAATTGGCGCCGCCAACCGTCGGTGCCCTCGCCTATATGAGCGTGATGCAAGGGCCGGCCGATACGCTCGTGCACGCCATGATCGGTTACGGCCTGCTGCAGGCCCTGATCCTGCTTCGCCTTCTACCATGGCTCATGAAAGATTCCTTCAGCCCGGGTTATTGGGCCTTCACCTTCGGTGCCACGGCGCTGGCGACGGCTCCGATGCGGCTGATCGAGCGCGGCGATACCGGTCCTATGGTGAAACTGGCGCCCATCCTCTTTATCGCAGCCAATATCGTCGTCATTCTGGTTGCCGCGGCAACAATATGGCTGATCGCCAATCGCAAGCTGGTTATCGGCTGGGCCGAGTTCACGGATAGCAGCGCCGTCGGCCGGCGTTAAACGAAACCGAGACAAGGCATCGAAGGATAATATGCTGGATCATGTGACCATAGGTGTTAGGGATATCGAGAAATCGAGGATCTTTTACGATGCGGTTCTGCATATTCTCGGCATCGAACGCCTGTATGCGGAAGGAGAAACCTTCGCGGGTTACGGCATCAGGCCAAAGGCATTCTTTTGGATCGGCCAGCGCACTGGCCCACAGACAGGCACCCATATTGCCTTTGTCGCGAAAAACCGGGAGGCGGTTGACCGGTTCCACCAAGCAGCTCTTGCCGCAGGCGGCATCGACAACGGGCCGCCCGGTCTTCGGCCGCATTATCACCCGGACTATTACGGCGCCTTCATACTCGATCCCGATGGCCACAATATCGAGGCGGTATGTCACCTGTCGGTGAGTTAGCCATTGCACGCTTCGATTCTGGTGAGGATGGGATCACTGCACCGGTGGCCCGACATAGCGCGCACGCGGCCGGATGAGGCGGCCACTGGTCGCCTGCTCCATCGCGTGGGCCAGCCAACCGACGGTGCGCGCCAGTGCGAAGATGATCAGCGGCGCATCCTCCGGCAGATGATAGGCGTGGGTCATCGCGGTCAAGGCAAAATCAACATTGACGCGCTCACCGACGAGCTGCTCGCCAACATCGCGAACCCCGGCAAAAAGTGGAGGCAGCTTGAAGCAGCGAAGCAATGCTTCGGCACGCGCATCGACATCCGGATACAATTGATGGCCAAAGGCCGGTAACGGCCGGCCCTCGGAGAGGTAACTGCGCACTGCCTCCTCCGCGCCGATCACAGCTGCCCGGCCGATCAGTGAACGCACACTCTGCCACGCGCCACCATGCAGCGGGCCTGTCAACGTGGAAAGACCGGACAAGGCAGCGGCGGATAAGGTCGCGCCGGCGGAAGCCGTGATCCGCGCCGTGAACGTCGAGGCGTTCAGCTCGTGGTCCGCGAGCAACACAAAGCAACGTCGTATCAGATCGCCTGCATCCGGACGATCCCAGGCCATGGCGAGGCGTTGATGCAGCGGCTTGTCAGCGGCACCCGGAGCCAGCGCGTCGGCAACGGTGCCAAACACGCTTTCTGCCTCGCTCTGCAACGCCGGAAGCGAACGCCCAAGCGACGGCAGATCATTTGTCGTGCGCTCGGCAAGTGCCAAAAACGCTGCATTCAAGGAAGGGAGCTTTCGCCGTACCTCGGCCTGCTCCAGATACAGCGGCCGTTTCATGTCCCAGAGCAATAACGCGACATCTTCGAGGCTCGCTCTCTCGGCAAGCTTGGCTGCATCCTGACCGCGATAGAAAAGCCGTCCGTTGAAAACCGTGGACAATGCTGAGGGCAGCACCGGGTCTCCCCATTGAATGGCCTCGGCGGCAACCGCTTCCGTCTTGCGCCGGCCGGCATGGCGGGTCGCCAACCGCTTTACGTCGTCGGTGAAATAGAGGCTGCGCCGGGTATCCGCCGGATCCGGCTTGGCGCGAATGCGGCCACGGCTGACATTGGCGTAAAGCGTCTGCGATTTCGTTCCCAGCAGGGTCAACGCCTGCGCCGCCGTCAGCCAGCTCATAAGTCCTCATATTGATCAATTGCATCAAGATTGACGTCAACAAAAATAGACCCGATCTAATCGGATAGTCAAAGGAGAACCGTAATGAAAAGTGGTCTTGAAGATGTCATTGCCGCAGAAACCAAGCTGTCCGACGTCGATGGCGCTGCCGGTCGTCTGATCATACGCGGCGTATCGCTCGATGATCTGGTGGCAACCAGCCGCTTCGAGGATGTGGCGGCGCTGTTGCTCGATGGCCTGTTCGACGAACATATCGATGCCGCCTCCATCCGGAAGCAGCTTGGCGCAGCTCGTGTTTTGCTGTTTGCACACGTAGCGGCCGCCGATGCAGCGCTGCTCGCTTTGCCGCCAGTGGACGCGATGCGCGCGCTGCTGGCACGAATTGCAGACGGCGAGGATTTTGCCAGCGCTATCAATCTGATGGCAGCACCAGCCGTCTTCCTGCCGGCGGTGTTGCGGCTGCAGAAGGGCGATACGCCGATCAAACCAGATGCCTCATTATCCCAGTCGGCCGATATCCTGCGCATGCTGAGTGGTCGTGTACCGACAGCAGAGCAGACAGCAGGGCTCGACGCCTATCTCGTGACGATTTCCGATCATGGTTTGAACGCGTCGACATTCGCGTCACGTGTCATTGCCTCCACCCATGCCGGCCTGACCTCTTCCGTGCTGGCAGCGATCAGCGCCCTGAAGGGTCCGTTGCATGGTGGTGCCCCTGGCCCCGTCCTCGATATGCTCGATGGCGTCGGCAAGCCGGAGAACGCGCGTGAATGGCTGTCAAATGCGCTCGATCATGGCGAGCGATTGATGGGGTTCGGCCATCGTATCTACCGTGTCCGAGACCCGCGTGCCGATGCGTTGAAAACCGCGCTGAAGCCGATTTTCGCCAGCGGCCAGGCGGATGCCGGTCGTATCGCGCTGGCGGAGGCGATCGAAGCGGCGGCACTCGCTCTCCTCAAGGAGCGCAAGCCTGATCGCCCACTCGACGTCAATGTTGAATACTACACGGCCCTGCTGCTCGACGCCCTTGGCTTTCCGCGAAACTCCTTCACCGGCGTCTTTGCGATCGGCCGTACGGTTGGCTGGATTGCCCATGCGCGTGAACAGACGCTTGACGGGCGTCTCATCCGCCCGCAGTCGCGCTATGTTGGCCCCCTGCCGAAGGCCGCATAAACCCTATCCGGGGTGATCGATGCTCAGGCGGCCGCGGATTGGCGCGGCCGCACCAATCCCTCGCGGATATGGCGGGCGAGCTCCTGCGCCGGCGGCATGGCATTCCCCTTGGGCAAATGTAGATTGATCGCGAAAACCGGCAGCTCGGGCAGACCTTCCTCAATTGAGAGAATGTCGAGATCGGCAGGGACAGTGGACGCCAGCCAAGCGGTAACCGCCAGATCGGTGCGCACGGTCGCGGTGGTGGCTTCGATATTGCCGTTCTCGAACACGGTGCGCCAGCGCCGATCGCCATTGCTCAATGCCGAAAATACGGACGAGCGGAAAGCACAGGTATCGGCCACCATCGAGATCGGTAGCGGCATCTTGCGATAGGCGTTTCCGCCTTTCGCCCCCACCCAGACCAGCCGCTCGACAGCCAGACACTCGCCTAGCGAGGAACCGAACGGCTCTTCGACCACGCAGAGGTCGATAGCGCCCTTCTCCAATTCCTCCAGCAGCTCCGGCGATGAGGCGCAAACCAGAGAAATCTCCACCTGCGGGTAGCGCTCGGCATAGGATTTCAGCACCGGTGCCAGCGTCGCACCCACAAGATCATAGGGAACGCCGAGCCGCACACTTCCCTGAACCGTCCGCTCTGTCATGTCGGCCCAGATGTCGTCGTTCAGCATCAGCAATCGGCGGGCATTTCCGAGCAGCCGCTCGCCGGCGTCCGTCAGCCGCAAGCCGCGCCTGTCCCGCTCAAACAAGGTGGATCCCAGCATCTCCTCCAGCCTCTTGATCTGCTGACTGACGGCGCCTTGCGTCATGTGCAGCATATTGGCCGCAACGGTCATGCTGCCTTGATCGGTAACAGCGAGGAAGGTTCTGATCAGTGCGATATCGAAGTTTCGGGTCATCCATGCATTATAAATGCTAATGCTCATGTCCTTCAATATTCGATTTATTGATGGGCGTTGCGTGCCTATCCCTTCTCCAGAATTGGAGAAAGGCCGAAATGACCATTGAATCCCTGTTGCCGCTGATTCTGTTCGCACTCGTCTCGACCATTACGCCGGGCGGCGCTACAACGCTTGCGACCGCTTCCGGCGCCCATTTCGGCTTTCGCCGCTCGATCCCCGTCATGGCTGGCTTTGCCTGCGGTCTCGGCTCCATGGCCGGCGCCGCCGCTGCCGGACTTGGCGGTGTCTTGTTGGCTTTCCCGATATTGCAGATCGCCATGAAGACGCTTGGCTCGCTCTATCTGGTCTGGCTGGCGATACGGATCGGTAAGAGCGGTCAACCGCATAACGCCGATCAGATGGCGAAGCCGACAGGCTTTGCCGCCGGCGTCTGGATGCTGTGGCACAATCCCAAGGGCTGGGCGATGACGATGGGTGCCGCCGCCTCCTTTGCCATGCTGGCAAGTGGCCCGCTGATGCTCGCGATGCTGCTAGCCTCCACCTTCTGTCTGATGGCAGCCATCTCTCTGGCATTGTGGTGTGCTCTGGGGCAGTTGCTCGCCCGCCTCCTGAATGCGCCGTGGCAATGGCGCGTCCTCAATGTCTCGCTCGCTTGCCTGCTAGTGATATCCATTATCCCGATGTGGCGCGGCTGAAGCCAGAAATGGCGAGATCGTTTGCAATCACACCCGGCTGCGCCAGAGCCAGACAGTCAGGGACCCAGCGCGGCCGCGCAAGCTTGTGTCGATCGGGCCGTCGAGCTTGCCTTCGATGTAGGGAGCACTATCGCTACCGGCGGAAAGCAGGAGGTCGTCGCTGATGGCGATCTCCGCGCCGTTGCTGGCAGCCACTTCCATCAGGCGGCTTGCCACATTGACGGTGTCGCCTGTCGCGGTGATCTGCTGCCTCCCGCCATCGCCGAGCCTGGAGGCAACGATGGTGCCGAAATGCGCGCCGATCTTGAAGCCGATGCGGGAGGCCGTCCCCTCGGGCAGCGTTGCGAGCCAGCCTCTCATCCGACCGGCGAGATGAACGCAGCAGCGCGCCGCATTGGCCGGATCGGTTCGCTTCGGTTGCGGCAGGCCAAAGAGGATCATCGCGCCGTCACCCATGAAGCTGGTGATAGCGCCGCCGCTGGCCGTCACCTCCTCGTCGACAAGATGGAAGAAGCCGTTCAACAATTCCCGCACGGCCGTCGGGCCGATCGTTTCACTGAGGCCGGTAAAGCCATTGATGTCGATGAAGACCACAGCCGCTTCCTGATGCACGGGTTCTGCAAGGAAGGCGGGGTCGCGGGCCAGATGTTCGGCCAGGCCCGGTGCTTGGATGCGCTGCAGCCGCTCGCTCTGCGCCGCGAGGCGCCCGGCCTGCCTGCGGCCGAGCCAGATCTGGGCCGCACCGAAGAGCAGTGCTGGAGGTACAGTCGCCGCGATCGGCAGGGCAGCGCTTAGCCAGAAGCCGTGTTTGAAAGCACTGATATTGATCCCCAGCCAGGCGAGGATGGCGCAAAGCGCCATGATCAAGCCGATGGTGTTGCGCCGCCAGGCAAGCAGGCCGACGATGATGAGGGGCATGCCCACAGCGAAATAGAGGTCGATATAGCGGATGCCGTGGTCCCGGATGAGCCCATCTCTTGCGATCAGATGTGTGATCGAGGTGGAGATGACTTCGACACCAGGCAATACCGGATCGAAAGGCGTCGGAAAGACATCGCCGCCGCCGGTCACTGTCGCACCGATGACGACGATATGGTCCCTGATTGCCGCCTCCGGCAGTTGACCGCTGAGCGCAGCACTGGCGCTGAGGGTGCGGATCGTGCCGCGCGGCCCATAAAACGAAAGCGGCATCAGATAGCCGGTATCGGTATAGACGGAGTGGCCACCAATCTTTATGCGGTCCGAGATGACCACCGGCTGTTCGCCGGTGGCCGCCGAAACGACACGCATCGAAAACGACGGCTCGATGCGTTCGCCACTGCGAAACAGCATCGGCACGAATCGCGGCGTTCCCGTCTTGTCGGTCTGCACGTTGACGACGCCGGTGCTTGCGGCACTCGCGAATCGCTCCTGTGGTTCCATGAATTGCAGTGCGCTCGGCACGCGGGCGAGAGGCTCCTTGCTGTCATCGGTAACGCGCTGGCGGCTTTCGGGAAAAATGCCGGCGGCGGCCAGGACGGCATTGGTCCGCTTCAGCGATTGCTCCAGCGCCGCATCGCCGGCCTCATCACCGGGATCGACCAGGAGCATGTCGAGCGCGATAGCCTTTGGTCCCAGTGCCGCGATGGCGTCGACCACCTTGGCAAGTGTGTCGCGGGGAAGCGGGTAATGTCCGGCCACACGCGACGTCTCATCGTCAATGGCAACGATGGTGACGATGTCGGGAGGCTGGCGGCTGCCGCCGATCGTATCTCTCAGATTCGTCAGGGTCGCCTCGGCGCCGTCGACAAACGGGATATCGCCATGCAGGTTCATAATGCCGAGGCCAAGGCCCCAGACAGCAGTCAGGACAAGCGCGATCAGCGTCTGCAGCGGCGGTCTGCGCATCGGCTCAGGATCTCACTGGCCGAGACGGGTCATCAATGCGCTTATGCGCTGCGGTGCCCAGGGTATGACACGCAAAGGCGAGCGGCCCTTGTCGGCATCGATACCCTGTCCCTGGCCGAGCGTGACGCCCTGCCCGGTCGATACTTTGTTGACGGCGACACGGCCGCGCAAGACGAGCACGGATGTCTTGCCCGCCTTCACATCGACCGCCCACCGCGTGCCACGAACGGCGGCGATTGCCTGCGGCGTCACCACTTCGAACCCGCCTTTGACGCGACTGCTGTCGACATCGACCAAGGCTGCCTTGCCGCTGAGCACCAGCGCATCCACCTGCCCATCATGATTGCGGTCCGCAAGCCGGTAATGTGCGCCGCGCTCGATGGTAATGCTGAGCCCCGGCTGGCAATTTAACGTCTGGCGTTCGGTGCTGACAGTCGGTTGAAGCGAGCAGTTCCCGGCGGATTCGGCAGAAGCCGTGCCGGCGCCGACGAGGCACAGAAAGCCCGTTGCAAGCGCCGCGCCGAGAAAATTACTCATTTGAATCATCATTTTGGCCCTCATCACATATAACTGGGGCCGAAGACGAGGATGTCCAGTCACGGCATTCCAGATACTTGGCGGTGATGATGCGTCAGGGATGGTTGATCTGCAAGTTGTCGTAGCCCCGCGCCTTGTAAAGCACCGTTGAAATCAGCCAGCTCAACAGGAAAATACCGACGACAGCGAAGCCGAAATTGGCGAGATTGTCGTTGAGTTCGCCGATGAAGCGCCAGAATCCGCCTTCGAGACCGAGCTTGTCCGAAATAAGCCCGAGCGCCTCTATGCCGCCGATGAAGATGGCGACGACGACAGACGCGGCCGTGATCGTCAGATTGTACCAGAGCTTGCGGACCGGCTTGACGAACGCCCAGCCATAGGCGCCGGTCATCAGCGTGCTGTCGAGCGTATCCATCAGCGACATACCGGCGGTGAAGAGCGCCGGGAAAACCAGGATGGTCCAGAAGGACATGCCCTGGGCAGCCTGGGCAGCGGAGATGCCGAGAAGTCCGATTTCGGTTGCGGTATCGAAGCCGAGGCCGAAGAGGAAGCCGATCGGATACATGTGCCATGAGCGCGTGACGACCTTGAACATCGGCCGGAAGATGCGCGCCAGGAGGCCACCGCCAGCAAGCAGCGTATCCAGATCCTCGTCGGCGATTCTCTCGCCTCTCCGCGCCCGCTTGAAGGCCGACCAGACGCCCTTTAGCACGAAGAGGTTGGCAATGCCGATCAGGAGCAGGAAGACCGCCGACACGGTGGTGCCGATGACGCCGCCGACATCGTGAAACGAATCGAGCTGGCCCTGCATTGCGGCCGCCGTTGCGGCAATCAGAATGGAGGCGATCACCACGATCGAGGAGTGACCGAGCGAGAAGAAGAAGCCGACCGCGTAGGGCTGCTTCTTTTCCTGGATGAGCTTGCGCACGACATTGTCGATGGCGGCGATATGGTCGGCGTCGAAGGCATGGCGAAGGCCGAACATATAGGCCAGAAACGCAATGCCGAGCAGCGACGGCCTGTCCGAGAAGGCGACCCACGCCCAGACCCAGGCAACAATGTTGAAAATAGTCAAAAGTGCAAAAGTGAAGGCGATCTTGGCTTTCGGCCGCTCGGCGCCATCGTCAAATGGATTGAGGATCATACTTTTGTTCCCGTTATGCTTACTCGTACGGTGCCACGGAAACGGTGAGGACGCGACAGTCAAATGACGTAGGTGCCGAAGTTTTTCGCAGTGTTGCAAAAAGGGGCAAGCCCGGCATAAACCGGGCTTGCATTGTTGTTGCATCATCCTCTTTCGAAGGGATGGCCCTCGTCTGCCCAGCCGGTAATGCCGCCGATCATCACCTTCACGCGTTTGCCGAGCGTGCCAAGGCGGAAGGCGGCCCTGTCGGTTCCATTGCAATGCGGCCCGGCGCAATAGACCACGAACAGTGTATCCTCAGGCCATTCCGCCATCTTTCGCGCCGTCATCTTGCCATGCGGCAGATTGATCGCGCCGGGAATATGCTGCTCCTGAAACAAGGCCGGTCCGCGAACGTCGATCAGAACGAAATCGGCGTTGCCTGATGTCATGGCCTGCTGCACATCGGAGCAATCGGTCTCGAAGCCAAGCCTGCGGGCATAATGTTCGGCGACAAGCTGCGGATCTGCGGCGGGG
>BFBZ01000972.1_pt1 | contig 21246 bp, 18 predicted proteins | sample 1888401 | NCBI WGS metagenome assembly BFBZ01 (sample SAMD00112614, study PRJDB3348) | symbiont metagenome | host: Chara braunii | reverse complement strand
GCGATCGGACATCACCCACATGATCATGTGCATGCCTGTCTCTTATACACATCTAGATGTGTATAAGAGATCCGGCTTAAGGCGCACGCTTGGAAAGCGTGTGTGCGGGAAACCGTACCGTGGGTTCGAATCCCACTCTCTCCGCCAGTCACCCATCCCAGCCATTCCGTTCAGTTGCGAGAAGATGAAATCGCTGCGGGCCGTCAGCCCTCCGGCCTCTTCCGCACGAGCGTGCGCGGGGGCACGCCATATCGACGGCGGAAGAGGCGGCTAAAATGCGAGGGGTCGTTGAAGCCCCAGCGCAGGGCAATGTCGGTGATGCTCTCGGCTCGGCGCGCGGCTTGGAGGTCGCGGCGGCAGCGGTTGAGGCGGCGCTGGCGGATGCATTCCGAGGGCGTGGTGCCGTGCTCGGCGAACAACAATTGTACGGAGCGGACGGATAGTCCGAAGTGGGCGGCGATCTCGGCGCTGTCGAGATCGGGGTCGTGCAGCTGTGCGTCGATGTAGCTCATGATGCGCGCGAACCGCGCGGATGAGCGGCGCGGTGCAGCGTCGCGGCGCACGAGGCGCACAGCCCTGGCGACGATCTCGAGCCCGGTATCGACGGCGGCATGGGCCTCGCGGTCGTCCATCTCGGCCAGCGTGCCGGCGAAGCCCTCGAAGTAACCGGACACGGCGGCGCCGAAGCCGTGCCGGCCGGGCAGATGCAGGGGGCCGCGTCCGATCAGGTCGGGGTGAAAATTCCGGATCACGGCTTCAGGGCAGGCGATCATCATCTTGCGCAGCGGACTGAGCGTGGCGAAGGCGAGCGTCTCGCGCGTGTTCCAGACGATCACGTCGCCCGCTTCGAACAGCACCGTGCCCGTTGAGTCCTCGCCGCGCTCCCGGCCTTCGATCACGGTCATCACGACCACCAGACCGGCATCGGAAGCGCGGCGCATCCCGGCGCAGCCCTGTGCGACCTGCGCTTCGATCACGAGAGCATCGCCTAGCTGCCTCAACTGCTGACGGAGCGAGATGGCCTCGTGAATGGTCCAGCCGAGCAGTGGGTCGAGGGACGTCGTGGGCGCGGTCAGCGAGGCAAACCCTTGCACGTTCGGCATCTGCAACGCTTTCCCTTGGCCGCCCGGAGGCCCTCGCTTGCGGCGGCTGCGTCCGCCCGCGTTTCGCCGTCGTCCGGGTTCGCTTTCGCTGCCGTCCGGGACGTCGGTGCCGCGCTTGGACTAGAGCCTAGGCTGTGACCGCCGTGCAGACAAGGCGGAGAGACGAGAGCAAAGGGAGGTTGCAATGGTCGGTTCGGATCTGCGGGCTGGGTTCGAGAAGGTGGCCTTCAAGGCCGACGATGGTACGGTGCTGCGCGGCTGGCACGTGCCGCCGCAGGGGGACGCGCCGACAGCGCCCATCGTCGTGCTTCATCACGGCTTCAGCGGGCTCAAGGAAAGCTATCTCGACAAATATGCCGCCGCGTTCAGCGCAGCCGGTCTCGGCGCGCTGGTCTATGATCCCCGCAATTTTGGCGAGAGCGAAGGGCGCGTCCGGCAGGAGATCGACCCGATGCAGCAGCTGGCCGACTACCGCGATGCCATCACCTTCGCAATGACCCTGCCGCGCGTCGATCCCAGAAGGCTCGGCGCTTGGGGCTCCAGTTATGGCGGCGGTGTCGCCATCCAGGCGGCGGCGATCGATCAGCGCATCCGCTGCGTGGCAGTGCAGGTCTCGTTCCTCAGCGGCGGCGCGATCTGGAGCCACATTCCGGCGGAGACGAAGGCGCAGCTGTCGCAGCTGTTCGTAGGCGAGCGATTGGCCCGTGCCGCGGGCGAGCCGCCGATGACCATGCAGGTTGTCGCGCAGGATCCGGCGACGACGCCGTGCATCCTGGGGACATCGGACGCCTACGACTGGTGCATGGAGGCGGCGAAGATCTCGCCGCTGTGGCGCAACGAGGTTACCGTGCGCAGCCTGGAGCTCACCTTCAGCTTCGAGCCGGTCGCCTTCTTGCATCGCATCGCGCCGCGGCCCCTGATGTTGATCGCGGCCGAGGGCGACATGCTGATGCCGATCGAGGCGTCGCGGGAGGCGTTCGCGCGCGCCGGCGAGCCAAAACAGTTTGTCAGTTTGCCTTGCGGGCATTTCGCGCCCTATGTCGAGCACTTCGAACAATCATCCTCGGCTGCGCGTGACTGGTTCCGATCACACCTCCTTCAGACGCGCGAAGCTTGAGCTCCGCCGATAGGGTGGGGCGATCGCATATGAGGCGACAAGCTGTGGCGAGCGCTCGTTTCGCGGCCATCCTTCGCGATGGCCGCCTAAGGCGGCCTCTCGGGATGAGGGTCTTTTTCGCGGCCCTCATGGTGAGGAGCGCCGCTCTGCGGCGCGTTAGGCGATGCTCTTGCTTCGCCTTGAGACCCATGGGGGCTGACGATCGGCTGCTCCCGTGCGGCGCTGCTCATGCTGTTCCTGCTCGGGCCGGCGGCCGTGCGTGCAGTTGCCGGCACTGGCACGAGCACCCCGCCGGTGGCGGGGCCGCAATTCCGAAACAGCGGGGCTGATTCGGCGCGAATGCTCTAGAATTAGGATTGCAACGCGCGCCGCGCGTCACCTCCGTGCAGTGCCCCCGTCCGAAATGCCCCCCGTCATCGCCGATCCCTCCCTCCTGCGCGTCCTGATCGTGCTGGCCGTCACCCAGCTCATCGCCTGGGGCACGCTCAGCCTGCCGGCGGTGATCGGCCGGGCCATGGCGGCGGATCTGGAGATGGATCTGACCGCGATCTTCGCCAGCACCACGGTGCTGTACATGTCGATGGGGCTGTGCTCGCCGCTGCTGGCGCGGCCGTTCGTCAAGCACGGTGGCCGCCGCGTCATGATCGCGGGCACCCTGCTGGCTGCGCCGGGCTACGCGCTGCTGTCGGCCGCGCAGGGGCCGCTCTCCTACTACGCCGCATGGCTGCTGCTCGGCGTGGCCGGCAGCGCCACGCTCTCGACCGCCTCCTACATCGTGCTCAACGAGATCGCCGGCCTGCGCGCGCGCAGCGCCATCGGCGCGCTGATGCTGGTCACGGGCCTGTCGAGCAGCATCTTCTGGCCGGTCACCTCGGCACTGTCGGCGCATGTCGGCTGGCGGAGCACCTGTCTCGTCTATTCCGGCCTGCTGCTGCTGGTCTCGCTGCCGCTGTTCGTGTTCCTGCTGCCGCGGCGCGTCCAGGATCATCTGCCGCCGTCGTCCGATGCGGCGGCGTCGCTCCCCGCATCGACGCCGTCGCGCGGCACGTTCTACCTGCTGGTCGGCGCCTCCGGCCTCAACGCCTTCGTCGCGTTCGGGATGGGGGCGGTGCTGATCGAACTCCTGAAGGCCGAAGGCCTGTCGGCGGCCGAGGCGGTCGGCTTCGGCTCGATGCTGGGCGTGATCCAGATCAGCGCCCGCGCCATCGATTTTCTCGGCGGCGGCCGCTGGGACGGCATCAGCACCGCGATCGTCGCCGGACTGGCGCTGCCGGTGGCGATGCTGCTGCTGATGCTGAGCGACGGCTCGCACGCCGCGATCGGCGGCTTCATCCTGATCTACGGGCTCGGCAGCGGCGCGCTCGCCGTGGCGCGGGCCACGATGCCGCTGGTGTTCTACGACAAGGCCGCGTTCGCCAAGGCGTCCGCCCAGATCGGACTGCCGCTCAACCTGCTGTCGGCGGTGTCGGCGCCTATCCTGGTCGAGCTCCTCACCCGCTACGGCAGCAACGCGCCGCTGGCGCTGAGCCTGGCCTGCTCATGCGCGGCCGTGGTCATCCTGCTGCTGCTGCGGCGGCGCCGTCCGATGCGCGCGGCGGTCTCGTCCTGAGGCGTTCGACCGAGTCGCCCGTCGGGCCGGCCATGGGCTCGCCGGGAGCGCCGCGACATGCCGCATTCCCCCTGCGCCGAAACACGAAGTTCATTCGCCGTCTCAACGACATCGGCGCAATCGCGCCCGCCTGCGCAAATTTTGTTATTTCGTTTTATCGGAATTCGTGCTTCTCTCTGATTGTCCCGCCTCATCGACGAGGGGCGCTGCGCATCGTCAGGAGCGTTGAGGTGGGATGTGATGGACGGGCAGGCGCCGACTGACGAGCGGCGCCGGCACGGACGGTCAAGTCGCATGGTCCTGGCATCCCGACGCTGATGCCTGCGCGGCGTGCCATTGGCGCGTTGTCGCAAACGGGGGCAAGAACGCCGGTCCCCGAGGAGAGTGCGAAGCAGCCGTAACACCATTGCGCAGGGAAGGCCGGGCAAACCCGGCTGAACCTGTGGTTCCTGCCCCGTGCATTCCTTTCCGCACGGGGGCCGCAGGAATCAGCCGATGCCTGGTCTTCCCTGCGCCCTCGATGACGTGAGGGCTTCGCTGCACAAAGCTCGGGCGCCTGACGCGTCGCGACGGCGAAACTCCGTGGGAACTCGACACCTGACCCACTGGAACTGGCAAGGGAACCGGCCGTCCCCCTTGGACGATACTTCTGATTATCGCATGTTATTCGAACGATCGCCAACCCAGCTCGGGTTGGTTGTTCTCAGGCTCGAGTTCGCGTGAGTGGACATGATCTGTCCAAAAACTAATTAGTTCGCCAGGGTTCGGACGGCACGGATAGCAAACCATTAATGTACGGTTGGTATCGTGCATACAGTCCACGCAACGAGAACCAGAAAATGCGACACCTGACTGTCTATCAGCGTCTCGCGGCGATCATCGCCGTGATGTCGATCGCACTGTTCGCCGTCTCCGCCATGCAGATCCTGATGCTGCGCGGAACCGTTCTCGAGGAGCGGCAGACCATGGTCCGCAACCTCGTCGAGTCCGCCGTCAAGGTGCTGAGCTATTATGACGCCGCGGCAACCGCCGGCAAAATGGCGCCGGAGCAGGCGCGGCAGCAGGCCTACGCCGCGATCGGCGCAATGCGCTGGGGCCAGTACAACGACTATCTCGGCGTCTACGGAACCGGATCGTCGGATGCGGGCGTGACCTATGTCCACGCCAACCCGAAATACATCAACGTCAACCGCTGGGACTTCAAGGATTCCACCGGCAAGCTCCTGATCCAGGACATCGTGCGCATGGCGCGCGCCGGCGGCGGCTTCGTCGAGTACAAGGTGCCGCGCGCGGGGGGGACGACCGAGCTGCCGAAGATGTCCTACGTCGGCGCCTATGGCAGCGGCGACAAGATGCTGGCGATCCAGGCCGGCGTGTATGTCGACGACGTCGATGCGGTCGTCTATCAGCGCGCGCTGTGGGCCGGCTTCGGCGCGCTCGCAGGTCTGCTGGTGGCCGCGGTCGTCGCCTTCTGGCTCGGACGCAGCGTCGTCGTTCCGCTCGACCGTACCTGCGCCGTGATGGACGAGCTGACCAAGGGCAATCTGGGCCTCGAGGTGCCGTTCACGGATCGCAGGAACGAGATCGGCCGCATGGCGCGCAGCCTGCAGATCTTCAAGGACCATCTCGCCGAGAGCGAGCGTCTCCGGGCCGAGCAGGAGCAGTCCAAGCAGCAGGCCGCCGAGGAGCGCCGCACGGTGCTGGTGCGGATCGCCGACGAGTTCGAGCGCTCGATCGGCGGCGTGATCCAGACCACCGCGACCGCCGCCGGCGAGCTGCAGACCTCGGCGCAATCGATGTCGAGCATCGTCGCCGGCACGACCGACCAGAGCGCGAAGGTGGCCGCGGCCGCCGAGCAGACCGCCAAGAACGTGCAGACGGTGTCGGCCTCCGCCGAGCAGCTGTCGTCATCGATCCAGGAGATCGCCAAGCAGGTCACGCAGTCGTCCTCGATCGCTCAGAACGCGGTCGGGCAGGCGACGCGGACGGAGGCGATGGTCGACCGGCTGGTCCACGCGTCGCAGAAGATCGGCGAGGTCATGGCGCTGATCCAGACCATCGCCGGCCAGACCAACCTGCTGGCGCTGAACGCCACCATCGAATCGGCGCGTGCCGGCGAGGCCGGCAAGGGCTTCGCGGTGGTCGCCAACGAGGTCAAGGCGCTGTCGGCGCAGACCGCCAAGGCAACCGAGGAGATCACCAGCCAGATCGAAGCCATCCGCGACGCCACCGGCTCCACCGTCAACGCCATCCGCGAGATCGGCGCGACCATCGGCCAGATGAACGAGATCACCGACGCGATCGCAGCCGCGGTCGAGGAGCAGGGTGCCGCGACCAAGGAAATTGCCCGCAGCGTCCAGCAGGCGGCGCAGGGCACCCAGGGGGTCATGCAGCACATCGTCGGCGTGCGCGAGGCGTCCGGCCAGGTCGGCGCCGCGGCGGCGCAGGTGCTGAGCGCGGCCTCCCAGCTCGGCAGCCAGTCGGATCAGCTCAAGACCCAGACCGGGCGATTCCTCGGCAACGTCCGAGCGGCGTGACGTCGGCGGCGGATGGTGACAGTTCACCCTCCGCCGATCGCCACGACACGGTCGAGCAGCGCGGCCTGGGCTGGATTGATCCGGACCCTCGCCTCGGCGAGATCGAACCAAGCGGCGCGGTCCACCTCGGGAAAGCGCCTGACGTGGCCGCTACGCGGCGGCCATTCGAGCTCGAACGCGTTGCTGGTGATGCTGTCGGCATCGAGATCGATTTCGGCGGCGAATGCCTCGACCACCTTGCCGCCGCGCTGCTTGATCTCGCCGAGCGGCACGAGCGGCGCCGTCAGCGTCGTGCCGAGCTCCTCGGCGAATTCGCGCCGCGCCACCGCCTCGGCCGTCTCGCCGGCGCCGAACTCGCCCTTCGGGATCGACCAGGCGCCGAGATCCTTGTTGCGCCAGAACGGGCCGCCGGGATGCACCAGCAGCACCTCGAGTCTGTCGGCGGTGCGGCGAAAGGCGAGCACGCCCGCGCTGCGCGCCGGCATGCCGCTACGCCTCGCCGGTGCGCTGGATGAGGTCACGCTCCCAGCCGAACACCGAACGGCCGTCGAGCTCTGGCGAGGCGGCGCGCTCGGTCGCGATGTAGGCATCGAGCGAGGGGCCGGTCGCGCTGCGCTCCAGCCGGCGGGCCTGGTCGTCGAGCCGCTTCAGCGCCGACAGCGCCTCGTCGCGGCCGAGCTTGGCGTTGCCGACGGCCGATTTGAGCACGCGGATGGTCTCGTCATAGACCTTGATCGGCACCGGATAGGGATGCCGGTCCTTGCCGCCATGCGCCAGCGAGAACCGCGCCGGGTCGCCGAAGCGATACGGCGCGCCGTGCACGACCTCGGCGACCATGGCGAGCGAGCGCACGGTACGGGCGCCGACGCCCGGCGTCAGCAGCAGGTCGGGGAAGTCGACCGGGCCGCGCTCGGCCGCGGCCGCCAGCGTGCCGTGGAGGCGGCGGGCGAATACGTCCTTCGGCCTGACGTCGTGATGCGCCGGCATGACGAGATGCGGCAGCAGGCCCTGCGCCGGCTCCGGCGTGCTCAGCCGTGCGAACTCGGAGACGACGCGGTCGGGGCCGAGCTCGGCGAGCAGCTCGAGCTGCGCGTCGCGCGACGGCGCGGCGCGCTTGTCGGTGAGGTTGACGATCTCGCCCTGGACCGGACCGTCGATGGCGCTGTGCGGAGCGTCGACGAAGCTCGCGAGCTGTTGCGAGTGCCAGTGATAGCGCCGGGCCTGGCGGGCGTCGCCATTCATGCCCTGCTGCACGACGGTCCATTTGCCGTCGGCGGTGACGAAGAAGCCGTGCAGATAGAGGTCGAAGCCGTCCTGCACCGCGGCGCTGTCGACCTTGGCGACGAGCTTGCTGGTCCGCACCAGCTCCTCGCCGTCGAGGCCGAGCCGGTCGCCGAGCAGGCGCAGCTCGTCGGGCGTCTTGCGCGAATGCTCGCCGCGGCCGCCGCAGACGTAGATGCCGAGCTCGCCGGACAGCGGCTTCAGCCCGCGCTTCAGCGCGCCGATCACGCTCGTGGTGATGCCGGAGGAATGCCAGTCCATGCCCATGACGGCGCCGAACGACTGGAACCAGAACGGATGCGACATCCGCGCCAGGAATTCGTCGCGGCCGTAATGATGCACGATCGCCTGGGTGATGATGGCGCCGAGCGAGGCCATGCGCGTGCCGAGCCAGGCCGGGACGCGTCCGGAATGGAGCGGAAGATCGGCGCTGCCGGTGCGTCGGGCCATCGGAACCTTGCAAGCGAAGTGTGCCGTGCCAATCTAACAGATAGCGCGCCATTGCGCGATCGCCCCGATGAAAGGCGGGCCTTGGCGCTATCCGGTTTGCCCGAGATGACCGATCCAGTTGCTGAACAGCGTCTGGGCGGCGCTTTCTGCGGCGAGATCGGGCCGCAGCGTCAATCCCGGGAGCTCGGCCGCCAGCGTCGGGTCGCGCCTTTCCTTGGCCCGCCACTCGAACGCGTTGAGCACCGCCTCGCTCTCGGCGCTGAAATAGGATTTCGGCAGCCGCGGGTAGTCGTCGCGCTGCCCGGCGAGAAAGCGCGCGATGTCGCGCATGTATTCGCGCTGCAGGGAGAGCGCGTCATACTCGGGATGGCCTTGAAAGAACACGAACCGGCTCGGCGTCGAGCGCGCGAAAATGTCGACGCCGACTTCGTCCGAGCGGGTCAGGATGTCGTAGCCGCGCTCCGCCAGCAGCGGCTCGTTGACGGCGTTGAGGCGGGAGTGCGGTACCTGAAGCGGCAAATGGATGCCGTGCGTGAGCCAGTCGTCCTGGACCTTCACGCAGTCGAAGATGCCGGAGCATTTGCTCGCCAGCCGCTGCCGCTCGATGTCGTCGAGATGCAGCACGGCCGCGTGGGCCGCGAGACACGACCAGATGGTCGAGCGCGTGTTGGTTCTGGCCCAGTCGATCACGGAGGCGAGGTCCGACCAATAGGGCTCGTCGCGCAAGGCCGCGGCGACAGGCTCGGCGCCGGTCACGATCAGGCCGTCGATGCCGAGCCGATCGAGCGACCCGATGTCGGCATAGGACTGGGCGACGTGGCTCCTGGCCGCCTGCGAGCGAGAGATGGAGGGCAGCGAGAAACAGTGCAGGCGGATGCGGACGTGCCGCGGCGCGCACTGCCGCAGCAGGCGGCCGATCTGGAGATCAGTCGCCTTCAGGGCGCTGTCCGGCATGTTGTTGACGAGGCCGATCGAAAGCTCGATCGGGCGTCGGCCGCGGTCGTCGAACTCAGCGGGCGCGAGGGCAGGGCTCGCGATCCTGCGATGTCGGTCGAACAGCAGGGTCATCGGCTGATCGCTCTACTCCGCCGCATCCAGCTGACGCGTGCGAGGGCAGGCCTGGGCGAGCGCCTGGTCGAGATCCTCGATGATGTCGCTGACATGCTCGATGCCGATCGACAGCCGGATCGTCTCCGGGAGGACGCCCGCCTTGCGCTGGTCGTCCGGCGGCATCTGCCGATGCGTGGTCGATGCGGGATGGCAGGCCAGCGACTTCGCATCGCCGATATTGACCAGCCGTGTGACCAGCTTCAGGGCGTCATAGAACGCCTTGCCCGCCTCCATGCCGCCCTTGATCCCGAATGTGAACAGCGACGACGCCCGGCCGTCGAGATATTTCTGGACCAGGGGATAATAGCGGCTGTCGGCGAAACCGGCGTAGTTGACCCACGCGACGCGCGGATCGTTGCGCAGGAATTCGGCGACCTTGCGCGCATTCTCGACGTGGCGCTCCATGCGCAGGGCGACCGTTTCGATGCCCTGCAGCAGCAGGAAGGCATTGAACGGCGACAGCACCGCGCCCATGGTCCGCTGATAGACGCTGCGCGCGCGCTGGATATAGGCGCTGCGGCCGAAATGATCGGTGTAGACCATCCCGTGATAGGACGCGTCGGGCTGGGTGAAGGCGGGAAAGCGGTCGGCGTGATCCTTCCAGGGGAAGTTGCCGCTGTCGACCAGCATGCCGCCCAGCGTCGTGCCGTGACCGCCGAGAAACTTGGTCAGCGAATGCACCGCGATGTCGGCGCCGTAATCGAACGGCCGCAGCAGGATCGGTGTTGCGACGGTGTTGTCGACGATCAGCGGGACGCCGTTGCGATGCGCGACCTTCGCCAGCGCCTCGATGTCGCAGACATTGCCGGCGGGATTGCCGATCGTCTCGGCGAAGACGGCCTTGGTGTTTTCGTCGATGAGACGCTCGATGGCGTCGGACGCATCGCTTTCGGCAAAGCGTCCAGTGATGCCCTGGCGCGGCAGGATGTGACCGAGCAGCGTGTGCGTGGTGCCGTAGAGCTGTGGCACCGAGACGATGTTGCCGCCGCCATCGGCAAGATTGACGAATGCGAAGTGAAGCGCCGCCTGCCCGGTGCCGACGGCGAGCGCGCCAACGCCGCCCTCGAGCTCGGTGACGCGCTTCTCGAGCACCGCCGTGGTCGGGTTCGAGATCCGGCTGTAGCGATAGCCCTCGGCTTCGAGATTGAACAGCGCGGCGCCGTGATCGGCGCTGTCGAAGGCGTAGGCGGCGGTCTGATAGATCGGAACCGCGACGGCCTTGGTGGTCGCTTCGGGCTCATAGCCGGCGTGGATTGCAATCGTCTCGTTGCGCATCGGCGATCTCCACGCTCGCTCGATCAATGCGGCGAGCTGCTCGTATTCCGCGAGTGGTGCCGTTGTAGGAGCGCAGGCGTAAAGCGGGCAATAATTCGCGACAACAACGACGAAATAACCCTAACGAGATGTGGCCGATAAACGTCGAATTAACGCAGTGCCGGAATCTGCAGGAGAGACCGAAGCTGGCGGCCGATCAGTTCGAGCGCCGGCTTGGCCTGCGGCAGGAATGCGCCAAGCGCATGGAAATTGTGGACCATCCCGTCGTGGCAGACGTGAGCGACCGTGACGCCAGCGTCCTTGAGCCGGGTCGCGTAGGCATTGCCTTCGTCGCGCATCGGATCGAACTCGGCCGTGTGGATCACGGCCGGTGGCAGGCCGACCAGGACGGGATTGCACAAGGGCGAAATCACCGGCTCATCGAGGCGGACGTCCGCGGGCAGATAGTCGGCGAGGTCGGCCTCCCACGTGGCCCTGTCGAGCAGATAGCCGGCCCCGAACATTTCGCGCGATGGCCACGGTTCGGAGAAGTCGAGCACCGGGCAGATCAGGCATTGCGCGGCGATCCCCGGCCCGCCGACCGCTGCCGCGTACTGGCACAGGAACGCCGCAAGCGTGGCGCCGGCGGAATCGCCGCCGATCACGACCCGCTCGCTGTCGATGCCGAGCAGACTCCCATGCCGGACGACGAACTCGATCGCGGCAAGAGCATCCTCCGCGGCTGCAGGGCATCGATGTTCCGGCGCCAGACGGTAGTCGAACGAGAGCAGGCGGCATCCGGAGGCCGCCGCGAGCGCGGCGGCGACCTTGTCATGAGTCTCGATGCTGCCCGCCACCAGCCCGCCGCCGTGAAAATACACGAAGCCGGGGAGGAGTGCTTCGGCGTCCTGCCCGTCGAGTTCGCCGATCGAGCCCGGCGTGTACATCCGGTAGTGCAGCGCGCCGACCGGGCCATAACAGCGGCCATCGCGCGTCGTAACCGGGCCGACATCGTTGCGCGAGAACTGCATCAACTTGGCGAGAGACTGCCGGCGCTGCTCCGCACTTGGACGCTCCCGCCCATCCGACGCGGCAGCGGAGACCATCGAAAGCAGGCGCTGGGCGCGCGGGTCGAGCGGCATGAGGGGGTTCCAGGTTAACCAAGGCGGCCGGGAGTGTGCCATCCAACCGTGAATCGATGATGAGCGGCCGCGCGGCGAGGGGATCCTTAGAATATTCACGCCAGAAGTGCAGATACGATCGATGCCGAACGGGAGCGCCGCCATGACCCACATCGTCAAGCCTGTCAGTTACTCGCAGACCTGGACCTTCTTCGACGGCGAATGGCGCGAGGGCAATGCGCCGATCATGGGCGTCCGGACCCACGCGACGTGGCTCGCATCGACCGTGTTCGACGGGGCACGCGCATTCGAAGGCGTGATGCCCGATCTCGATCGGCACTGCGCGCGGGTGAATCAGTCCGCGATCAATTTCCGGCTCAAACCCGTGGTGGACGTCGAGACCTGGATGGGGCTGGCGCGGGAGGGCGTCGCGCGCTTCGCAGCAAGAGCCGAGCTCTACATCCGTCCGATGTACTGGGCGCAGCACGGCGCCGGCGGTGGTGTCCTGTTCGATCCCGAGACCACCAATTGGTGCCTGTGCATCTATGAGGCGCCGATGCCGCAGCCGACGGGCAACGCCATCACGCTGTCGCCGTTCCGGCGGCCGACGGCCGAATGCGCGCCGGTCGATGCCAAGGCGGCCTGCCTCTATCCGAACAATTCGCGCGCGCTGATCGAGGCGGCCTCGCGCGGATTCAACAATTGCCTGATGCTGGATCTGCTTGGCAACGTCGCCGAGTTCGGCAATGCCAACGTGTTCATGGTCAAGGATGGCGTTGTCTTCACGCCGGTGCCGAACGGAACCTTCCTCAACGGGATCACGCGACAGCGCGTGATCGAATTGCTGCGAGGCGACGGCGTCAGTGTGGTCGAGACGACGCTCCGGTATGACGATTTTCTGAACGCCGACGAGATCTTCTCATCGGGCAACTTCGCCAAGGTCGCGCCGGTGATCCGCATCGACGAGCGGGCGCTGCCGATCGGTCCGGTGTTCAACCGTGCGCGCAGGCTGTACTGGGATTATGCGCACCAGGTCAGGGCGGCGGCATAGGTCAGGGTCCGTAGATCGGAAGCTCGGTGTCGCTGAGATCGCCGAGCCGCGCCGGCTGCGGCCCCTTGATGTACTTGCGGCCGCGGCGTTCGGTGTAGACGCCGTACAGCCCGGCGACCGGTCCGTTGGCGTCGACGATGACGGACACGCGGCCCCGCAGCAGCAGGAAACGGCCGACGGCGCCGGCGCAGGCGACATAGTCTGAGATGTCGCGGCAATAGATCAGCTGCATGGCGGGCAGTGCGAACCGTCCTTGCCGGATGCGCGCCTGCTGCAGCACCAGGGGAATGCTGCTCTGCTTCGACCTGACCACGATGCTGAGACAGCCATGGCCGGCGTGGCGGATCAGCAGATCCGCTTCGTCGGATGGAATGCCGTCTACAGCGTGCGCATCTGCCGCGACCTGTTGGACTCGAGCGCCCTGGCCCGCAGCCGAGAGTACCGGAATGGAAAACAACAGGCCGCGACAATAGGCACGAAACCCCTGAGCCTCGATGATCGGCCAGGTCCGGCGCGCGGCGCTGATGTTGACGTAGGTGACATCGGGCCGCCGCTGGGCGATCGCGGTGAGCATCGTCGCGTAGTTGCGGAACGCCGGCTCGACATACCAGCTCGATAGATTGCACCAGATCCGGGGCTGCGCTGGTGTGCCTCGATTGCTGTAGATCAGCAGCAGGACCCCGACCGCATTGCCGCCCTGCTCGAGCAGGTAGCCGTAGCGTGGATAGCCCTCGGGCGTCGGGCGCGCGGCCTGCCGCTGCAGGCCGCTCGACCAATAGCGGCGGGGGCGCCGGGGAAAGCCGCGCGCCAAGAGATCGGCGACCGCGTCCAGATCGGAGGCTCCGATCTCGCGGCACCGGATCGGTGGCTGGAGCGCGCTCATGAGATGGTCTGCCGATCCCTCGCCGGCGGCTTGGTGGCGTCAGCCGACGGTGCTTGCCTGGCGCTCGAACTGCAGCGCTTCGCGCACGCGCGACGGCCAGCGCGTCGGATCGATGCCGTGGGTGTGGAACAGCGCGACTGCCAGGCGGTCCATGCCGAAGGCCACGCAACCGGTGTGCGCCGGCGCACCGTCGGCATCGTCGATGCCCCAGGTGGTGCCGAAATGCTCGCGATGATAGTTGAAGCTCATGCAGGCGGTGGGCTGCTCCTCCGAGCGCAACGGCACCAGCAGCTCGAATTTCAGCGCCTGCTGCTTCTGGCTGACCGCCTTCATCTGGCCGACGCGACCGAAGAACGGGTCGCTGGCGTGATCGACGCGGAACGACAGGTCGAGATCGCGCGCAATCGCCTGTGCCTTTACCATCCAGCGGTCGCGGAATGCCGAGACGTCGTCGGGCGTGCCGATACAGACATATTCGCGCATCCGGAACGACTGCAGGCGGTCGAGATGACGCGACGGCTCGCGGCGGAAGCAATCGGCCGCGACGTCGAAGCGCAGGCCGCCGACCGGCAGCGCGCCGCGGCTCGCCGCGATCGGATAGACCGGATAGCAGGCCGCGGGCGACAGCACGAGGTCGGCTGGTGACAATGAGGTGGTCCAGTCGCCGCCCTTGTCGAACCGTGCCACGGCTTCATGGATGTCCCGCTCGGTGCCGTGCAGGCCGCAGACGCAGCCGAGCAGGTTGGGGAAACTCTTGAGATAGCCCGACTTTTCGAGCTGGGCGCGGCTCATGACCGGCGGAAAGCGCATGACCTCCGTGCCGGGCTCGCGATGCCGCGTGATGAGCGTCGCGAGCCGCTCCACCACGCCTTCATACAGCGCGGTCCGCGCATAGACGCCATCCGCGCCCATGCGATGGAACAGCGCGCCGGTCAGATGATCGAGCGCGTCGGCCGGCTGGGGTGCAATCTCGGGCGACCGCGGGAGAACGGGAATCGTCATTGTGCAAATCCTGGGTGGAGGCAATGGCTGCAATCGGCGCGATCATTCATGGAGCGAAGTCGGTACCGTGCTCATCAAGTTGGCCGTGGCAATGTTTGCGAGAATACGGTCGTTGTTGATCATGATCGGCGCCGACAGAACGTCGCGCAGGTGGCGGCCGATCGAGAACTCGCCGTCGTTGCGATAGCCCGAGAGACCGCAGGCGCGCATGGCATGCATCACGGTCTCGACGGCAAGTTCAGAGGCCTGCACCTTCAACAGCGTGATGGAGGATTGGAAGTCGAGCGAACCCAGCGCCCGCTCGTCATACTCATGGGCGACGAAGGCATCCATGTTGGTGACGATCATCGCGCGCAGCCGGGCCAGCGCCATCTTCGCCGCGGTGTAATGCGCAGCTGCCGGCGGCATCTGTCCGCCGGCGCCGCGTGCGGCCTTGCGCAGGAAGCGCTGAGCGCGCTCCACGGCAGCCGCAGCGATGCCGGCCCAGGCCGACGACCAGCACAGATGTGCGAACGGCGTCATCGTCTGGCCGTGGATGCGCTCATAGGGCTCGGTGAACATGCGGTCGGAGGGACAACTCACCTCGAGCGCGAATCCTGTTGAGCAGGTGCCGCGCATGCCCAGCGTTTCCCAGCCAAGGGTGCGCGAGATCGTGTAGTCGTCCCTGGTCAGCGCCAGCAGCACCTGATCGGAGGCGGCGGCGCCGTCGGCGCGCCGTGCAATCGTGACGAGGCCATCGGCTTCCGCGCCATAGGAGATGACCGTGGCGTCGCGCTTCAGCGAGATGCGGCCATTCTCGTGGCCGACGGCCGCAGCGCTTGCGCGGATGTTGCCGCCGTTCTGTCCCTCGGTGGTGGACGAGGCCATCAGCAGCTGCTCGGATGCGATACGGCGCATCAGGGATTCCATGTAGGCGCTGCCGCGGCCGTGACGCACGAGGCAGGCGACCTTGGTCTGGTGCATGGCGAAGATCATGGCGCTGGAGGCGCAGGCGCGGCCGAGCGCATAGCAGGCATCGGCAATGTCGTGAATCGAGGCACCGAAGCCACCGAACTCGACCGGAATCTGCATCCCGAGCAGCTTGTGCTCGCGTGACGCATCGATTGCGGCCTTGGGGAAGCGGCCGTCACGGTCGACCTCGTCGGCTTCCGCGGCGGCCCGCGCGGCAACAGCGGCGGTCCGCTGCAGGAACAAGTCGTTGCGATCGAGCAGGAGGCTCTCGCCATCGTCGGGGATCGGGTTTCGAAGCGCGGTTCCCTGGAGAGTCATGACCGATCGATACTCCGGATTTTGTCTCATTGAGAGATCGGCACGTGCGTCCTCGCAAGATCAGGACAGATGCACTGCGCCTTCTTTGGGCTGCACGCAGGGTATGGATTTGATTCAAATACGTCGACGAAATTCAGGGTAAACGCCGCGCCATCGACGGGTGGGGGTTAATTCCTGGTTGTTTTGGTCCGAGAATTCTGGACCAAGCCGTTAGCGTTAAGACGAGTTCAGACTTGGAACGGGATGCGGCGTAACTCTTTCGACGCCGAATTGCATTATCTCCCTGCGCGAGCGTCGATCAGATCCGACGTGCCCGAACAAGCCGCGAGTGAAGAGGTCCCCATGCCGAGTTTCGATGTCGATGTCAGTCACAGGATCGTGGCGCTCGTGCGCGATATCCTCGCGCAGAACGCCACGGCCGCCGACGTGACGGCGGATGCAAAGCTCGTCGACATCGGGCTGACGTCCATGGACATGGTCAACCTGATGCTGGCGCTTGAGGCGGAGTTCGATTTCACCATTCCGCAGGAGCTGATCACGCCGGAGAACTTCCAGTCTGTCGCCACGCTGGAGCGTCTGGTGAGCGGTCAGCTGGCGGCAGCCAAGGCTGCCTGATCCAGTTGCCACGCCCCACGGATCACCGCGTCGCTGTTTTCAATTCGTCGCAAAGCTGGCATTCTCGTCTCCGTTGGAGATGGGGACGTCATGACGAAGGCTGTGCTTGGCATTATCGGCGGCTCGGGCATCTATGATCTGCCGGGACTGGAAGATGCCCGCGAAGAGGTGATCGCGAGCCCCTGGGGTGAGCCGTCGGCGCCGGTACGCCGGGGGACGATCGCGGGCCTGCCGATCGTGTTCCTGCCGCGCCATGACAAGGGACACCGGCTGTCTCCCTCCGACATCAATTATCGCGCCAACATCGACGTGCTGAAGCGCGCTGGCGTCACCGACCTGGTGTCGCTGTCGGCCTGCGGCTCGTTCAAGGAAGAGCTCCCGCCGGGGACCTTCGTGCTGGTCGATCAGTTCGTCGATCGCACCTACAAGCGCGAGAGCTCGTTTTTCGGCAAGGGGTGCGTCGCCCACGTGTCGATGGCGCATCCGGTTTCGCCGCGGTTGCGCATTCATCTGGCGGCGGCGGCCGAGGCGGAAGGCATCGCGATCGCGCGCGGCGGCACCTATGTCTGCATGGAGGGGCCGCAATTCTCGACCTATGCCGAGAGCATGACCTACAAGGCGTCAGGCTATTCGGTGATCGGCATGACCAACATGCCGGAGGCGAAGCTCGCCCGCGAGGCCGAGATCTGCTACGCGACGGTCGCAATGGTGACCGACTTCGACTGCTGGCATCCGGATCATGACGCCGTTACCGTGCAGGACATCATTCGCGTGCTCACCACCAATGCCGACAAGGCCAAATCACTGGTCGCGCGGCTCGCCCGCGAGTTTCCGCGCGAGCACGAACCGTGCCCGATCGGCTCCGACCGTGCGCTCGACACAGCCTTGATCACTGCGCCGGAGGCGCGCGATCCCGAGCTTCTGAAGAAGCTCGATGCGGTCGCAGGCCGTATCTTGGGCGGCTGAGGGGGATCGAACATGAAGGTGGACGGCCGGCACTATCGCAGCATCTGGCTCGACTCCGACGGCTGGTCGGTCTGCGCGATCGATCAGCGCCGATTGCCGCACGAGTTCGTGGTGGCGAAGATCACGACATGCGAGGAGGCCGCTGACGCGATCCGCGGCATGCTGGTCCGCGGTGCGCCGCTGATCGGCGCTACCGCCGCGTTCGGCATGGCGCTGGCGATGCGCGACGACCGCTCCGATCCCGGCATCGACCGCGCCTACGAGATGCTGATCGCGACGCGGCCGACGGCGATCAACCTGAAATGGGCGCTCGACACGATGAGCACCATGCTGCGCCGGCTGGCGCCGTCGGAGCGTCGCGATGCGGCCTATTCCCGCGCCGTCGACATTGCCGGCGAGGACGTCACGATCAACCAGGGCATCGCCGCGCACGGCTTCGCGCTGATCGAGGCGGCCGCGGCGCGCAAGAAGCCGGGCGAAGTCGTGAACGTGCTGACCCACTGCAATGCCGGCTGGCTTGCGACCGTCGATTGGGGCACGGCGACCGCGCCGATCTATCTCGCGCACGATCGCGACATTCCGATCCATGTCTGGGTCGACGAGACTCGCCCGCGCAATCAAGGCGCCTCGCTGACCGCCTGGGAACTCGGGCATCACGGCGTGGCGCATACCGTCATCCCGGACAACACCGGCGGCCATCTCATGCAGCATGGGATGGTCGATCTCGCCATCGTCGGCACCGACCGCGTCGCCGCCAATGGCGACGTCTGCAACAAGATCGGCACCTATCTGAAGGCGCTGGCCGCACATGACAATGGTGTGCCGTTCTATGTCGCGCTGCCGTCGCCCACGATCGACTTTGCCGTTGCCGAGGGACGGCAGATCCCGATCGAGCAGCGCAGTGCGCAGGAAGTGACCGAGATGACCGGCCGCACCGCCGACGGCCGCATCGAGACCGTGCGCATCGTGCCGCCGGGATCGCCAGTCGCGAACTACGGCTTCGACGTCACCCCGGCCCGGCTGGTGAGCGGACTGATCACCGAGCGTGGCGTGCTGCGGGCCGACGGCGCAGCGCTGGCGGCGGCTTTTCCGGAGCGGGCCAAACAGACGAACTATTGAGATCAGCGTCGTTGCGAGCGCAGCGACGCAATCAAGAATCCCAAGAAGCCTCCGGATTGCTTCGGCGCAAGTTCGCCGCGCAAAGACGATCAGCGCAGGCTCAATCCCGTCGCCGCTTCCAGCTCCGCGATCGCCTGCGATGCGCTGACGACCTTGATCGTGGTCATGCCCATCTCGCGCGCGGGCTTCAGGTTGATGCCGAGATCGTCGAGGTAGACGCAGTCCGCGGGGCTGACTCCGAGCGTCTCGGTCATCATCTGGTAGATCCGGGGATCGGGCTTGCGCAGCCCGATCTTGGCCGATTCGATCACGTGATCGAACAGCACCATCACCTCCGCGACGTACAACGAGCGGCCGCCCTGGCTGCCGGTTGCGTTCGCCGGGAGATTGTTGGTGATGCAGCCGGTCTTGCATTCCGCCTTGATGCGTCGGAGCGCCTCGACCATGTCGGGCCGGAGATCGCCGGCGAGCAGCGGCAGCACCTCGCGCCCGCTGACCGCTGCGCCACCGAGTGCCAGCGACTCCTCGGCAAACAACCTGTCAAACGTCTCGAGGTCGATTTCGGCGCGCTCGAATTTCGCCCAGGCGTTCTCGAGATGGTTGGCGGCATTGGTGTTGCGGATGATGTCGACGGGATAGCCGCGCTCCTTCTCGAACCGCGCGAATGCCTCGAACGGCGATGTCGTCATCACGCCACCGAAATCAAAGATCACCGCCTCGACCATGTCAGTCCCGTCCTCCCTCGATCCCTGGATGATCGCTAGCACGGGACGCCGCACTTGGCGACCTCGGCGGCAGCCGCTATTGCTGCCGCGATGAAGCCGTCTCACGCAATCATTGCAGCCGCCGTCCTGCTGGCGCCATCGCCAATCCTTGCCATCGTCGGCAACGCGCCGACGCTGAATGACGGCATCGGCCGGTCCGTGGTCACGATCGTCGGCTCGCGCGGCAATTTTTGCAGCGGCGCGCTGATTGCTCCGAGGCTGGTGCTGACCGCCGGACATTGCGTGCAGCCGGGGCTCGATTACCGCATCGTGGAATACGATCGTGACCGCAAGCCGGTTCTCAAGACAGTCCGGCGGGTGGCGGTGCATCCGAGCTTCAGCGTGCAGGCCATCCTGGCGCATCGCGCCACCGCCGATGTCGCGCTGCTGGAATTGGAGGCGCCCGCGGAGGCGCGCGTGCCGGTGGCGCTCGGCGTGCCGCAGCCGCCGCTTGCCGCCGGCAACGCGTTCACGGTCGCAGGGATCGGCGTCGCGATTCCCGGCGACGGCAAGAGCGGCGGCGTGGTGCGTGGGGCTGCGTTGGTTGCGACGGGCAAGCCAGGCACGTTGCAGATCCGGCTGGTCGATCCGGCGACGCAAGGCGCGCGGTCCGGACGGGGCGGATGCACCGGCGACTCCGGCGGCCCTGCGTTCGAGACGCAGCCGCGGGGTCAGGTGCTGATCGGCGTCATCTCATGGTCGACCGGACCGAATCTCGGCGCCGGCTGCGGCGGCATGACCGGCGTCACGCCGCTCACGCTATATCGCGATTGGGTCGCACAAACCGCGCGGCAATGGGGCATGCCGCTCAGCGGAAATTGAGATCGTTCAGGGCTGGGTTGCGGCTCGCCGTCGCGGGTTGACCATCGTCGTGATCGGGTTCAGCCTGTCACGCGAGGAAACACCATCAAGACCAAAGCCCAGGGACTCACATGAACGTCATCGCGCCCATCCGGGAGGCCGCGTCCTCGCACGCGACCGAACACTTCGACGTGCTGATCGTCGGCGCCGGCATCTCCGGCATCGGCAGCGCCTATCAGCTGAGCAGGCAGATGCCCGACAAGCGTTTCGTGATCCTGGAGAGCCAGGACAGCTTCGGCGGCACCTGGCGGACGCACCGCTATCCCGGCATCCGCTCCGACAGCGACCTGCATACGTTCGGCTACAGCTTCAAGCCATGGGTCGGGCCGCCGATCGCGACCGCGGAAGAGATCCTCAAATACATGGGTGACGTGATCGAGGAGAACGATCTCGGCCGGCACATTCGCTACGGCCACCGCATCGTGTCGGCGAGCTGGTCGAGCGCGACCGGTCTCTGGACGGTGCAGGCGGTGAAGGGCAGGGATCAGCAGCCCGCCACCTTTACGACGAATTTCCTCTGGATGTGCCAGGGCTACTACCGCCACTCCAAGGGCTACACGCCGGAGTGGCCGGACATGGCGGAGTTCAAGGGCCGCATCGTGCATCCGCAGGTGTGGCCCGAGGATCTCGATCTCACGGGCAAGCAGGTCGTGGTCATCGGCTCCGGTGCGACCGCCGCGACCATCCTGCCATCGATCGCGGGCCAATGCGCACACGTGACCATGCTGCAGCGCTCGCCGACCTACTTCCGCATCGGCCGCAATGCGATCGAGCTGGCCGAGGAGCTGCGGAGACTGCAGGTGAAGGAGGAATGGATCCATGAGATCGTCAGGCGCAAGATCCTGTTCGAACAGGATTGGTTCACCAAGCGCTGCCTGACCGAGCCCGACCAGGTGAAGAAGGAGCTGATCGGCCAGATCAGCGCCATCCTCGGACCCGACTACACCGCCAAGCACTTCACGCCGAGCTACCGTCCGTGGCGGCAGCGCATCGCCTTCGTACCGGACGCCGACCTGTTCGAAGGCATCAAGAGCGGAAAGGCTTCGGTCGTGACCGACGAGATCGAGCGGTTCACGCAAGACGGCATCAAGCTGAAGTCCGGCGACGAGCTCAAGGCCGACATCATCGTCACCG
>BFBZ01000976.1_pt1 | contig 21267 bp, 17 predicted proteins | sample 1888401 | NCBI WGS metagenome assembly BFBZ01 (sample SAMD00112614, study PRJDB3348) | symbiont metagenome | host: Chara braunii | reverse complement strand
GGACGCCGGCGGGTTACACCGACCGCAAGCCGAAGCCGGGCAGGGGCGTCGCCGACGTGCTCACGCCGCCTGCGATCCTCAAGGTGTTGTCCGCCGGATACCAGCCGCACTGGCATCCGAGCGCCAACGCTTAGACGAGCAAGCGTTCGCGAAAGATGAACCAATCGTGGCGGCGGGGCGGCCGAAAGGCGTCGGCGAAACCTCGGAGCGCCGCGCGTGAGGTTTGAGCCGCGGTGCGCCAGCTCCTGGATTTATTCGTGTCCGAGGAACCGCGCAGATCTCATGATCAACGCCATGCTCACGTCTGAGGATCGGTCCTGCGAGCCCTTCTAGCCCTTCATCGCCGCCTTGATGGCTTCGAGCCCGGCGCCCGCTTTCGCCGCGTTGATGATCTTGGCCTCCTTCGCCGCGAGCCCCGGCGCGGCCGCTTTCATCGGGTCAATGGTCTCAATCGGCACCACGACCGCGCCGTGCTGGTCGGCATGAATGAGGTCGCCGCTCCGCACCGCCATGCCGTGGATGTTTACGGCGAGGCCGAAATCCACAACATGCACAAAGGCATGCGACGGCGCGATCGAGCCCGCCAGCATCTGAAAGCCCTCCGCCACCTGCGGAATATCGCGGATCGAGCCGTTGGTGATGGTGCCGAGGCAGCCCAGCGCCTTGTGCACGTTTGTTTGAACTTCTCCCCAGAACGCGCCGTAGCCGACGATCTCGTCGATGTCCTGAATCACCGCGATGCCCGGCTGCGGCTGCGCGGCGATATAATCGAGATAATCCAGCCGCTTGTTCATGTAGCCCGCTTCGCCGAGCGGCACGCGGTCCTGCGCGCGCATCGTCACGGTCTTCGCAAATCCGACCATCGGCGGAAGGTTGGGGAACGGGCAGTGCAGGTGGCGCACCGTGTAGCCGAAGCCGCGCCGCTCCGGGGCTACGATCTCCAGCAGATTGCAGACGGTCGGCGTGTCGATCGAGCGAAGGAATTCGAACTGGCTTTGCGTCACCGCGGTCATTGGCGTTTCTGTCCCTGTTTCTGTCCCGGCGTAACTTCCTGTTCGGAAGCTCCGGCCATACTCCGATACTAACCCGTCCTAATGCCGCCATATCAGGCGGCTGTAGTTTGTGGTGGGAAGCGGGCTGAGGGTGGAAATGATGCGCAAATCCGCGATTTCTCTCGCCTTTTCAATGGCTTTCGTTGGGCCCGCTCTGGCCCAGACCGCACCGGTGCCGATTCCCGCGGCTAAGCCCGCACCCCAGGCGCCTCGTCCGGCCATCCACCCGGTCTCCAAATCCACCGACCCCACGTTCGACGAGGGCACCTACCAGCGCATCAGCGCGGCGATGCTCTCCTACTCCAGCATCGAGGTTCGCGGCGGCTGGCCGACGCTGCCGGCCGGCACCAAGCTCGGCCCGGGCTCGTCCGGTCCGGAGGTCGCGCTGCTCCGGCAGCGCCTCGCGGTCAGCGATGACCTCGACCCGGCCAAGATCGCCGGCGACGCCTATGACGCGGACGTCGTCGATGCAGTGAAGCGCTTCCAGGCGCGGCACGGCCTCGATGAGACCGGCGTGGTCGGCCCGCAGACGCTTACCGCGCTCAACGTGCCGGTGAAGAAGCGCATCCGCCAGCTTTCGGCGTCGCTCGACCGTCTCGCTGAAATGAATTTCACCTTCGGCCAGCGCTATGTGGTGGTGAACATCCCGGCCGCGGTTGCGGAGGCCGTTGAAGGCAGCAACGTCAAGCGGCGCTACACCGTTGTGGTCGGCAAGGTCGATCGCCCGTCGCCGACGCTGACGACGATGATCACGACCGTCAATCTCAATCCGACCTGGACCGTGCCGCTGTCGATCGTCAAGAAAGACATCGTCACCAAGATGCGGAGGGATCCGAACTACGTGTCGCGCCTCAAGATGCGCCTGCTCGACGCGCAGGGCCAGGAGATCGATCCGAAGACCGTGGACTGGAAGTCCGACCGCTCGCCGAACTTCACCATCCGGCAGGATTCCGGCGCGGGCAACGCGCTCGGCGCGCTGCGCATCGACATGCCGAATCCGCATTCGGTGTACATGCACGACACCAACCACAAGGAATTCTTCAGCGCCGACTACCGCTTCCATTCGTCGGGCTGCGCGCGCGTCGCCGAAGTCCGCGATCTCGCGACATGGCTTCTGGAGGACAATCCCGGCTGGAGCCGCAAGGAACTCGACGCCAAGATCGCGACCGGTGAGCGCGTGGACGTGCGGCTGACGCGCAAGGTGCCGGTGGCCTGGGTCTATTTCACCGGCTGGGCGACGCGCGACGGCGCCATCCATTTCCGTGACGACGTCTACGGCCATGACGAGCCGCCGGCCCGCTCGGTGGTGGCGGCGCTGGCGAAACCTGTTGCGCCGATCCAGACCGCGGCCCGTGCCTCGGGTTTCGTCGTGCAGTCGGCGGATTCGCGCCCGGTGACGCTCGGCGTGAAGCAGGTTTCCTACCTCGACAGCCAGTAAGGCTGGGTTGCAAAGGCGAGGGCTGGTCAATCCGGTCCTCGTGGGCGATGGTCGCCCATGGCCATCGACCCGCGCCGCTTCGCCGTCGCCTTCTGCGCGACCAGCGCCTTCCTTCATCTCTATGCTCCGCAGGCGACGCTGCCGCTGATGGCGCAGGAGTACGGCGTTGGCGCCGCAGATGCCTCCAAAATCATCACGGCTGGCACGCTGGCGGTGGCGGCGACAGCACCGTTTACCGGCGCGCTGTCGGACGTGCTGGGGCGCAAGCGCGTCATCGTCGTGGCGATGGCGCTGCTGCTTATTCCCGCAACGATGACCGCGTTTGCGCCAAGCTTGGACTGGCTGATCTTCTGGCGTTTTGTTCACGGTCTCCTGCTGCCGCCGATCTTCGCAGTCACGCTGGCCTATGTCGGCGACGAGTGGCCGCCGGCGGAGGCAAACGGTGTGATCGGCATCTATGCCTCCGCATCGGCCGTCGGCGGCTTTCTCGGCCGGTTCATTCCGGGGATGCTGGCGGCCTATATCGGCTGGCGCGGCGGCTTTCTCGTGCTTGCGGTCGGCACCTTAATCTGCCTGATCGCGGTCGTCGTGCTGCTGAAGCCGGAACAGAAGTTCAAACGAGCCAGCAGCCTCGCCGTATCGCTCCGGCAGATGGTCGCGCATCTGCGCAATCCGCGGCTGGTCGGCACCTACGCCGTTGGGTTCGGCGTGCTGTTCAACTTCATCGCGACATTCACATATCTCAGCTTCCATCTGTCCGACCCGCCATTCAATGCAACCCCGGCGTTTCTCGGTTCGATCTTCGTCGTCTATCTCTTCGGCTCGGCGTTTGCGCTGTGGCTCGGACCGGTGATCGCGTGGCTGGGGCGGCGGACGTTCATTCTCGGTGTGTTGGCCCTTTGGGCCATCGGCATCCTCATCACGCTGTCGTCGTCACTCGTCGTGATTGTGATTGGCCTTATCATCGTCTCGACCTGCGGCATCCTCACGCAAGCGACCTCCAACAGCTTCGTGGCGACGACCGCCAAGGAGGGCACGTCCTCGGCGGTCGGCCTCTACGTGACCTGCTTCTATATCGGCGGCACGTTCGGTGGCTGGCTGCCGGGCGTTGCCTATGAATGGGCCGGATGGCCTGCGGCGCTCTCGCTCGTCGTCGTCATGATTGCGATCCAGGCGGCGATTGTGGCGGTCGCCTGGAAGAATTAGCGGTCAATAGAAACGGCGGGCGACGCTTTTCGCATCGTCCGCCGTCCATTCCCCGCGCAGCAAACCTTCAGCGACTCCTTGGGCGTCCCTTTTGGGGCGTTATTTCGCTTTCAGGAACTCGGCCACTTCGAGCAGGATCATTTCGTTGTCGTCCTGCTTTCCGAGCGCCCGGCCGGAGGAATAGGGCAGGTTGTTGTCGTTGGCGACGATGATGTGGCGGTCGTCGACCACGTCCACGTCCTCGATGGTGACGAACGGGAAGGTGAAAATACCTTCCTTCGAGCCCTGCCGCGCCTTCTTGTCGGTGTCCTTGATCGCAAGCAGGTCGATGTGACCGATCTTGCGGACGAAACCGCCGGCGTTGGCGTCGTTCAGTTCGATCTTATAGATGCGCTTCATCTTCGCCGCGTCGTTGAAGCAATCGGGCCTCGCAGGTCCTGTGCAGGCCTGCCAGGCTTCGCCTTCGCCGTTGTCGCGCTCGATGATGAGACCGGTGGTGGCATCGATCATGTTGAAGTCGCCGATATTGTTGTTGTTGATCTCAAGCCGGTACTTCCAGAAGCGGCCGGTCCACTTCTCCTGCGCCACGTCGAACTCGAGGATGCGCAGATACTCGCGCCCCTCGTCGGTTTCCCAGGCCTTTTTCTCTTCGTTCCAGAGCGGGCCTTCCAGCAGCGGATAGAGAAACTTGCCGTCCTTCGAGGCGGCCATGCCTTCGTAGCCGCGCGAGCGGCGTACGTTGAAGGCGACCGCGCCGCCCGGCACCGACGGCGTCGAGACGCTGTAGTGGTCCGGCGAACGGGCGGGCTTGCCGTCGATCTGGGTTTCGAAGAAGCCCGTCACCTTGCCGGTCATGTCGGTGCGAATGAGATAGGGACCGAACTCGTCGCCGATCCATAGCGAGCCCGCGATCGGCTGGAAGCTTTCGACGTCGAGATCGGCGCCGGTGAGGTAGCGCTTCTCGGTGCCTTCGAATGTGATCTGGAACGGGATCTTGCGGTCGGGGTCGTGCAGGAAGATGGTCTGCAACGTCTCGACCTTGCCGGTCGCCCAGTCGGGCTTCAGGCGATGCAGCACCAGCATGGCGTCGGCGGAATTCACCTTGGCGCCGTAGCCGTTGTCTTGCAGGGTCCAGTAGGTGCCGTCGCCGTTGGACTTGATGCCGGACAGGCCCTGCATCGGCTGGCCCTTGAACGGCAGCTTCACGCCGGTTTCGCGCGGCGCGTTCGCCGCCGAGATGAACGAGGTGCCCATGATGCTGCCGACCGCGTCGATCCGCTTCTTGTCGGTCGCGGTGAACTTGCCGGACACCGCGAGGTCTTTCGACGCATCGGACGGCGGGTCGAAGAAGGTCAAAGCCGGAATGATTGCATGGCCGGCGAGCTTCGCCGGATAGGCCTGATCCGCAACCGCGGGCAGTGCCGCGGCGATCAGGCTCACGAAAGTCGCTGTCGCAAGGCGCATTGGTGCCTCTCCCCTGAATTGAATCAACGCGGGCGAGGCTCTGAGTATTCGATGTCGGCGGTGTTGCCATTCGATGTCAGCGCGATGACACTCCCTTGCGCCATTCGCCGCACCGCCGGGACCGTGAAATGAAGAAACGTCAAAGGGATCGCCGTGAGACCAACCCCGCCTTCTCGACGCGCCGGCTGAAGCTCGGCACCTTCCAGACCAATCTCGACTCTGGTTGCGTGATGTCGGACCTCGACGGCCGGCTCGACATCAACTGGCCGAATACGATCGCGCTCGCCAAGCTCGCCGACGAGATGGAGTTCGAGGCGCTGGTGCCGGTGGCACGCTGGCATGGCTGGGGCGGTGACACCAATCCGCAGGGACCGGGCTTCGAGGCTTACACCTGGGCCGCGGGCATCGGTGCATCGACGACAAAAGCGGGCGTCTTCGCGACCTCGCACATCACCATCAATCATCCGGTGATTGCGGCGAAACAATCGGCGGTGGTCGACCACATCACCGGCGGGCGCTATGCGCTCAACGTCGTCACTGGCTGGAATCAGCCGGAAATCGAGATGTTCGGCCAGCCCATGTTGAGCCACGAGGAGCGCTACGCCTGCGCGGAAGAATGGCTCGACATCGTCAAGCGGCTATGGACCGAAGACGCGATGTTCGACCACGATGGCCGCTATTTCAAAATCGCGAAGGGCTATCTGGAGCCCAAGCCGATCCAGGCGCCGTATCCCGCGATCATGTGCGCGGGCGCCTCGGAGTTCGGCCGCCATTTCGCGGTGAAGAACTGCGATCTGGTCTTCACGGTCATTCGCACCGGCGGTCTCGACGAATGCCGCGCGCACGTTCAGGCCTATCACACGCTGGCGCGGGAGCAGTATGGCCGTTCGATCAAAGTCTGGACGCTCGTCAACATCGTGCAGGGCGAGACGGAGAAAGAGGCGCGCGACTTCTACAACTACTATGTGAAAGAGAAGGGCGACTGGGCAGCAGCCAAGAACATGGTCGATACGTTCTCGCTCGAGATCAACAAACGCAACGTGCCGCCGGAACGCATCAGGCCGTTGCAGGAGGCGTTCATCCAGGGCTGGGGTGGATTGCCGATCGTCGGCACCAAGGAGCAGGTTGTCGATTCACTTCGGATGCTGTCGCAGGCGGGGCTCGATGGCGTGCTCGTGGCCTTCCCGCGTTACGAGGAAGGCATGATGCAATTCCGCGACGTGACCTATCCGCTGGTGAAGCAGGCGGGGTTGCGGGACTTCGTCTAGGCCGGCAGTCCCATTGTTCGCTCAATGGTCGTGATCGTGGTGATGATGGTGGTGGCCATGACCGTGAGAATGGTCATGCGAATGGCTGTGGCCATGATGATGGTGATGTGTATGCAAATGCGCCTGCCCCTTCGGCAGGCGCGGGTCTTCGCTGAAGACCAGTGATTTGATCGTCACTGGTACGGTGCGCGACGGCAGGCGGATGCGGCCGAGGTCGATGTAGTCGAAATCCCATAGCACGACGCCGTCGATGGCGAGGATTTCCCCCTTCACGTCGAGTTCTTCGTGCAGGATCGCGCCGAGCGTCTGCGCGATATCGCCGTCGAGCATGATGTAGAGCGGCTTCTTCTGCGCGATTGTCTTTGGCATGCCGCGCACGATGCCTTGTCCGAAGGCGAAGATGCGCTCGTGCGACGGCGCGCCCTGCCAGCGCAGCGCGAGTGCCACATCGGCCGCGCCTTCTTCGAGATCGAACGAAACGAAATGGTTGCGGATCGCGGCCGCGAGCTTGTCCGCGTCGATTGTCTCTTCGCAAACGTAATTCGGTTGTAGCACTTGCAAATTCCGGCGCGGCAGGAGCGCGCCGGCATTGGTGATGGTCGAGGTGTTGCCGGAAAGCTGGACGCTGTATTCCGACGCGCCCAACGCGGTCGCACGGATGCATTCGCCCGCGGGGAGCAGCGGCCAGGGCAGGGCGCCGCTGTCGAGGCGTTTCCGCAACGCGCGGCCGAGCCTTCGGCCCATGTCGCCGAAGTCGCGGTCCTCGCGCTGATAGACATATTCCGCAACGCCGCCGGAGATCATCACGCCGTCGATATGTCCCATCTCCGCGATCGGATCGGTCAGATAGAGCTGCGCGAGCCTCGGCGGCAGTGGCCGCGTCTTGATCGCGGCAACCAAAGCGTCAGCCATGGTTTCGGCGACCTCGTCCATCATCGCAGGTTCGATGATGTCGCCCTTGTGCCAGTGGAAGCCGGCTTCCCCCGCGTGATGCTGCCCGGCCGGATCGAGCCGCACGATCTTGCCCTGCGCGTCCGTCACCTGAAGCCGCCCGCCGATGTGGATGGCCGCCGTCGCGATCACGCGGCCCTTCTCGACCAGTGCGAGCTTCGTCGTGCCGCCGCCGATGTCGATGTTCAGGATGCGCTTGCCTTCATCGGACGATGCGCGCGCCGCGCCGGAGCCGTAGCCCGCGAGCATCGCCTCCATATGATGGCCCGCGGTCGCGGTGACGAAGTCGCCGCCTTGCTCAGCCAGCAGACTGCCGATCGCGCGCGCGTTGTCGCGGCGCAGGGCCTCGCCGGTCAGGATCACGACGCCGGTGTCGATGTCCTTCGCGTCGATCTCGGCTTGCTTGTAGGCATCGCCGATGATCGCCCGGAGTTTCTCGTCATCGATCCGCTCTTCGCTCTGATAGGGCGTCAGCGCCACCGGCGAGCGGAACAACGTTTCGCGTCCGACCACATAATACCGGCTGGTCATGTCCTCGCTCAGCCGGCGGAGATGCACCTTGGAGAACACCACCTGCGTACCGGCGGAGCCGATATCGATGCCGACGCTGGTGAGCGTCACATTGTCGGCGATCCAGAGCGGATTTTCTTCAAGCGGGCCGTCCTCGAAAATGTCGTCGTGGTCGTGATCGGCCTCGCCGTCGTGAACATGGGCGAGATCGAGGCCCAGGCCGTGGTCGGCAACCGTGTGCGGGTTTTTCGGCTGGCTCTTCGGATCGCTCATCAGGAAGCCCTTACCGCAAAAGCGGGCGCAGCAAAACGGGCCCTGAAGGGCCCGTTCCGCGGTCCGGAATGAATAGCCGGATTATGCGCCGCTTACCATTTCTGCGCGCCGTACCAGTCGTCGATGTCCTTGCGGACCTGATCGCGGGCGATGCCGTAACGCTCCTGGATCTTGCCTTCGAGTTGATCGCGATGGCCGGCGATCACATCGAGGTCATCGTCCGTCAGGCGGCCCCATTTTTCCTTCACCTTGCCCTTGAGCTGCTTCCAATTGCCTTCGACGCGGTTCCAATCCATCGGGAGTTCCTCCTGTTTGTGTGCGATGATGAGGCAACGTTCCGCCGTATCGAATGTTCCGGAATTGGCTGAAATCGCTGATGTTTTTGGAATGAGGGAACCTTTCGTCCGCCGCCCGGTTGTTACCCGACAGACGGGGGTCTCAAGAGCGCATTGAATATTGGCTTGCCGAGCGGATGTGGACTGCCCACATCCATTCGGGGAGGTGAGATGGCAACTCCGGACATCAAACGGCGGATTCTCGTCATTGAGGACGAGATGCTGATCGCCATGCTGCTGGAAGACATGCTGGCGGATCTCGGCCACGAGGTTGTCGGCGTGGTGCCGCGCGTCAACGAGGCGTTGACGGCTGTCTCGCGCGATGACTTCGATCTTGCGATCCTCGATCTCAATCTGAACGGACAAAGCGCCTATCCGGTCGCCGACGCGTTGATCGATCGCGGTATCCCGTTCGCGCTTTCCACCGGCTTTGGCGAGAGCGGATTGCCGGAGAAGTATCGCGCCCATCCCGTGCTGCAAAAGCCCTTCGCGAGCGACGATCTCGTGCGCACGCTCAAGACATTCAAGTAGCGATTACTTCAAGCGGGGAAGAGCCTGCTTCACCCGGTTCATGCCCGCCCACGGGTCTTTCTTCATCTTCGCCAGACGTTTTGACAGATTGAGCACCGTGAAGGCGTTCGCCGATTTCTGTTTGCCGAGCTCTTCCCAGGTGAGCGGCACCGATACCGTCGCGCCGGGCCGGGCGCGGGTGGAATAGGGCGCCACCGCGGTCGCTTCCCGGCTGTTGCGGAGATAATCAACGAAGATCCGGTTGCCGCGGGCGGCCTTCTTGATCGTGGCCGTGTAACGTTTCGGCTCGTCAGCCGCCATCTGCTCGGCAAAAGCACGGCAAAAGTCTTTGGCTTCGTCCCAAGGCGCTGGCTTGATCGGCAGCACGACGTGCAGACCTTTGCCCCCCGTGGTCTTCACGAAACTTTCCAGCTTCAAGGATTTGAGCCGTTCGCGAACGTCGCGGGCCGCAGCAATGATGTCCTTCCACACGATGCCCGGACCGGGATCCAGATCGAACACCAGGCGGTCGGCTTCTTCCAGATGGTCGACGGTCGAGCCGCGGACGTGCAGCTCGAGCACGCCGGCTTGCACGAGGGCGACGACACCCGCGAGATCGTCCACCGAGATCGACTTGTCGCCGTCCGGTTCTGAGATCAGGTGTAGCTTCTTCCGATCGACACCCGCCGACGCGTGCTTCTGGTAGAAGCACTGCGCGGTCTGTCCATCCGGGCAGCGCACCAGCGCTAGCACACGTCCCGTGACATGGGGGGCCATGTGATCCCAGACGCTCTCGTAGTATTCGGCGAGCATCTGCTTGGTGACGCCGGCGTCCTCCCAGTAAACGCGATCGGGATGCGTGAGCGGGACGCCCGCCACCTCGGCGGCGGAGACCTTCGATTTCGACACGGCTTTCGCCTTCGATGTGCCGGCTCCGGCCGGCATGGTCTTTCGCTTTGTCGCAGTCTGTTTGCTCGGCATTCGGCTGACCTCCCGCACCACCTGATCGGCGGGCTTATCCTCGCGGATTCCCTTGAACGAAGCCTGCCGCACGTGCCCGCCGCCGGTCCATCCTCGAAAATCCACTTCAACGACGATCTGCGGCTTCACCCAGCGCACCGGGCGGCCGCGCTCTTCCTGCGGCACTTTGCCAAACGGGCATTTGTCGACGAGAAGGGGCTGGAGCTTTCGCCAGAAATCGTCGCGCATCTTGTCGCTGAATCCGGTGCCGACGCGCCCGGCGTATTGCAGGCCATTCTTGTCGTAATAGCCGAGCACCAGGGAGCGCACGCGCTTTGGCGCAACATCCGACGGCCCGAAGCCTGCGATGATCAATTCCTGGCTGCTTGAACACTTGGTTTTGAGCCAGTCGCCGTTGCGTCCGCCGCGATAAGGGGCGTCGCGGAGCTTCGAGACGACGCCTTCCAGGTTCAGGTCGCACGCTTGCCGGAGCATATCTCGTCCTTCGGATTCGAAATGCTCGCTGTAACGGATCACATTTTCTTTGGGCAACTTGGCGAGAAGTCGCTGCAGCTCCTTCTTCCGTTCGATCAGCGGCGCGCCGCTGAGATCGGCGCCGTCGAGATACAGGAGATCGAACACGTAATATGCCATCCGATCATGACGCCCGGTCTTGAGGTCGTCCTGAAGCGCCGAGAAGTCCGACGCGCCGACCTGCTCGCCGGAGACGATCTCGCCGTCGAGCAGCGCGTCGTGCCGCGCAAGGGCCTTCAGGCCTTCGACAATCGAAGGGAATTTATGGGTCCAATCGAGCCCGGTGCGGGTCTTCAGCGTGATCCTTCCGCCGTCAAGCCGCGCCTGCATGCGGTAACCGTCGAACTTGATCTCATGCACCCAATGGCCGCCGTTCGGAATTGCGTTGCTCAGCGTCGCAAGGCAGGGCTGGATGAAATCGGGTATTTTGGCCTTGCCTTTCCGCATCACGCTCTTGGCCTGGAGCGCCGCGGCGCGCGGTTTCTTTGTTTTCGCCGCGCGCGGTTTTGCGGTCCGCCGTTTTGACGACAATGTTTTGGACTTCAAACCGATCTTCGCGGCGGCCTTCTCGAGCTTCGTCGGCGGCGTGGCCTTGTTGGAATGCCAGACCTTTTTCTTTTTTGCGCCTGCAATCTCCTCCATCGAGCGGCCGGTCGCGGCCGATTCCTGGCGCTCTTCCAGAATGTCGGGGTCGGATTTCCTGCGCGCGAATTCGTCGTCCGATTTGATCAGCAGCCACGGCTCCTGCCGCTCGCCCGGCCGTTTCGTCATCCGCACCAGATGCCAGCGGCCCTTCAGCTTCTCGCCATTCAGTTCGAAGTCGAGATGGCCCTTCGCCATGCCCTTGTGCGGATCGTGCTCAGGCTCCCAAGTGCCGCGATCCCAGATCATCACGGTGCCGCCGCCGTACTCGCCTTTCGGGATGGTGCCTTCGAACTTGTTGTATTCGATCGGGTGATCCTCGACATGGATCGCAAGCCGCTTGTCGCCGGGCACGAGGCTCGGGCCGCGCGTCACCGCCCAGCTCATCATCACGCCGTCGAGCTCGAGCCGCAGGTCGTAATGCAGCCGCGTCGCGTCGTGCTTCTGGATGACGTATTGATAGCCCTTCTTGCGCGAAGCTTTGCCGCGCGGCTCCGGCGTTTTGCCGAAGTCGCGCTTGGCGTTGTAGGTCTTGAGCTTGGCCATCTCAGCCCGCGCGTTTCATCCGTGTTCGTCCGGAGGATTTGCGCGCCCGCGCGGGGCGGCGGGAGCTGCGAGCCGAGGTGCGAGAGGCGCCGCTGCCTTTCTCCGCCTTCACGCTGCGGCGGAGTGCGTCCATCAGATTGATGACGTTGCTGGGCTTGGTCTCTGGCGGTTTCGGTGCGGGCTTGCCGGCTTGTTTGGCCTTGATCAGTTCGACCAGCGCATCCTCGTAACGGTCCTCGAACTCCTCCGGCTTGAAGTGCGCCTTCTTGCTCTCGAGGATGTGAACCGCAAGGTTCAGCATGTCGGCCGGCACCTTCACGTTCGGAATCTCGTCGAAATAATCCTTCTCGTCGCGAACTTCGGCGCGATAGCGCAACGCCGTTGCCATCAGGCCGTCGCCGCGTGGCTGGAGCATCAGGATGCGCTCGCGGCGATACAGGACCACGCGGGCGATGCCCACCAGGTCTTCCTTCCGCATCGCCTCGCGGATCACCGCGAAGGCCTCGTAGGCCACCTTGTCGTTCGGCGCGATGTAATAGGATTCGTCGAGATAGATTTCGTCCACCTCATCGCGTGGGACGAACTTTTCGATATCGATCGTGTGAGTGCTTTCTAGCGCCACCTCGTCGAGCTCCTCGTCCTCGACGAGGATGTATTGGCCCTTTTCGACCTGGTAGCCCTTGACGCGGTCTTCCTGCTCGACGGGGTCTTCAGTTTCCGAATCCACGACCATGTTGCGGATGCGGTTGCCGGTCTTTCGGTTGATGATGTTGAACCGGATGCGCTCGCTGGTGCTGGTGGCGGAGTAAAGCGCGACGGAACAGGAAACCAGCGAGAGCTTCAAATAGCCTTTCCAACTGGGACGCGGTGCCATGGCATCACCCAACGCTACAGGAGGCTCACAGACCCCCGTTCAGAACGCCAGATGATGCGATCGGGTTCCTTATCCGGGTCGCGTCACGGCGCAATTCGATAGAAATTCCGCGCTTCTTCGGTGAAAGCGCGGCGCGATTCCGCGTCGAAATAGAACATATGGCCGCCGCGATAGGCCTTGACCTGCGCGCGGCCGCTGACGCCCTGCGGCGCGATCTGGTCGACCAGGTAGCGGCTCACGCCATAGGGCGTCACGAGGTCGCTGCGACCATGCGCAACCAGGAGTCGGAACGACGGATCGACTGCGAGTAGTGCACTGAGATCGTCGCTCACGCCCTGGCGGTCGCGGTTGCCGCCCCAGTCCCAATTGAGATCGCGGTTGAGCAGGATGTAGGTGATGTCGGTCTTGAAGCCGAGTTCGTCGCGCGCGTAGCCGACATAGAGCCCGGAGAGCGCCCGCACGAAACCGTCGAGCATCGGATCGCCGACGCGTCCGCCGCCGTCCGGATGAAGATCGGGGATGGTGAAGGTCGCATCGTATGAGCTGATCTGCAGCCCTTGCGAGCGGAGCTGCCGCGTGTAGGCGCCGCGCACGTAACCGCGCGATTTTGCGACCACATCCGCGGGCAGGCCGGTCATCTGTCCGATCTTGCCGTAGAACGCTTGCGCACGTTCACCGGTCGGCTGTGGGCCCGCGAGCGTCGTCAGATACTCGTTGAGCGCGAAGTGCTCGCCTTCGGCCATGGCTTCCGGCGAGAATTTTTTGGTCCGCTCCAGTTCGCTCGCGACGAACGACGGGAATGTCAGCGCCGCGGCGAAGGGACTCTGCTGACCGCCGAACGTGTAGGACGCCTCGATCAGCGGCGACACCATCACGATGCCGGAGACGATGATGCCCTGGTCGGCCTGCAACGCGCGAGCGACCTTCGCTGCGCGGAAACCGCCATAGCTCTCGCCCAGAAGATATTTTGGCGATGGCGTGCGGCTGTTGTGCGCCACATAGAGCGCGACGACCTTCGCAAGGCTCTGCGCATCGTTGTTGACGTTCCAAAACGCCTTGCCGCCGTCGGCCTTCGCTGCGCGGCTCCAACCGGTGCCGACCGGATCGATGAACACGAGATCGGTGAAGGCAAGCCAGGTGTCGGGATTGTCGACGAGCTTGGCTGCTGCGCCATCGCGCCCGTCGGGGCCGAAGTCGGCGACGCGCGGTCCGGCCATGCCGAGATTGAGGAAGACGGAGGCTGCGCCCGGCCCGCCGTTGAAGGCGAAGGTCACCGGCCGCGTCGCGCGATCCGCGCCCTTCAATGTGTAGGCGGTGTAGTAGATCGCGGCGCTGCGCTCTCCAGTCTGGTCGTAAAGCGAGAACGTGCCTGCCGTCGCGGTGTAGGCGAGGGTGCGCCCGCCAACGGTGATCTGTTTCTCGGTGGCCGAATCTCCGGGAAGAAGACGCAGGACGCCTTGCGGGTCGCGTTGCGTCTCCCGCTGGTTGTCGTTCTGTGCCTCTTGCCGCTGCTGTTCTTGTCGCTGTGGCCGCTCTGGTCTCGGTCCGCGCTCTTGCGCGATGGCCAAAGGCGCCACCAGCGCCAGCATCAGAGCTGTGAGAAGCGTTTTTCGGAAAGCCATCGCAAGCCATACCCGTTCAAAGCCGCGCCCGGACTAAGATAGGCGACAGCCAGCACCCCCGACAGGGGCGGGAAAGGCAGCTTCACGAAGCTTTGTGGCGGCTTAGTGCTTGTCTTTGGCGGCGGCGTTCATCGCCTTCAGCATCGCTTCCTTGCCGTCCTGTAAGGTGGCGCGCACGGCAGGCTCCTTGCCGATCAGGCCCAGTTCGCGCTGGCGCTTGGAGGTCGCCGCCGCCATCAGCGGCTCGACGCCGAGCTCTTTCAGAGTCTCGACCACCTGATCCATCTCGTCGGCGCGGCGCACGCCGTGGCTCGCCATGCGCTCGAGGTTGTATTCGATGGTTTTGTCCCAATCGAGCGCCGGATAGTTGTTGTGCAGCGAGGCGGCGACCTCGTCGACGATGCCGTAGCGCGCTGCGGTGAGGAAGCACTCGGCGGTGAGCGCCTCGATGCCCTTGATCATCACGCTGCGGATCATCTTTAGCGCGGCCGCTTGGCCGACCTCGTTGCCGGCGATCACGCCGCGCATTTCGAGTTCGTCGATCAGGAGCGGCATCACGCTGTCGGCGTTCGGCCCAGCGAGAAGGAGCGGGGTCTGGTGCCGCTTCGGATGGATCGGCGCAAGGATCGCGACGTCCACGTAGCGTGCGGTGCCTGCAAGCAGCTTCGCTGTCTCCTGCTTGCGGCCCGGCGAGACCGAGTTGATGTCGAGGTAATACGGATTGCCCTTCAGGTGCGGCTGCACCGAGCGGGCCGCCTCCAGGCTTGATGCCGCAGTGACCGCAGCCACCACCACGTCCGCGCCCTGCACCGCGTCCGCCGCCGAGGTCGCGAGTCGCGCGCCCATCGCCGTGCCGGCGTCCTTCAGCTTCTGGCCCGCCGCCTCCGGGAAGAGGATGTCCCAGGCCGCCACGCTCTCGATGCCGGCGTCGCGGAGCCCCGAGGCGATCGCCTGGCCGGCCTCGCCAAAGCCGATGAAGGAGATGCGGGGCGTGTTGCGGCGGTCCGGGGCCATGAGCGAATTCCTTAAAATTGGTCCGCTGCATGAATCCGCGAGCGGGACGGATCAATCAAATGGTTTTTGACGATGGCGGCTTTGCGCTGAGCGGGTTCCCGCCATGCTGCGACATTGTGCGCACCCGCCGTGGCATGCCCATAAATTAATCAATCAATGCTGCCCAAATTCTAGCCAGCAAAATACCTCCAAATCCGGTTTCCTCGCGAATCCATACGGTTACTGAGTTTTGCGACATTGGCACGTGGCTTGCGATTGCCCTCTGTGAAGCTCCGATCCGGGCTTCGCGTCTAACAGAGGGACACCCATGTTTCATTCAATCCGTTCGGCCGCCGCGCGGCCGGTCGCCCGGCGCTGGCTATTAGCCACCGGGCTTTCGCTCGGCCTCGTGGCGGCCATGCCGCAGGCCCAGGCACAAGAGACGATCAAGGTCGGCATCCTGCACTCGCTCTCGGGCACGATGGCGATCTCGGAGACCACGTTGAAAGACGTGATGCTCATGCTCATCGAGGAGCAGAACAAGAAGGGCGGCGTGCTTGGCAAGAAGCTCGAGGCCGTCGTCGTCGATCCGGCCTCCAACTGGCCGCTGTTCGCCGAAAAGGCACGCGAACTGATCACCAAGGACAAGGTCTCGGTCGTGTTCGGCTGCTGGACCTCGGTGTCGCGCAAGTCCGTACTCCCGGTCTTCAAGGAGCTGAACTCGATCCTGTTCTATCCGGTGCAGTACGAGGGCGAGGAGAGCGAGCGCAACGTGTTCTACACCGGCGCCGCCCCGAACCAGCAGGCCATCCCGGCTGTCGACTACCTGATGAAGGACGAGAAGGTGAAGCGCTGGGTTCTGGCGGGCACCGACTACGTCTATCCGCGCACCACCAACAAGATCCTCGAGGCGTACCTGAAGTCGAAGGGGGTCGCGCAGGAAGACATCATGATCAACTACACGCCGTTCGGTCACTCCGACTGGCAGACGATCGTCTCCGATATCAAGAAGTTCGGTTCCGCCGGTAAGAAGACCGCGGTGGTCTCGACCATCAACGGCGACGCCAACGTTCCCTTCTATAAGGAACTCGGCAACCAGGGCATCAAGGCGAAGGATATCCCGGTCGTTGCGTTCTCGGTCGGTGAAGAAGAGCTCGCCGGCATCGACACCAAGCCGCTGGTCGGACATCTCGCGGCCTGGAACTACTTCGAGTCGATCAAGAACAAGGGCAACTCCGACTTCATCGCGAAGTGGAAGGCTTTCACCAAGAATCCGAAGCGTGTCACCAACGACCCGATGGAAGCCCACGTGATCGGCTTCGCCATGTGGGTCAAGGCGGTTGAGAAGGTGAAGTCCACCGATCCGGACAAGGTCATCGACGCTCTCCCGGGCATCGAGGCTCCGAACCTGACCGGCGGCACCTCCAAGATGCTGCCGAACCATCACATCACCAAGCCGGTGTTCATCGGCGAAGTGCGCGCCGACGGTCAGTTCGACGTGGTGTGGAAGACGCCGAGCCTCGTTCCGGGCGACGCGTGGTCCAAGCACCTCGAAGGCTCCAAGGATCTGGTCGGCGACTGGGTCACCAAGAAGTGCGGAAACTTCAACACCAAGACCAACAAGTGCGGCGGAGCCTGATATCGGCGCTCCGTGCTTGACGTAACCTCAATCGACAACGGGAGGCGGCACCGCGCTGCCGCCTCCCAAATCCTCGCCGGGATTTTGCAATGAATGGGTTGAGATATAGCCTCGTCGTGCTGCTTCTGGCAGTCGCGATGGCGCTGAGTGGCGCCGCCGCGCGTGCCGCGGACTTGGCCGAGCCGCTCGAAAAGTTTCTGACGGACGATTTCAGCGACACCGCCGATGGCATCATGGCGGTTGCGGCGAGCGGCGATCCGCGCGCCCAGACGATTATCGACGCCTTGCAGAACGGCAAGCTGGTCTACAGCGCCGAAGCCAAGAAGGTTTTCTACAAGGATGCGGCGGACAAGCTGATCGACGCCGCGACCGGACAGCCCGCCGCGGGCGCTCCGCCGGGCGATCTCGAAACGGTTCGCATCAACAACCGCATCCGCCGCACCATCGACGCGGCGCTCGGCAGCCTTACGCTGATGGCGCCCGACCCCGGCAAGCGCCTTGCGGCCGCGCAAGCCGTGTTCAAATCTCGCGATGCCGGCGCGCTCGAGGCGCTGGAAGCTGCGATCGAGAAGGAAAGCAGCGCCAGCATCAAGAAGGCGATGAATGAGGCCCGCGCCGCGATCATCCTGAACAAGGAGGATGCCACCGAATCCGACAAGCTGGACGCCGTCGCCGTGATCCGCCAGCGCGCCGATCAGGACTCGATGGCGTTGCTCGGTGGTCTGCCGAGCGACAGCCCGGCGTCGGTGCTCAAGGCCGCCAAGGACGCGATGACCTCGATGCAGAGCAATCTTGCGGTCTGGTCGGCGGTGCAGAACGCCTGGTATGGCGTCTCGCTCGGTTCGGTGTTGCTGCTCGCCGCCATCGGCCTTGCCATCACCTTCGGTGTGATGGGCGTTATCAACATGGCGCACGGCGAGATGGTGATGATCGGCGCCTACACCACCTTCGTCGTGCAGGAGCTGATCCGCACTTACAATCCGGCGCTGTTCGACTATTCGTTGCTGATCGCCGTGCCGCTCGCCTTCGTCGTTGCGGGCTTCATCGGTATCCTGATCGAGCAGAGCATCATCCGTTTCCTTTACGGGCGCCCGCTGGAAACTCTGCTCGCGACCTGGGGACTCTCGCTGGTGCTGCAACAGGCGGTGCGAACCGCCTTCGGCCCGACCAACCGCGAGGTCGGCAATCCATCGTGGATGTCGGGCGCCTTCGAAATCGGCCAGATCAACATCACCTATGGCCGCCTCTGGATCATCGTGTTCACGATGGCGGTGTTCGTCGGGCTGCTGGCGCTGCTTCGCTTCACCCGCCTCGGCCTTGAGATGCGCGCGGTGACGCAGAACCGCTCGATGGCGGCGTCGATGGGCATTCGCACCAGCCGGGTCGATGCGCTGACCTTCGGTCTTGGTTCCGGCATCGCCGGCATCGCGGGCGTCGCGCTCTCGCAGATCGACAACGTCAGCCCGAACCTCGGTCAGGGCTATATCATCGACAGCTTCATGGTCGTTGTGTTCGGCGGCGTCGGCAATCTCTGGGGCACGCTGGTCGGCGCCTTCACGCTCGGCATCGCCAACAAATTCCTGGAGCCATACGCGGGCGCTGTGCTCGGCAAGATCGCGATCCTGGTGCTGATCATCCTGTTCATCCAGAAACGCCCGCGCGGTCTCTTTGCACTCAAGGGTAGGGCGGTCGAAGCATGACCGGCGCAGCCCCGCTCACCCGCATACTCGACCGCGGCTCGACGCTGTTCCTGTCGACGTTGTGCGCGCTCGGCATTCTCATTCCGCTCTCGAATCTGCTGTTGCCGGAGACGTCGGCCTTCCACGTGCCGACGTATCTCGTGCCGCTGCTCGGCAAATACGTTTGCTACGCGATCCTCGCGCTCTCCATCGATCTGATCTGGGGCTATTGCGGAATTCTCTCGCTCGGCCACGGCGCGTTCTTCGCGCTCGGCGGCTACGCGATGGGCATGTACCTGATGCGCCAGATCGGTACCCGTGGCGTCTATGCCGATCCGATCCTACCGGACTTCATGGTTTTCCTGAACTGGAAGGAGCTTCCGGTCTTCTGGTACGGCTTCCAGCACTTCCCTTATGCGCTGCTGATGATCGTGCTGGTGCCAGGCGTGCTGGCCTTCGTGTTCGGTTGGTTCGCGTTTCGCTCGCGCGTCACCGGCGTCTATCTGTCGATCATCACGCAGGCGCTGACCTACGCGTTGCTGCTCGGATTCTTCCGCAACAACTTCGGCTTCGGTGGCAACAACGGCCTGACAGACTTCAAGGACATTCTCGGCTTCAACATCCAGTCGCAGGCCACGCGCGCGTCGCTGTTCGCGATCTCGTGCCTCGCGCTTCTTGTCGGCTTCCTGATCTGCCGCGGATTGGTCACTTCGAAGTTCGGCAAGGTGCTGGTCGCGATTCGCGACGCCGAGCCGCGCACGCGCTTCCTCGGCTATCGTGCGGAATCCTACAAGCTGTTCGTGTTCACGCTATCGGCCTGCATGGCTGGCGTCGCCGGTGCGCTTTACGTGCCGCAGGTCGGCATCATCAATCCGAGCGAATTCTCGCCGGCCAACTCCATCGAGGCGGTGATCTGGGTCGCGGTCGGCGGACGCGGCACGCTGATCGGCGCGGTGATCGGCGCGCTGGTCGTGAACTATGGCAAGACCACCTTCACCAGCGGCTTCCTCGCGCCGTACTGGCTGTTCGTGCTCGGCGGCCTGTTCATCCTGGTGACGCTGTTCCTGCCCAAGGGCATCGTCGGCACGTTCCGCGAACACTGGCCGCGCCTGCGCAAGAGGCCCGAGCCTGCGGCTGAACCCGCGCCGAAACCGGCGGAGTAATCGATGGAAGCCCGCACCGCGACAACCACGGCGCTCCTCTACCTCAACGGTATCAACGTGTCGTTCGACGGCTTCCGCGCGCTGAACAATCTGTCGCTGTCGGTTGCGCCCGGCGAGATGCGCGCGATCATCGGCCCGAACGGCGCCGGCAAGACCACCATGATGGACGTCGTCACCGGCAAGACGCGCCCCGACAACGGCGATGTGTTCTTCGAGGGCGGCGCACATGATCTCTCCAAGCTCGACGAGACCCAGATCGCGATGCTCGGCATCGGCCGCAAATTCCAGAAGCCGACCGTGTTCGAAATGCACACCGTCGAGGACAATCTTCTCCTCGCGCTCAAGGATGACCGCCGTCCGCTGGCGACCATTCGCTGGGATGAGACCCCCGACGCGATGACGCGGATCGGCAAGATCCTCGACACCATCCGCCTGTCGCCTTTGCGTAACCGCCCAGCCGGTTCGCTCGCGCACGGCCAGAAGCAGTGGCTCGAGATCGGAATGCTGCTGGCGCAGGAGCCGAAGCTTCTCCTGGTCGACGAGCCGGTCGCCGGCATGACCGACGTCGAGACGGCGCAGACTGCCGAGCTTCTGAAGGAGATCAACAAGGAAAAGACGATCATCGTCGTCGAGCACGACATGACCTTCGTGCGCGAGCTCGGCGTCAAGGTCACCTGTCTGCACGAAGGCCACGCCATCGCCGAAGGCACCATCGATCAGGTGTCGTCGAACGAGCGCGTCATTGAAGTCTATCTCGGGCGTTGACCATGTTGGACATCAAGGCCATCGATCTTCACTACGGCGCGGCGCAAGCCCTGCGCGGCGTTTCGCTCAAAGCAGAGCCGGGGCAGGTGACCTGCGTGCTCGGGCGGAACGGCGTCGGCAAGACCAGCCTGCTCGACGCGCTCGCCGGCCAGCAGCCGGTGAGCCACGGCAGCATCGTCTGGGAGGACCAGGACATCACCAAGCTCAAGCCTTACGAACGCGCGCGGCGCGGCATCGCCTATGTGCCCCAGGGCCGTGAAATCTTCCCGCTGCTCACCGTCGAGGAAAACCTCAAGACCGGTTTTGCGCCGCTTCACCGCGACCAGCATGATATCCCTGAGGACGTGTTCAACCTGTTCCCGGTGCTGAAGGACATGCTCCGTCGCCGTGGCGGCGACCTTTCCGGCGGCCAGCAGCAGCAACTCGCCATCGGCCGTGCTCTGGTGATGCGCCCTCGTCTCCTGCTGCTCGACGAGCCGACCGAGGGCATCCAGCCCTCGATCATCAAGGACATCGGTCGCGCCATCACGTATCTGCGGGGTCTAGGCAAAATGGCCATCGTGCTGGTCGAGCAGTATCTCGACTTCGCAAGCGAATTGGGCGACCGTTTCGTCGTGATGGACCGCGGCTCGATTGTTTATTCGTCGGATCGTGTCGGACTGGACGAGAACGCACTCAAGAGAGCGATGGCGATTTAAGTTTTGCAGGCGGTTTGCGTGATGGGTGTGGCGACGGCCCTCGATCAGGTCTTTGCGGCGAACCGCTCGGCGGGGCGTCTCGCGCTAACCGTGGCGGCCACGGATGGCGTAACGCGCCGGCAACGCGTCTATGAAGATGGCCCGC
>BFBZ01000977.1_pt1 | contig 21268 bp, 20 predicted proteins | sample 1888401 | NCBI WGS metagenome assembly BFBZ01 (sample SAMD00112614, study PRJDB3348) | symbiont metagenome | host: Chara braunii | reverse complement strand
CGGCTCGGCATAGCCGGTGATGTAGTTGAACACCCGCGTGACGTCGCGGCCGATCACCGGGTCCGATGTGAAGTAGGACAGGTCGGTGTAGATGCGCGCCGTCACCGGATGATAGTTGCCGGTGCCGGTGTGGACATAGGTCGTGAGGCTGCCGCCCTCGCGGCGCACGACCATCGACAGCTTGGCATGCGTCTTCAGCTCCAGGAAGCCGTAGACGACCTGCACGCCGGCGCGCTCCAGATCGCGGGCCCAGCGGATGTTGGCCTCCTCGTCGAAACGCGCCTTGAGCTCGACCAGCGCTGTCACCGACTTGCCGGCTTCGGCAGCTTCCACCAGCGTGCGCACGATCGGGGAGTTGTTGGAGGTGCGGTACAGCGTCTGCTTGATCGCGACGACGTCCGGGTCGCGCGCCGCCTGCTGCAGGAACTGCACGACGACGTCGAACGACTCGTAAGGGTGATGGACGATCAGGTCCTTCTGCCGGATGGCGGCGAAGATGTCGCCGCCATGGTCGCGGACACGCTCGGGATGGCGCGGCACATAGGGTGCGAATTCGAGGTCGGGCCGGTCGACGCGCGTCAGTTGCGACAGCTCGTTCATCGCCAGCACGCCGTCGACCAGGAACACCTCGTCATCGGTGGTCGAGAGCGCATTCTGCACGAAGCGGCGCAGCTCCTCCGGCATGTTGGCCTCGATCTCGAGCCGGATCACCGAGCCGCGACGGCGCCGCTTCAGCGCGGTTTCGAACAGCCGCACCAGGTCTTCGGCCTCTTCCTCGATCTCGATCTCGCTGTCGCGGATGATCCGGAAGGCGCCCTGGCCCTTTACGGTGTAGCCGGGAAACAGCCGGCCGATGAACAGGCCGGTCGCCTGTTCCAGGGTGATCAGGCGGATCACGCCATCCTTGGAGCCGGGGAAGCGGATGAAGCGGTCGATCTTGCCGGGCATGCGGATGAGGGCGTTCATCGGGCGCCCGTCGGCGGAGCGGATCAATTGCAGCGCCACCGTGAAGCCGAGGCTCGGGATGAATGGGAACGGATGCGCCGGATCGATCGCGAGTGGCGTCAGCAGCGGGAAGATGTTGGCGAGGAAGTGGTCCTCGATCCAGGCGCGCTCGCTCTTGGTGACGTCCTGACCGTCGACGAGCACGATGCCGAGCTCGCCGAGAAACTTGCGCAGGTCGCGCCAGATCGCCTGCTGGTCGATCGCGAGCTGCGACACCGTCTCGTTGATCAGCTTCAGCTGCTCGGTCGGCGTCAGCCCGTCGGGGCTGCGCTCGGCGATGCCCTCGCGGACCTGGGCGCGGATGCCGGCGACGCGCACCATGAAGAATTCATCAAGGTTGTTGGCGGAAATCGACAGAAAGCGCACTCGCTCCAGGGCGGGATGCCGCGGATTGACCGATTCCTCCAGAACGCGGCGGTTGAAGTGAAGCCAGGACAATTCCCGATTGATGAATCGCTCGGGGCTCGAGGCAATCTCGATGGACGGCACGGCGACCGGTTCTTTCTCTGAGATTTCAGTAACTTGCTCGGTATCCATCGGAATTCGATCCATATCCATCCAGTCGCGAACCAGTCGCGAACGGTCGACCGTAGCCCAATCTGGGTAACCAGGGGATGACGTTGCCGGCACCATTGGGGTTCCGTGCCCGTCCGCCGTCAAGATGGTCGCGGGTCACAGCGGGCGGAGCAGCTCCGCCGCCAGCGCCCGGGTGACCGGCCGTCCGAGCCGCAGGGACTCGTCGTCCAGCAGTGCGACGGTCTGGCGGGCGGCCGCGTAGGACCGTTCGATGTGGCTTGCGAGATAGCTGACCACGGTCTCGTCGATCGCCAGTTGCCGGTCCGCGGCCAGCTTGACGATCAAGGCGCGGAACAGCTGGTCGTCGGGCGGCAGCAGCGTGACGACCGGGACGGCGCGCAGCCGCGACCTCAGATCGGCCAGGGCGATGGGCAGGGCCGCCGGGGCCTCGCGCGCCGTGATCAGCACGAAGGCCTCGTCCTGGCGGGCGAGGTTCAGCAGGTGAAACAGCGCTCGCTCGTCGAGATCGGTGGCCGTCAGATCCTCCAGCACCAGCGCGCCGGTGGCGAGTGCCCCAGGGACCACGCTCGCCTCGAGGGCATGCGCGGACAGGGATCGGGCGCCAGCCCGCTCGGCCCAGATCGCGGCGAGGTGGCTCTTGCCAGAGCCGTCGGGGCCGACCAGGAACATGGTCCGCGCCGGCCATTCCGGCCAGGCGTCGACCAGAGCGAGCCCGGCCGCGTTGCCTGGACCTTCGAAGAAATTGTCCCGCGTCAGGCTCTCCGCATGCGGCAGCGCGAAGGCCAGCTGACGAGGGGGGATATGGCCGGCCAAGATCGAATTGCTCCGTATCGTGTGGTGCGTGAGGTCGGGACGGGCCCTCCGCGGAGGATCACCGGACCTCGATGGTGCTCATGTGGCGCACCCAGTCGACGAGATACAGCCCGACCGACACGAGGGTAAAGACGGTGACCAGCACCATCAGCACCACATCGTAGGGCTGGGGCTCGAAGCCGAAGCTGAGCGAGGCCAGCACGAGCGCCGCGAATCCCACCTGGGCGACCGTGTTCAGCTTGGACACCATCAATGGCTTCATCGCGACCGGCCGGTCGAACAGCCAGGACACGATCACCGCCGAGACGATCATGATGTCGCGCGAGACCACCAGGATCACGATCCAACGCGGGATCGCGCCCCAGATGCCAAGCGTGACGAAGATCGAGACCAGCAGCGCCTTGTCGGCGAGAGGATCGAGCAGCGCTCCCAACTCGGACCGCAGGTTGAAGCGCTTGGCCAGGAAGCCGTCCACGGCGTCGCTCACCCCCGCGACCACGAAGACCAGAAATGCGATCTCCATCTGGCCGGCCGCAATGGCCCAGACGACGATCGGAACCAGCAGGATTCGACCCAGCGTGATCAGATTGGGGATACTGTGGGGAATGGTCACGCAGCGGGTCCCGACGACGACTCGATCAAAAGACAATCCGATTCCGAAACAGGGCGAACCGGTCCGTTCCTAGATAGTATGGGGACGAGCCCCTTGCGAGCCATTGCGCGCGGCCGGATTCCGACGTAACCAGCGGCCAGATTAGGGGTTTTTACCATGACCGAGCGCAAGAACGGGCTCACTTATGCAGATTCGGGCGTCGATATCGATGCCGGAAACCGTCTGGTCGATCTGATCAAGCCCATGGTGCGCGCAACCGCCCGCGCCGGCGCGGATGCCGAGATCGGCGGCTTTGGCGGCCTGTTCGACCTCAAGGCCGCCGGATTCAAGGATCCGGTGCTGGTCGCGGCAACCGACGGCGTCGGCACCAAGGTGAAGATCGCGATCGAGACCGGGCTGCATGGCGGCATCGGCATCGACCTGGTCGCCATGTCGGTCAACGATCTCGTCGTGCAGGGTGCCGAGCCGCTGTTCTTCCTCGACTACTTTGCGTGCGGCAAGCTCGACCCGGAGGCGACGGCGTCGATCGTCGCCGGTGTCGCCGAAGGCTGCCGGGAATCCGGCTGCGCGCTGATCGGCGGTGAGACCGCGGAAATGCCGGGCCTCTACAAGGACGGCGACTACGATCTTGCCGGTTTCGCGGTCGGCGCGGCGGAACGTGGGACGCTGCTGCCGTCTCCCGACATCGCGGCCGGTGACGTGGTGCTGGGGCTCGCATCCTCCGGCGTCCACTCCAACGGCTATTCGCTGGTGCGCAAGATCGTCGCCCAGTCCGGCCTCGGCTTCGATGCGCCGGCACCGTTCGCGCCGGTCCTGACTCTCGGCGCGGCGCTGCTGACGCCGACCCGGCTCTATGTGAAGTCGTGCCTTCGCGCCATCCGCGAGACCGGTGCGGTGAAGGGGCTCGCACACATCACGGGCGGCGGCTTCACCGACAACATTCCGCGCGTGCTGCCGAAGCATCTCGGCGTCTCGATTGACCTGACGGGCCTGCCGGTGCTGCCGGTCTTCAAATGGCTGGCGGAGCAGGGTGGCATTGCAGAGCGCGAGCTCTTGCGTACCTTCAATTGCGGGATCGGCATGATCGCGATCGTCAAGGCCGAGGCCGTCGATGCCGTCATCGAGGTGTTCACCGCGAATGGCGAGCACGTCGCACGGCTCGGCGAGGTCGTTGCTGCGACAGGCGACGAGCGGGTGATCTACACCGGCGCCCTCGATCTGGCTCTGTGAGACGGGTGAGCCGATGAAGCGCCGCGTCGCCATCCTGATCTCGGGCCGTGGGTCGAACATGGCCGCGCTGATCCACGCGGCGTCGCAGCCGGATTTTCCGGCCGAGGTCGCCATCGTGATCTCCAACCGAGCCGATGCGGCCGGACTGCAGAAAGCGCAGGAAAGCGGCGTCGCGATCGAAATCATCGAGAGCAAGCCGTTCGGCAAGGACCGCGCAGGGTTCGAAGCCAGACTGCAGCAGGCGCTCGATGCACGCGGCATCGAGATCATCTGCCTGGCCGGATTCATGCGCCTGTTCACGGCGGAGTTCGTGCAGCGCTGGTATGGCAGGATGCTGAACATTCATCCGTCGCTGCTGCCGTCGTTCCCCGGCCTTGATCCGCACGGCCAGGCGCTGCGTGCCGGCGTCAAGCTGTCAGGCGCCACCGTGCATTTCGTCATTCCGGAGACGGATGCTGGTCCGATCGTGATGCAGGGCGCGGTCGTGGTCAGGGACGACGATACGCCGGACACCCTGTCGACGCGCATTCTCGGCGTCGAGCATCGCATCTATCCCGAGGCGCTGAAGCTGCTGGCCAAGGGCCTAGTGCGGCTCGAAGGCGATCTCTGCCGGACGTCGTCCGTGGAGCAGGGCGATCACGCGCTGATCTGGCCCGTCGTCCGGTAGCTGTCGCCGGACGAAAAAAATCCCCGGCGGGGCCGGGGTACATCAAGGCTGACGAAGTCTGATCATCCGCGGCGAGCGAGCGTGACGCGGAGCTCGTGAGTTGGTTTACGAACCCGCGCTGTGGCGCCCTCCGCCGGGACGATGCTCACGAGAGCTTCAGGTTCTCTGCCGACGTCTTGCCGCGGCTCTCCACCAGATCATATTCGATCGTCTGGTTCTCGTTGAGCGTGGTCAGTCCAGCACGCTCCACGGCCGAGATGTGGACGAACACGTCCTTGTCTCCGCCAGCCGGTTTGATGAAGCCATATCCCTTGGTCGGGTTGAACCACTTCACGCTGCCCTTGTAGGTCGGCATCGCTGTCTCCTCGTCTAGACGAAAAAAAGACGCGGCCACGCTCGCGCGTGCCACGCCACAAACGGGCTTCCCGGGATCTGCTCAATTTCCGAAGTCGCGAAACGCACAGTCGAACGGCCAATCCGATTGTACGGGAGATTGCAACACGATTTTCCGCCGATATCAAGGTTGGCGGACTGATGAGAACGCGTCGCGGCGTCGCGTCGCCGGCTGCTGCTGCAACTGCGTGGCTTGTGGCGCTGGAACCACAAATCCTTGCAGGGCAGCCGCGACATGGCAATCCTCATTGACCGCGATCGGGAACTGCGGGCAGAACATCGCTGCAATATTGAAGCGAATTTGAGCGGGCGGCGAACGGGGCATCGATGCGCGGGGCGTCTCAGGCCAGGCTGGGTTGGCGAATGCGCAGCGGCGCATCCGGGGCGATGCTGCTCATCGGCGGGCTCGGTTTGGTCGCCGCTTCTTCGCCGTGCGCCGCGCAGGCCAGCCTGCCGAGCATCGCCGCAAGCCCGACACCAACGCCGAGCCCGCTGCCCAGTCCTGCACCGGGCGCGATCAGTTCCGAACGCTCGGCCGACCGAACCGTGCTCGATCTCGGCTCGAGCTTCCTCGAACGCCTCGGTACTCAGGCCACACAGGGCGTCACCCGGCTGCAGCGGAGCAATCCCGGCGGCGGCGGCGCGCCGGAGGCTTCGGAACAGCCTCGGTTCCGGACCTGGGGCGAGATGTATGGCGTAACCGTCCGCAGCAATGCGCAAGGCGACTTCGCCGGCGACAAGAGGACGACTTGGGGCGGCGTCGCCGGTATCGGCATGCGTCTCATGCCGGGCGTGAATGTCGGACTATCCGTCGACCAGAGCCGGACCTGGGTCGATTTGCCGCTGGCGCTGCAAGCGGCGACGCTCGATCTCACACAGTTCGGGTTCAACGCCTCGGTCGACCAGGGACCCTGGACCTGGGCGATCGCGGTCGTCCATGGCTTCGGCGGGATCAGTGCGCGGCGCGACACCAGCCTCGGTACGGCGACGTCGGTCTACGGCGCCCACATCACGGGCGTGCTGAGCGAGCTTGACTACTACTGGAGCATCGGTGAGAGCCGGATCGTTCCGAAGCTTGCCTTCGAATACACGCGCGCCACGACGGCGGCATTCCAGGAGGCGGGCGGGCTCGATCCGCTGTCGGTCAGCGGTACCTCGCTGGAGCGCGCCCGCGTTCTCGTCGGCGCCGAGTTCGGCCGCTACTTCATCGTCGACGGCAAGATCCTCGACGTCTCGGCCTATGGCAAGCTGGTCGACAATTTCAGCCAGAATCTCGGCGCGGTGACCGTCAGCCTCGGTCCGCAGAGCATCACGCTGCAGGGCCTTGGCGAGGGCCGCTACGGCGCCGACGCCGGCGCGGCACTGTCGCTATCCCTGAATCGAACGGCACGCCTCTATCTCAACTACGATGCGAAGCTTCGCTCGCTGCTGCAATCGCATCAGGGCACGCTCGGCGTCGAGTTCAAATGGTAGCTCCTCATACGGGTTTCGGCGCGACGTAGCCGTTGAAGCCGACGACATCCCGCGCGGGCGCCATCAGCGGCACGAGATTCAGCGGATGGATGAACTCGTCCCGGAAGCAGGCATGGACCTTCGGATCGAAGATGCGCTTCAACCAGTCGATGACGACCTTGTGCCGGTCGGAGTTGCGAAACTCCTTGTGATAGGTCAGCCACAGATCCATGTGGTAGTTGATGCCGAGATCGACAGGAACGAGCGGCGCCCCGAGCGCGACCGCCGAGGTCGGCAGAAAGCCGATGCCGGCGCCGCGCTCGACCGCGTAAAGCACGGCAACGCTCGAATTGGTTGAGATGCCGACGATGCCTTCGAGGGACTCCAGGCCGAGGATGCGCGCATAGCCGGTCTCGTCGAGCTGCACGCCGTGCTGCTTGATGATGCGATGATCCTTGAGCTCCGCCAGCGATGTCGGCAGTCCATGCGCGTCGCGATAGGCTTCCGACACGAAGCCGTAGATGTGCAGACGGCCGAGCTTTGCAACGATCACGTCAGGGTTGGTCGGCCGTTCGAACTGGATCGAGATGTCAGCCTCCAGCCGCGACACGTCGGCCTGCTGCATCGCGCAGCTCAGATCGACGGTGATCCTGCGATAGGTCTTCTGGAAATCGATCAGTCGCGGCAGGATCCAGAAATTGCCGGGGCCTTCGGTCACGGCGACGCGCACCGACCCCTGAGTGTCGGTCGACAGCGAAGCGCGCCGGAAGATGTTGAAGCTCAGCCGCTCCATCTGCTCGACGTCGAACAGCAACGATCGTCCCTCGTCACTGAGCGACAAGCCGGATTGATCACGGATGAAGAGCTTGCATCCGAGCTCTTCCTCGAGCCGGTCGATCTTGCGCATCAGGGTTGTGCCGGTCAGTCCGAGAACATCCGCCGCGTTTCGGAAGCTGCGGTGACGCGTACAGAGCAGAAATGCTCTCAAATCCTCCCATGAGGGGTTAAGCGTTTCGTCAGACTTCCTGCGCTGCGTGGATGCAGCACCCCGATGCAAATGTTGCCGCATACACTCCAGCTCCGACAAGTATGATGACGTCATCAAAGCCAAGCTGGAAACATAGATGCAGAACCCTCACCGCGGAAGCACAGAATTCACGCTGCGACATCAGCTCGACGCGCTGCCGCGGACGGATCGGGTCGCGGCTCAGGCGGTCACGCCCGATCGGCTCGGCGAGCTCACGGCGCTCGCACGCCGGGAAATACCGGGCGTTCGTGCCTCAGAACACGAGCTTGCGGAGTTCTTGCGGCACGATCCGGACTCGATCTTCGCGCTCTACCGCGGCAGGAACCTGCTCGGCGGCATCGCCTTCCTCTATCTCAACTGCTCAGGCCTCGATGCGTTGCTCCTGGATGAGTTCAATTTGAATGATCCGCCGCGCAGATTTCTGGCGCGGCCGGACGAAGACGTAGCCGCCATCTATGTCTGGGCGCTCGTCGCGCAAGGGCGAGGAGCGATCGGTCTCGGCAATGTCGCGCAGGCGCTGCAAGGCGCGAGATTTCGCGCCGCCGATTACTATGCGCAACCATCGAGTCCGGAAGGGCGCGCGTTTCTCGGCGCGCTCGGCTTCACGCCGGTGCCGAGCTTTCAGCCCGATCTCTGGTGGTATCAGCGGCCGTGGAACCGGATGCCCGAGATGATCGCGCCTTCGATCCAGTCGATGAAGGGTTTCGAACAAGGGAGCATTGCGGATGCACAGCATTAGTTCGGCCAGGGCGGCAAAGACAAATCCCCGCGCGATCACGGTGCGCATCGCGCGCGATCCGAATGACCTCATGCTCGTTACCGCGATCCGCTCGGCGGTCTACCTGACCGAGCAGGATTGTCCCATGGAGGAGGAGTTCGACGGCAACGATCTGGTTGCAGCCCACTTCCTCGGTTTCGTCGGCAAGGAGCCGGCGGGATGCGTACGCGTGCGCTTCTTCGGCGACTTCGCCAAGGTCGAGCGGCTGGCGGTGCGCCATCAGTACCGGCGTTCGCGGCTGTCGTTCAAGCTGGTTCGCGAGGCTCTCGACTATTGCAGGCGAAAGGGCTTCAAGAAGGCCTATGGCCACGCGCAGGATCGTCTCGTCGATTTCTGGGCGCATTTCGGCGCCAAGCCGCTGGGCCATAATCGCAAGCTTACATTCTCCGACTTCTCCTACACGGAGATGGTGCTGGACCTCGAGCCGTGCGACGATGCGATCACGCTCGACAGCGATCCCTACATGATCATTCGTCCGGAAGGCGACTGGGATCGGCCGGGTGTGCTCGATCTCTCGGCCGGCCGGCCGGCATCGTCGCCCTTGCACGACTTCGCCGCAGCGAGACCGTGATGACGGGCCGAGATCTGTTCGGTGCCACCGAGGCGGATCCGCCTGTTCTCGTCTGCGCCGATCTGCAGTGCGAATATCTCGCCGAGGGACGCAGGCATCTGATCGCCGATGGCGACGTCGTCATGGCGCTGTGCCGGCAGTTGATCGCGCTCTGGCGCGACAACCTGTGGCCGGTCGTCCATCTCAAGCGGATCGCACAGGCAGCCTGGTTCAACCCGGCCTCCAACCTGACGAACTGGCTTCCGGACTTCAAGCCAACGCCGGGGGAGCTCGCGTTCGAGCATCCACTGCCCTCGGCCTATAGCTCGGCCCGGTTCGCCGAGTACATGGCGAACATGCGCAGCATGCGCTGCGTGCTGCTCGGCTTCTCGCTGGACGAGACGATCCTCTCGACGGTGGTGGACGGCTTTCACCGCAGTCACCGCTATCAGGTGATCGGAGACGCCGTCGCCTGCCGGCAGGCCTGCGCCGGCGACGCCGCGTTGTACAAGCTGGTTGTAACCAAGGTGATCGGCAATTTTGCCGGCGTCCTCGACAGCGCCGAGCTTATCGGCGCCGGCGGCCGGCTCGCGGTGTGACCGCGGCGGCTATTGGCGGTATCATCCTGAGGCGAGTCGTTCGGCCAGATCGACAATCATACGGCGATCGGCCGGATCGCTGATCTTGTTGAACGCGACGACGAGGCGAAGGGCCTCGACGACGTGCAGGTCGACCGGATTCTCGCTGAGCAGCCGCAGCAGCCTCTGTTCCGGCGGTTCGCAATCGTCTTTGCTCACGCGGCAGCTCCAGGACCGAGACCACGACATGACCCGAGAGGAAGAGCTCAAAGAGCTGGCGAGCAGCCTCCGGGCAGCCATCGCAAAGGCGCGCCAGCTCAATCTGCCGACCAGCGCCTACATCCTTTCGATGGCTCTGGTTGAGGTGTCCCAGACAATCGAGGCGGAGTTGAGGGGGCAGACCAGCGCCGAATGATGGGCGGCATCATGACCACCCGTGCCGCCTGCTGCAATCAACTTGGCAGACTCGGGAAGACGCAGCCGGCCAGAGCCGCTGCGACGCCGATCAGGCCCGGTCGACCCGGACGACGCGGCCCTTCTCGATGGCGAGTGCGAGCTTGCCGTGCTTCAGCGCGAGCGCGGCCTCGCCGAACAGCTCGCGGCGCCAGCCCTGCAGCGCAGCAACGTCGGCATTGTCATCGGCGGCGATCTGCTCGAGATCGTCGACGGTGGCGATGACCTTGCTCGCCACGGCGTGGCGTTCCGAGGTCATGCGCAGCAGGACCTTGAGCAGCTCGACGATCGCAGCACCGTTGGAGTTGTTGCGCGGCTTTTCCAGCTTGGGCAGGGCGGCGAGATCGCGCGCCAGGCCGCGCTGCACGGCGGCAACGATGTCGGAGCCCCATTTGGAGCGCTCGAAGCCCTTGGGCAGCGAGCGCAGATTGCCGAGCTTCTCGATCGATGTCGGGGCATGGGTGGCGATGTCGCCGACCGCGTCGTCCTTCATCACGCGGCTGCGCGGCACGTCGCGGCTCTGCGCCTCCTGCTCGCGCCAGGCCGCGACCTCGATCAACACGGCCAATTCCTTCGGCTTGCGGACGCGGGTCTTCAGCCGCTCCCAGGCGCGCTCGGGGTGGAAGTCGTAGGTCTTCGGCGAGGTCAGGATCTCCATCTCCTCGCTGACCCAGTCACTACGCCCGCGCTTCTTCAGATCGGCATCGAGCGCGGCGAACACGTCGCGCAGATGGGTGACGTCGGCCTCGGCGTAGTGCGCCTGCTCCTTGGTCAGCGGCCGGCGCGACCAGTCGGTGAAGCGGTGGGTCTTGTCGGGGCGATGGCCGGTGATGCGTTCGACCAGTTGGTCATAGGCGATGCTGTCGCCATACCCCAGCACCATCGCGGCGACCTGGGTGTCGAAGATCGGATGCGGCACGATGCCGGCGCGGTGCCAGATGATCTCGATGTCCTGGCGGGCGGCGTGGAAGACCTTGAGGACCTTCTCGTTCGCCATCAGCTCGAAGAAGGCTTTGAGATCGAGGCCCTCGGCCAGCGCGTCGATCACCACGGCCTCGTCCGGGCTCGCCATCTGCACGACGCAGAGCAGGGGATAGTAGGTGGTTTCCCGCAGGAACTCGGTATCGACGGTGACGACCGGGTGGCGGGCGAGGCGGGCGCAGGCGGCTGCGAGGTCCGCGGTGGTGGTGATCAAGTCCATGAACGATCCATGACGAGGCTCTTACGCCGTCGTCCGAAAACGCTGACAAGTCAAGGGTGTCGGCAAAGGGTACGGGACGAATTCGTGTCCGCTTGTCGGCCCAATCCGCCCCGAACGCAAGCACCGCGACGCGAGCTGATCGCTCTATGGTTGATGATAGGGCGCGTCCGGCGCCGGTCAGCGATGCCGGACGCGGCCCGCAGGCCGGCGCGCCGAGGGCACCGCGAGCACGATCAGACACAAGGCGATCATCGCCAGACCCATGAATTCGAACACCAGCGCGTCCACGTCTCAGACCTCCCCGACTTGTTGGTTCAACTTGTCGGGGCTGCGTTGATCGTTTCTTAAGGACCCGGGCGCTGTCAGGGCGATGGTGGACGCGAGGTTAAGACCGCGTGTCAGGTGCCGCAGAAGGTCTGCAACACCTGCTCCTCCGGCTGCGGCGGATCGGCATAATCAGCCCGGTCCGGCTGGTCGTCATAGGGCCGGGCCAGCACCGCATGCAGCTCCTCGAACGGCGCGTAGTCGTCGTTCTCGACCGCTGCCGTGATCACCGCCTCGATGCGGTGGTTGCGCGGGATGAAGGCGGGATTGACCTTGCGCATGGCCGCGCTCCGCTCCGCCGCCGTCTGCGGTTCCTCCGCCAGGCGCTGGCGCCAGCGCTGGGCCCACTCGTCGAAGCCGGTGGGATCCTCGAACAGGACGCGGACCTCGCTGAGATCGCCGCTGCCGGCGGCGTCGCTGAGACGGCGGAACGTCAGCGTGAAATCGGCTCGGGCCGCCGCCATCGCGTCGAACAATGCCTGCGCCAGCGGCTGGTCGCCCTCGCGCTGCGTGGCCAGGCCGAGCTTGCGGCGCAGGCCCGCCTGGTGCGCGTCCGTAAACTGGGTGGCGAAGCCGTCGAGCGCAGCCTCGGCCTCCTTGATCGCCTGGTCCTTGTCGTCGCCGAATAGCGGCAACAGGCACTCGGCAAGCCGGGTCAGGTTCCACATCGCGATGCGCGGCTGGTTCGCGAAGGCGTAGCGGCCGAACTCGTCGATCGAGGAGAACACCTGCTTGGGATCGTAGGTGTCCATGAAGGCGCAGGGGCCGTAGTCGATGGTTTCGCCGGACACCGAGGTATTGTCGGTGTTCATGACGCCATGGATGAAGCCGACCAGCAGCCACTCGGCGATCAGCTTGGCCTGGCGGGCGATCACGGCATCCAGCAGGGCGTGGTAGGGGCGCTCGGTACCGGCGAGATCCGGATAGTGCCGGTGGATGACGTGGTCGGCGAGCCGGCGCACGGCGTCAGTGTCCTGGCGCGCGGCGAAATACTGGAACGTGCCGACCCGGATGTGGCTGGTGGCGACACGGGTCAGCACCGCGCCGGGCAGGGCGGTGCCGCGATAGACCTGCTCGCCGGTCACGACCGCAGCCAGCGAGCGCGTCGTCGGAATGCCCAGGGCCGCCATCGCCTCGCTGACGATGTATTCGCGCAAGACCGGCCCCAGCGCCGCGCGGCCATCGCCGCGGCGCGAAAATGGCGTCGGGCCGGAGCCCTTCAGCTGGATGTCGCGGCGGACGCCGTTGCGGTCGACGACCTCGCCGAGCAGGACCGCCCGGCCGTCGCCGAGCTGCGGCACGAAATGCCCGAACTGGTGGCCGGCATAGGCCATCGCGATCGGCTCGGCGCCCTCGGGCACGGTCTTGCCGGCCAGGATCTCGGCGCCCTCCGGCGTCTCCAGCTCGGCCGGGTTCAGCCCCAGCTCCGCGGCGAGAGGCCGGTTCAGCTTGATCAGACGAGGCGCTGCGACGGGGGTCGGCGCCACCCGGGCAAAGAAATTGTCCGGCAGCGTGGCGTAGGAGTTCTGGAAGGGGAAATGCACGGTCATGGCTCCAAGATAGGCGCGGGGCGGCCGTTTTTCGAGCCCAAACGGCCGTCGGATGAGCGTTTCAGCGCCAGCTCAATTCGGCATCGGCGCCGACGTTGCAGTGAGGCCCAGGGCGGGCGGCCTTTTCCGGCGCGAAGCCGAAAAGGCCCGTTCCTGCGGTTGCCGCGCCGGGGCGGCTCGGCTAAACCCTGCGCGCATTCGGAGCGCGCCCCTGCGGCTGCGCCGATTCCTTCTCCTCACGACGACCATTCAGGACGACCATGCATCGCTACCGGACCCACACCTGCGGCGCGCTCCGCGAGAGCAACATCGGAGAGACGGTCCGGCTGTCCGGCTGGTGCCATCGCATCCGCGACCATGGCGGCGTCCTGTTCGTCGACCTGCGCGACCATTACGGCATCACCCAATGCGTGGTCGATCCGGACTCGCCGGCGTTCAGCCTGGCCGAGAAGCTGCGCTCGGAATGGGTCGTGCGCATGGAGGGCAAGGTGCGCCGCCGCCCGGCCGGCGCCGACAACAAGAGCACCGACAATGACGATCTGCCGACCGGCAAGATCGAGCTGTACGTCTCCGACATCGAGGTGCTCGGCCCCGCGGACGAGCTGCCGCTGCCGGTGTTCGGCGAGCAGGAGTACCCGGAGGACATCCGGCTGAAATATCGCTTCCTCGATCTGCGCCGCGAGAAGCTGCACCAGAACATCATGACGCGCGGCGCGATCATCGATTCGATGCGCCGGCGCATGAAGGAGCAGGGCTTCTTCGAATTCCAGACCCCGATCCTGACCGCGTCGTCGCCGGAGGGCGCGCGCGACTTCCTGGTGCCGTCGCGCATCCATCCCGGCAAGTTCTACGCGCTGCCGCAGGCGCCGCAGCAGTACAAGCAGCTGCTGATGATGTCGGGCTTCGACCGCTACTTCCAGATCGCGCCGTGCTTCCGCGACGAGGACCCGCGCGCCGACCGCCTGCCCGGCGAGTTCTACCAGGGCGAGTTCTACCAGCTCGACGTCGAGATGAGCTTTGTCGAGCAGGAAGACATCTTCTCGACCATGGAGCCGGTCATCACCGGCGTGTTCGAGGATTTCGCCAAGGGCAAGCCGGTGACCAAGGGCTGGCCGCGCATCCCGTTCGCCGAGGCGATCCGCAAATACGGCTCCGACAAGCCCGACCTGCGCAACCCGATCGAGATGGCCGACGTCTCCGAGCACTTCCGCGGCTCCGGCTTCAAGGTGTTCGCGCGCATGCTGGAGGACCCCAAGAACCAGGTCTGGGCGATCCCGGCGCCATCCGGCGGCAGCCGCGCGTTCTGCGACCGCATGAACTCGTGGGCCCAGGGCGAGGGCCAGCCCGGCCTCGGCTACATCATGTGGCGCGAGGGCGGCGAGGGCGCAGGTCCCCTGGCGAACAACATCGGTCCGGAGCGCACGGCTGCGATCCGCAGCCAGCTCGGCACCAAGGAGGGCGACGCTGCCTTCTTCGTCGCCGGCGATCCCGACAAGTTCTGGAAGTTCGCAGGCCTCGCCCGCAACAAGGTCGCCGATGAGCTGAACCTGTCCGACAAGGATCAGTTCAAGCTGGCCTGGATCGTCGACTTCCCGATGTACGAGTACAACGAGGACGACAAGAAGGTCGACTTCTCGCACAACCCGTTCTCCATGCCGCAGGGCGGCCTCGAAGCATTGCAGACGCAGGATCCGCTGACCATCAAGGCGTTCCAGTACGACATCACCTGCAACGGCTACGAGATCGCCTCCGGCGGCATCCGCAACCACAAGCCGGCCGCGATGGTGAAGGCGTTCGAGATCGCCGGTTACGGCGAGCAGGAGGTGGTCGACCGCTTCGGCGGCATGTACCGCGCCTTCCAGTACGGCGCCCCGCCGCATGGCGGCATGGCCGCCGGCGTCGACCGCATCGTGATGCTGCTCTGTGGCACCACGAACCTGCGCGAGATCTCGCTGTTCCCGATGAACCAGCAGGCCATGGACCTGCTGATGGGCGCGCCGTCGGAGGCCAGCACGAAGCAGCTGCGCGAGCTGCACATCAGGACGAATCTGCCGAACAAGTAGTTCGGCGGACTGAGGTTGATGCTCGAATCTTGGTCATTGCGAGCGCAGCGAAGCAATCCAGGGTGGCACGAGGACTCTGGATTGCTTCGTCGCCTGCGGCTCCTCGCAATGACGATCGTGTGGGGATCGCAGAGCGGTCGTCACGGGTCGCGCATCGTTCACGCGGCCGAACGGCCCGGCAGCATCCGTGTCAGGACGCCGTCGCGGCGGACGACGTGATGAAACAGCGCGGCCGCGACGTGAAGGGCCACCACGATCCACGCGATCCATTTGCCGACGACATGGTGGATTGCGTCGACCGGTGGCTCGAACGCCTCCCAGGTGATCCCCCAGCGCGTCTCGATCCAGCCGAATAGCGCCGTCTCACGGAAGTTCGGCAGCGCGAACGCTCCGAAGTCGGTGGCGGCATCGGTGCCGATATAGCCGGTCAGCGGCATCAGGATCAGCAGCACGTACAATCCCCAATGCGCGGCGTGCGCGAGCCACGCCTCGGCATCTGATGCATGCGGCTGATCGGGCTGGACGTTGACGAGCCGCCACAGCAGGCGAGGCAGGACGGACAGGCCGACGATCATGCCCAGCACCCAATGGACGTTGAGCACGGGCAAGGCGTCCGGGGAAGTGTCGTCCATGAACCAGATGACATAGTACACGACGGCATAGGCCGCGATGAAGGCCGCGGCGCCGGTCCAGTGGAAGAGCTTGGCGATCGCACCGAACTCCATCGTCGTATTCTTCCATGGCATCACGAACCTCTTCCCACTGTTATGAGCTGCGATCTGCTGCTATCGCCAAAATCGGCAGCGAGCCAGCGATGGGCCGGCGGGTCAGGACGCTTCTCCCGTCAATTCAGTCTCACCTCGTCGTTATCGGATGCTGAGCTGCGGCATGTCGTCGCCGGTGACTCGAGACTGCGGCGCAAGATGACCCGGCCTTAAAGGCGTCGCTCTGCATTTGATGTTCTCGCGTTAATGCTGGTTAAGACTGCGAACAACTTCATCCGGGTCTCCGGTCGCGTCCAGGCAGCGCCGGACGCATCGGGAGCATCGCGCTGACGTGGTCGAGCGGCCGGCCAGAGCGGTCATCGTGCCCCTACGGCAAACCGTTGATTCTGAGAACTAATCGTTCGTGCCGCTTGTTAGTTCGGCACCTTGCGCGACGAGGCGCGTAACGCGATCGAGCGGTGTGGGCCGCTATGAGTTCCAGCCGGCACCGATCAGTCGAATGGCGGTTGCGGTGTCATGCAACCTGTCCTTAATAGGAAGCCTGTCTGACTCATGTAGTGAACATAGCCAACCAATCACAAGAAGACGGATAGTTCAAAATGACCGTTCGCTGGTGTGCGCTCCTGCTCGGAACTTGCCTCTTCGTCCCTGCCGCCTCTGCTGTCCCCATTTCCCCCGATGTCGTTCGTGATCTCGCCGCCCGCGTCGGACCGGTCGTCGGCCAGGCCGCGACGTGCCGTGAGATCGCCCAGGGGCGCGTCCAGACCATCATCGATCAATTCAGCGAAGTGATCCGCCAGGGCTCTTCGAACGGCGGCGAGCGCGATGGGCTCATCCGCACCTTCAACAGCTATATCGCCGAGGGTCGCGGCCGGGTCGCGTCCTCGCAGGTGAACTGTCAGACCGCAGAGCGCCAGTTGGCAGAGCTTGAGCGGTCACTCAGCCAGCAGCAGTCGGCGGCTCCCTCGCTGTCCTTCGCGCTGGCGCCGTCGACCGCGGCCGCGTCGACGCAGCCCACGGCCAACCTGCCGCCTCCGCTTCCGCACGGCGTCAGCGACACCGAGATCCGGTTCGGCACCGTCATCCCGTTCTCCGGAGTCCGCAAGGAGTCCGCGCGCCAGATGAAACTCGGCATCGAGACCGCGTTCGCCCGCGCCAATGATGCCGGTGGCATCAACGGCCGCAAGCTGAGGCTGATCGCTGCCGACGATGGCTATGATCCCACGCGGACGCTCGGCGCCATGACACAGCTGTACGAGAAGGATCAGGTGTTCGGCTATATCGGCAACATGGGCACTGCCAACAACGCGGTGGCGATTCCCTACGCGCTGGAGCGCCGGGCGCTGTTCTTTGCGCCCTACAGCGGCTCCGCCGTCGTCCGCCGCGATCCGCCCGACCGCTACGTCTTCAACTATCGTGCGAGCTACGCCGAAGAGACCGCCGCGATCGTGCGCTATCTGATGAAGGTCAAGCGCATCCCGGCGAAGCAGATCGCCGTATTCGCGCAGAACGACGCCTATGGCGACGACGGCGCCAACGGTGTCGCCAAGGCGTTCCGCGCGAACGGCATCACCGATCCGATCATCCGCTATGGTTTCCCGCGCGGCACGCTCGACGTCGACGAGGCCGTCGGCAAGCTGAAGGCGCAGACCAAGCCGCCGATCAAGGCCGTGATCATGATCGCGACCGACCGCGCGGCGGCGAAATTCATCGAGAAGACCCACGAGGCGGTTCCAGGGCTGATCTATGCCAACATCTCGGCGGTCGGATCGTCGTCGCTCGCCGCCGAGCTGAAGCTGCTCGGCTCGAAATACACCAACGGCGTCATCGTCACGCAGGGCGTTCCCTCGGTCGCCGGCTATTCGAGCCTGGTGCTCGACTACAAGACCGCGCTGGAAAAGTACTTCCCCGGCGAAGCGCCGGATTACACCTCGCTCGAAGGCTTCATCTCGGCAAGCATCCTGATCCAGGCCCTGAAGCAGACGACGCCGCTCGAGACCGAGCGGCTGGTCGACACGCTGGAGTCGATGCAGAGCATCGACCTCGGCCTTGGCAGCAAGCTGTCGTTCGGACGCGCTGAGCACCAGGCTTCGCACAAGATCTGGGGCACCGCACTCGACGAGACCGGCACCTACCAGGCGATCGAGCTGGAATGACGGGCGGGGGGAGGCAGCCGAACTTGTCGTCCCCCCGTCAACGCCGCAGTGCAAACAACGTCCCCCGGCCGGCTTGCGGGCGGCCGGGCGACACGGATCCGACCTCGAGATCATGCCGGAACTGTTCGACGGATGCTTCATTGACTTGCAGGCGCAACAACCGTGAGCGACCGCAATGTCCATGCGAACACAGATTTCGGCGATGGTCTTCATGATGGTTCAGGCCGTGCTGTTCGGTGCGGGAGTTCTGACGATTCTTCTCACGCCGCTCAGCAATCACGCGATGCTCGCAATGCCGGTCATGATTGCCCTGAGCGTGGTGCTGTCAGCCATTGTCTCGTGGCAGATCGCACCGCGGCTGCGTGCGCGATATTGGCGCCGGCGTGGAATCAACCACGACCTGATCTCGGGCTGACGCCAGAGAGCGGCCCGCGGCCGCCCCGGCCCAGCTCGCTTCTGCGTCCGGCTGTCATCTGTGCGGCGCAGCACCAAAACAGGCGATGTCGTTTGAACCAACGCTGACCCGCGCGGTTAGACAGCATTCCCTTGGAGGATGAACCATGCGCGTTCCAGCAGCAGCGACCGTCGTGTTACTATCCTCTTGTCTCCTCTCCGCAGGCGCGTGGGCCCAGCAGGCCGACAGCACGCCGGGAACCAGCCAGACCCAGGCCGTTCCCGTGCAGCCGGAACGCACGCCCCAGCAGTCGGACCAGGCCCGTGAACGCGAGCGCCAGAGGGCCGAAGACACGCGGGTGAACCGCGACTGGACGACACAACAGCGCGATGACGACCGCATGGGCATGGATCGCATGGACATGGATCGGATGCGCCAGCACCGCATGGGCCGCATGATGGACCAGGACATGGACCATCGCACCACGGGTCGAAACGCGCGAATGCAACGCGATGATGACGATATGGATCGTCGCGCGCGCAGTTTCGATGGCGAACGGCCCTACCGGCGCGTCAAGATCTGCTACGAATACGAAAATGGCGACGAGTTCTGCCGCTATCGCGACTAGCTCAGCGGGGGTGGTCGCAAAGCAGCATCGGCTCGTGTGCGCCGGCATGGCGCTGCCGGCACGCCGCGCAAATGTGCGTATGAACGTGACGACTTGGCGCCAGTCTGGTCGTCAGCTCGTGCGCCGCGCCAACAACAGCGCGCCGCCAAGGCTGCACATGACGGCGCCAGACGCCTGCCGCATCCGCGTCACGAGGCTTGGCCGCTGGGCGAGACGATGCCGCGCCTTGGCGGCCCAGAACGTCACGACCAGGTCGACGCTGGTGTTGAGCGTCACCGAGATCAGCCCAAGCACGACGAACTGCGCGGCGACGTCGCCGGCGGGATCGACGAATTGCGGGATGAAGGCGAGGAAGAACGCCGCCGTCTTCGGATTGAGCGCCTCGACGATGATGCCCTCGCGAAACGCGCGCCGGCTGCCTGTCGTCGTCACCTCGGCCGGCTGGGCGACCCGGGCCTCCCGCCACGTCTTCATGCCGAGCCAGATCAGATAGAACGCGCCCGCGATCTTCAGCACCGTGAACGCCTCCGCGCTCGCCATCACCAGCGCCGACAGGCCGACCGCACCGGCGACGACGTGAACCAGGCCGCCGAGCCCAAGCCCCACGCTGGACGCCAGTCCCTCGCTTCGCCCGCCGGCCAACGTGCGCGCCACGATGTAGAAGATACCGGGGCCGGGCGTGAGCGCGACGACGAGGGCGGCGGAGAGGAATAGAAGGAAGGTGGGGAGGTCGGGCATCGGATTTCTTTGTTGGGTGAGGAGATGTGTAGGGCAATCCTTCGGACGTGGCAAAGCGGACTCAGACAGGGGGCGGCGTTTTTCGAGAGACGGCTGTAGGGGCCTGCCTCCGCTGTCGTCCTGTGCAAGCCGTGCCGTGCGACAGCGCGGTGCGGCGCCGACCCAGGACCCATCACCTCAGCGGGTTTGTGAGGAAAGGTTTGAGCGACGTGTGCGCGCCCTCCAACCAAATCCCGTGAGTATGGAGCCCGTTTGGTGCAAGCCCGGCCGGGTTCGCCTGGACGACAGCATTGGGGAAGAACAAGTTCGCATGTCCAGCAATCAATCTACTCCTGACAGATATCTGTTGCCGGGAACGGCGGTCCGTTATGATGGTGTCGAGGATGGTGTCCCGGAATATGGCGTCGTCGTGCACTGTTGGCTGGAGGAAGAGATCGGCGGCTACGATTGTTATGTTGCGTTCTTTGGATCACGGCATCCGGCGGGGAGGCCGGCCCATAAGCCCTACATCTTGCGATGCGCGTCGACATCTCTCACGGTTCTCACATGATCGCAGTAGCTACGTTGCACTCTGCCCGACAGGCAATCCCAGCAACTCCGCCATGCGCTAATTGCCCGTCGTGTTAGTTTGCCGCAGCTTTGCCCCTTGCACCGTCGGGCAAATCACCTTCACATTTCCGGCCATCCCGCCTCGATGAAGAGGGACGGTTCGCGGTCGTCACGAGGCGTGAGGCGGGGAGGCGGTGGCTGCACCGTGTTCGCAACGTGCTGATAGTGCGCGTCGACGAACGGCACGGTGCAGACGGTCAAGTCGCGTGGTCCTGACACCCCGATGCTGGTGTCAAGTTCGCGTCGATGCCTTCGGGCATCGCGCGGATGACGGGGGCAAACAAGCCGGTCCCCGAGGAGAGCGCGAAGCAGCCGAAAAGCCCATCGCGCAGGGAATGCCGGATGATCGGCAGCACCTGTGGTACCTGCCGCCTGCATTTTTTCCGCAGGCGGGCCATGGGTTGCGGCCAGCACCCGGCATTCCCTGCGCCCTCTTCGGATGAGAGGGCCGAACGACCGGACAAACTCGGGCGATCGCGCCGCGGGATTGAGGACGCGCGTCTTGGGGTGAAGGGGACTTGCCGTGTTCATCGATGGCGTAGCGCGAGTCCCAGTGCGCAGCATCGGCGGTTACGAGCACGCTCCCTCAGCGAGTCATTCCGGGCGCGCGCAGCGCGAGCCCGGAATCCATAACCACGACCGTGCGAGAAGGATCGAGATGCCTGCACCGTCGACTCCTTCGCCAATCATTGTCGGGAGTATGGATTCCGGGCTCGCGCTGTGCGCGCCCCGGAATGACGGAGGAGAGGAGGGCGGACTCTCTTCTCTCTCTCTCTCTCTCTCT
>BFBZ01000975.1_pt1 | contig 21276 bp, 19 predicted proteins | sample 1888401 | NCBI WGS metagenome assembly BFBZ01 (sample SAMD00112614, study PRJDB3348) | symbiont metagenome | host: Chara braunii | reverse complement strand
CCCCACCGTTGCGCGAACGGAACCGCCTCGAACACACGCTGCGTGTTCCACGGCGACTCCATTTCCGGAGTCAAAGGCAGCACCACTTGTGCTGTCGCCACACCAACTCCGTTTGCGATGAGCCACGTCAGACTCGCCGCTGCGATTGCCGCAGTTCGCTGCAAGCAGATCCGCGTGAGTTCCACTCCCGACACTACGCGTACGGAACTCGACAACGCCGCGTACGCACGCACCCCATCATCCTGCATTGCAACAAACTGCATGCGGATTGCGTTCCCGCACCGCGGCAAAAAAATTGCGACGATGGATGCGGCGCTCATGCGATCCCGCTGAGTGCCACGCGTGCAGCGAGGCGAGAGCACGATCGTCAACGATCAGAAGAACCGTTCTGGTACTCTGATGTTGTCGCCGGGATAAACTCGAATGGAACGATCAAGCGAATAACCACGCTCGACCGTTGCTCCTGCGCGAGTCACAAATGCGGCAGCTTCATCGGCGCGATAGGTGTAGCCGCCCGCGAGCGCAACTGCATCCATAATGGTCAACCCCGGTCTGTACGGGAACTCGCCGGCGCGTTTGACCTCACCGTGCACATAAATCGGTCCGTACGTCATAACCTGTACGGTCACATTGGGCTTCGTCAGAACGCCGTTGGTCAGCTTCGCGACAATCGCGCGCTCGAGTTGTGTAGGTGTCAGACCTGATGCCTTGATGCGACCCGCAAGCGGTATCGAAATGTAGCCGCTGCTATCGACTTGATATTCGCCGGTGATGTTTTGATCGTCATAGACCTGAACCCGAATCTGGTCCGAAGGACGAATCGCGTATGCCCCGTAAGATGTCCGTGACGAGAACTCACTGGCTTGGGCCCGGCTCAACATCAGGCCATCCGGGTCTTCCGCGATTGTCTTGCAAGCGCTGAGACCGACAAAGCTCAGCAGAGCGGCGAGCACAAGAACGCGACTTGGTAACATAACCCCCTCCGTCAACACGCAACTACGCGGAAGGCAACGCGCTGACGAAGAACCTGTTCCGCGGGAACAGCGGGGGCTTCAGCCGAAAAAGAATATCTTCAAACCGACAAGAATGACGATCCACACCACGACATTGGCCAAGATAAGTCCATTCCGCAGGCATCTTGCTCGCCTAACGTCAGAAACGACTGCCACCTCAACCTCCCGGTCGTCGCCGCCGCCGCCATTGTCATCCGCCGCAGTATTTCTACGTGGGCTTGCAGCGTGAGGTTGATTGCTCATCGTCGTCCGAGGCCAACCGGTTCCAGACAATCTGGCGCCTAAGTCACTTTATCAGACAACAACTCTGGAAAACGCACCACGACAAAGTTCCTTGTCGCGCATCTCCGCAAACAAATGCTGTTCGAACGAGCACCGTCCGCAGAAAACAAGTGCGACGACTACCAACTGGAGTGTTGGACGCATCGACTCTACACCAACTACGTATGCTCGTGCACACATCGAAGGCAGCGAGCGACACATGTTAGGCAACGGACGCATCACGACATGAGAGTGCTCGAAGCAACGCGCCACAATAAATTCACACACCAACATTTTTCGAATGCCGTTGTGTTGTCACGATTGTGCAGTGCAATGCGCTCAATGATGCCGCGGCGCCGTCGCGCATATCGCGGATGATGATGGAGAGCGAGCCGATGACGATGACAGCATCCATATCGCAAAGCGCCAGTGCGCCTGCGTGGCATCAGAGATGGCCGCAATTTCTCAAAGAAGTTCCGGTCAAGAGCGTCCACCCAAGCCGCTACGAAGTTCGGAACTCTGCGGCTGCCGCGGACTCCGCGTTGTTTTCGGTGAAGCGAGCGATCGATGTGATCGGAGCCGGCTCTGCGTTGATCTTCTTCGGTCCTCTATTCCTCTCGATCGCGATCGCAATCAAACTCACCTCGCCCGGCCCCGTGTTGTTCAGCCAACATCGCTACGGCTATCACAACCGGCTTTTTCGCATTTACAAGTTCCGGACGATGCATATGCATCTCGGCGATCGCGCCGGAACGCGGCAAGCCACACGCGACGATCCGCGCGTGACGCGAATCGGCCGCCTCTTGCGGAGCACCAGCCTCGATGAACTGCCGCAACTCCTCAACGTCCTGAAGGGCGATATGTCGTTGGTCGGCCCGCGCCCGCACGTGCCGGGCATGCTTGCGAACGGCATGCTCTATGAGGAGTTGGTGCCGTATTATTTCCAGCGCCACACAGTGCGACCCGGAATCACCGGCTTGGCGCAGGTCAACGGATTCCGCGGTGACACGACAAAGGCCACCGACGCCATCGGTCGGGTCGACCATGACCTGAACTACATCGAGAACTGGTCGCCGTGGATGGACGTGAAAATCATCCTCAAGACTTGCAAGCGGGAATTCCTGTTCGGAAGTGGCGCATAGAAGCGCGCGCAGAACGAGACTGAAGAAAACATCATCGCCGCCGCGCAGCCTGCGCGGCGGCGATTTTCTTAGGTCGCTCGTAGATCACATCTGAAAACTAGGAAACCACCCGAGGCCTGGTCTTGACCCTCGAATAGAGGCTCGTCACGCTGAACCGCGGCTTCTCCGGGAGGGATCGGCTATGTGGCGAGCGCTGGTGAAACTTTTGAAATGCGTTGCGGTTGTCGCCGCCGTAAGCCCGCCCGCCAGCGCGCAAACGGCGACAGGCGACCCTGACGCTCAGCGCAAGGCAGACCTCGTCACCGCTTACAAGATTCTGGTGAATGAAGGCATCCTCGACAGCTTCGGCCACGTCTCGGTGCGCTCGGCGAAAGATCCGAACATCTTCTTCATGCCCCGTGCGATGCCGCCCGCCCTCGTTTCGCAGGATGACATCATGGAGTTGCGGGTGTCCGACAGCCAGCCGGTCGATCCCAAGGGGCGGCGCGTCAACGGCGAGCGCTACATCCACGGCGAGATCTACAAGGCGCGTCCGGACGTCATCTCGGTCATTCATTCCCATTCCCAAGCTGTGATCCCGCTCAGCCTGACTGCGATCAAGATGAGGCCCGTGGTCGCGCAAGCAGGCTTCTTGCCGCCGGAGACTCCAAACTTCGAAATCCGCGAGGTTCGAAAGAGCGGCGATCGGGGCATGCAGGTGACGGACAGCGCGCGGGGCGCCGCGCTCGCCCGCACCTTGTCCTCACACCCGGTCGCACTGATGCGTGGACACGGCGAAGTCGTGGCCGGATCGTCGGTGAAGCAGGCTGTCGTCTATGCAGCCTATGTCGACATCAATGCCCGGATGCAGACGCAGGCGCTGCTGCTGTCGCGCGACATCGTCGTGATGGACGAACCCGAGCTGTTCAAACCCGAGGAGTTCGATATCAATCGGCCGTGGGAGCACCTCAAACAGAAAACGCTGGATGAGGCCGCCAAGGCCAAGGTCGATCGCGCCCAATTCGGGCTCGATCAGACACAAGAGAAGAAGTAGGCCGAGGCGATAGCGCAGCCTGCGATCGCTGTCGTAGAGTACCTCCAGGCTCACCGGCCGGTTCGTCAGCAGAAAAAGTCCGGGCGCCTCTGGGGAGGAATGATGAAACAGAAAGTGCTCACCGTCCTGGTCGCTGTCGCCGCGCAGCTTCTCGCACTCCAGGGCGCGCAGCCCTTCCCCGACCGCCCCATCAAGATCGTCGTGCCTTCGCCCGCGGGCGGACCGCCGGACCAGATCGCGCGGCTTCTCTCCGACAAGATGGCCGCGGTGCTGGGCCAGCCGGTGATCGTCGAGAACCGCACCGGCGGCGCCGGCGGCATCATCGGCGCGAAGTCGGTCGCGACCGCGGAGCCCGACGGGCATACGCTGTTTATGGGAAGCACGAGCAGCGTCCTCATCGCGCCGCTCCTCTATAAGAACGCAGGCTATACCGCTTCGACCTTCGCACCCGTCGCGCGCGTCGCGGAAAGCACGGAGATGCTCGCGGTGCATCCGTCCGTGCCGGCGAACAACGTGCAGGAGTTGGTCAAGCTCGCGAAGGAAAAGCCCGGCGCGTTGAGCTACGGCTCGGCCGGCGTCGGCACGCTGCCGCACCTCGAGGGCGAATTCCTCAAGACCGCGGCCGGCATCCAGATGGTTCACGTGCCCTATCGCGGCGGCGGTCAGGCGCTGATCGGCCTTCTCGGCGGCGAGGTTCAGGTGCTGTTCTCGACGCTCGTGCAAATCCTGCCGCATGTGCGCGAGGGCCGTCTCAAGGGGCTCGCCGTGACGAGCGCAACCCGCAGCGCGCTCGCTCCCGAGGTGCCGACGATGGTCGAGAGTGGATACGATCAGCTTGTCACCTCGTCGGTGAGCCTGATCGTCGCGCCGCCCGGCACACCGCTCGCGATCCGGCAGCAGATCAACAAGGCGGCCGCTGCCGCGCTCGACTCGCCTGAGGTGAAACAGGTCTTCAACACCCTAGGCGCCGAGGCGCGCATCGCCTCGCCCGACGAAGTGTCCGCCTATCTCGCGGACGCTGAGAAGCGCTGGGGCAAATTCATCAGCGAAGCGAAGCTATCGATTGATTGATTGATCGCTCTGGCGTCTGAATTGACCCACCTCTCTCTCCACGTCATGCCCGGCCTTATCCCGGCCATGACGGAGCAGCGGCAATAACGAGCGCCCAAATGAAATCGAGCTCTGGCCTCACGCCGCGTAGACGTTGGGAACGGTCGGGTCCTTGTCCCACTCGCGGACGGGATCGAAGCCCCACACCCACTCCGAGGTGCCGTGCACGCTGCCGGTGCCGGTGGCAATCGCATCTTTTTGCGCCGTGGCATCGCGCATGTGCTTGAAGCGCGCGTTGGAGAGCGAAAGCCGCTGCACGCCGTGAACGCGCGGAATGCGGACGCGGCGGAAGTTGGCAAAGGCCTCGACCGGATCGCTCAACGTCGAGAGCCAGCGTCCAAGAATGTAAGAGTCTTCGAACGCCTGGCACGCGCCCTGCCCGGCGTTCGGCAGCATCGCGTGCGCCGCGTCGCCGATGAGCTGGATGCGGCCGCGGCCCCAGTTCTGCGTCAGCGGCCGCGTGAACAGGCCCCATTTCGAGCACTCCTTCACCAGGCTGAGCAACTTCGCGAGGCGCGGCTCCGGGTTCGGGAAGCTCGCGCGCATCTCCTCGGGATCGCCGCGCGTCGACCAGCCCTCCTCGACCCACTTGTCGGTGTCCTGCTGGGTGACGATGTTCACCTGCTTGCCGTTGCGGATGTAATAGGCAATGAAATGACAGCCGGGGCCGACCCACTGCACATGGCCCTTCGGCTCCATGATCTCCGCCGGCACGTCGCTGCTGTTGAGCAGCGCACGCCACACCATCTGGCCGGTGTAGGTCGGATTGTCCGCGCCGTAGAGCGCGCGGCGGATCACTGAACGCACGCCGTCGGCGCCGATCACATACTCGGCCTCGACCTCCGCGCCGTTGTCGAACTTGAGAAGCGTGTTGTCGCTGCGCTCCTCGAGATCGACGAGACGATGTCCGAGATGCGTGTGGGTGTGATCGAGGCCGCTCGCGAGCGAGTCGAGCAGATCGGCACGATGAAAGGTGTAGTACGGCGCGCCGTAACGCTCGGCAGCCTTGAAGCGATCGTTGAATTCGAGGAACTCGCCGGTCTGCATGTTGCGCGTGTAGATGCCGAGCGAGCGATGCCCGACCGCGGCGACCTTGTCGCCGACTCCGATCGCCTGCAGCGCCTTCACCGCTTGCGGGCTGGCGTTGACCGCGGCGCCGATCTCGCCGAGCGCAGGCGCCTGCTCGAACACCTCGGCTGCGATCCCAAAAGTCTTGAACGCGTTCGCGGTCGCGAGTCCGGCGAGCCCGCCACCGACAATGGCGATCCGACAGCTTTTTGGCATCCGTTCCCTCCCAAGCGCCCCCGCCTGGATCATTCCCAGACCGGGTGAAAGCATAGCAGAAGCCGCCCGTCGCGTCGGCAACGGAGAACGTGCGCCCGTCTCGATGAAACAGCGGCAATCCTGCGATGCGACTGGCTTGGAAGAACGGACTACGCCGCCTCTTCCTTCACTGCATCCTCGAGCAGACGACGGCACTCGCCGAGCTCGTGAAGCGCGCTTTGCAGACGCCGCACGTCGTCGCGCGCCAATCCACCGACTGGCGCCGCAACCACGCGCGGCGATGCGTCGGCGGCTTCCTCGGACTCGTCTTCATCGCTCTCGGCTTGTGTCGGCGTCGCCGCAACCGGATTGCCGAGCGGAGATTTCAAGAGGCCGAAGATCGTGCGTGCGGCCTCGTCGGGCGGAAGCTGCTCCGGCTCCGCCGCAGCGTCTTCATCCGGTTGAAGCACCGGCTGCGCCGCGCCCGGCTGCCACACCGATTGAACGAAGCGCGGTCCTTGCTCGCGCAGGATGCGTTGCACACCGCGGATCGTGTAGCCCTCCCCGTAGAGGAGATGACGAATGCCGCGCAGCAGATCGACGTCCTCGGGCCGGTAGTAGCGCCGCCCGCCGGCGCGCTTCATCGGCCGGATCTGCGGGAAGCGGCTCTCCCAGAACCGCAGAACGTGCTGTGGCACGTCGAGTTCGTCGGCGACTTCGCTGATGGTCCTGAATGCGTCCGGCGCTTTTTCCAATGCCGCTCACTCCCGCTGAACGAGGGGAAACTTCGATGTCGTGAACGCGGTACTGAACGCAGAACTATCGGCGATAAGAAGGCGTACCTTGAGGTGTTATTTGCCGTCCATCAGAGCGTTGATGCGCTGCTTGAGGATTGCCGACGGCTTGAACACCATCACCCGGCGCGGCGAAATCGGGACTTCCTTGCCGGTCTTCGGATTGCGGCCGATACGCTGGCCCTTCTTACGCACGACGAACGAGCCGAACGACGAAAGCTTCACGGTTTCGCCACGTTCGAGGCAGTCCGTCAGCTCCTGGAGCACCAGTTCCACCAGCGCAGCCGACTCCGTCCGCGACAGGCCGACCTTCTGGTAGACCGCCTCGCATAGGTCTGCTCGTGTGATGGTTTTTCCCGACACCGCCAACCCCAGAGCGGGTTCTTATATCCCGCTGTTTTCACGACGATATTAGCTCGGAGGGGGGCGGTCAACGGGGCCTGGATACGCCAAAAGCGCCTTTTCGTGGGCGCGCGTCCTGCGGGCAACAGGCCCAAAATGTCATGCTATTCGGGCTTTCGGGGCCAATCCGGCAAATCCACGCCAGTCCACAGTGGATTACCAGCGAATGAGGGCCGATCCCCAGGTAAATCCACCGCCCATGGCCTCGAGCAGGACCAGATCGCCCTTCTTGATGCGCCCATCTTTGATCGCAACGTTGAGCGCCAGGGGAATCGAAGCCGCCGAAGTGTTGCCGTGCATCTGTACGGTGGTCACAACCTTCTCGGGTGCGATGCCGAGCTTGTGCGCGCTGTCGTCGATGATCCGCTTGTTGGCCTGGTGCGGCACGAACCAGTCGATGTCGGCAGCCGTATAGCCTGTGGTGCGGAAGGCGTCCTCGATCACGTCGGTGATCATGGCGACCGCATGCTTGAAGACTGCCCGCCCCTCCATCCGCAGATGGCCGACCGTCTGGGTCGACGACGGCCCGCCATCGACATAGAGCTTCGACTTGTGACGGCCGTCAGAGCGCAAATGCGTCGTAAGAATGCCGCGATCGTCACGGTCACCCGGCTGCTGCTGCGCTTCCAGGACCACCGCGCCGGCGCCGTCGCCGAACAACACGCAGGTGGTGCGGTCCTTCCAGTCGAGGATGCGCGAGAAGGTCTCCGCGCCAATCACCAGCGCGCGCTTGTAGGTGCCGGTGCGAAGCAAGCCGTCGGTGATGGCGAGGCCATAGACGAACCCGGAGCAGACAGCCTGCAAATCGAACGCCGCGCCGCGGGTAATTCCAAGCCCAGCCTGGATCGTCACCGCCGCCGCCGGAAACGTGTTGTCGGCGGTCGAGGTCGCAAGCACGATCAGGTCGATGGTTTGCGGATCGACGTGGGCCGCAGCCAGCGCGGCCTTGGCCGCCGCGATGCCGAGATCGGACGTCACCTCGCCCGGCGCCGCGATATGGCGCTGCCGGATGCCGGTGCGCTGAACGATCCACTCGTCGTTTGTCTCGACTTGCTGCGCCAGTTCGGCGTTGGTCATCACGTGATCCGGCAGGTAACTGCCGGCGCCGAGCACTACGGAACGCAGCACCGTCACGAGGCCGCCCCTCCGACGGCCTGAGATGTCGGTACAAGCCGCGCGGTCGCGTGGATGGATTCGTTGATCTTGTTCATCAGTTCGTAGCGCACCATGTCGTAACCTACATCGATCGCCGCGGCGTAGCCTTCGGGATCGGTCCCGCCGTGGCTCTTAATCACGATTCCGTTCAGGCCCAAAAACACGCCGCCGTTCGATTTGCGCGGGTCCATCTTCTCGCGCAACATCGCAAACGCCCCGCGCGCGAACAGATAGCCGATCTTAGCCATCCACGTGCGCTCGATCGCGCTCCGCAAATACGTCGCAAACTGGCGCGCCGTACCCTCGGCGGTCTTCAGCGCGATGTTGCCGGCAAAACCTTCGGTCACCACCACGTCGACCGTGCCCTTGCCGATGTCGTCGCCCTCGACGAAACCGGAATATTCCAGATGCGGGAACGTTCCCTCGCGCAGAATCTTCCCGGCCTCGCGCACCGGCTCCAACCCTTTGATCTCTTCCACACCGACGTTCAAAAGGCCGACTGTCGGCCGATCGATATCGAACAGCACACGCGCCATCTCGCTGCCCATCAGCGCCATCGCAACCAAGTGCTCGGCGTCGGCGCCAATCGAAGCGCCGAGATCGAGCACGATGGATTCGCCGCGCAATGTCGGCCAAAGTCCTGCGATTGCAGGGCGTTCGACCCCGGGCATCATGTGCAAGTTGAACTTTGCCATTGCCATCAGCGCGCCGGTGTTGCCAGCCGAGACCGCGACGTCGGCCTCGCCCTTCTTCACCGCATCGATGGCAAGCCACATCGACGACTTCCAGCGGCCATTGCGCAGCGCCTGGCTCGGCTTGTCGTCCATCCGGACCGCCACATCGGTATGAACCACCCGTGCGGCGCCTTTCAGGCGCGGCTGGGCGGCCAATAGCGGATCGATCTGGGCGCTGTCGCCAAAGAGGATGAACTCGGTATCGGGATGCCGTGTCAGGGAGATTTCCGCCCCAGGCACGACAACCGAGGGACCGTGGTCACCGCCCATTGCGTCGAGCGCGATACGGACCTTTTGGGGCATGGATCAGCCTTGGCGGCGGCGCTCGGACGCCGGGAATCGGTCGTACGGAATTGACCGGGTGAGCGGCGACAATAGCCTGTCAGTTGGGCGGCACAATAGGGCCGAAGTTCTATCAGACAGCGTGAAAACGGCCTTTTGCACGCAAAATGCGCCCTAACGGTCCTTCTTCAGGGCCGCCAAGGCCGCAAAGGGATGCGGGCCTGGCTCGCCTGTCTGCGGCGCGTCGAAAACCGCCCCCGGCTTGCGCGGATAGGGGTCGATTCCGAGGATCAGGAACTCCACCGTCACCGCCGCCAAATCGACCGCGCCGTTGTCGAGCTCTTCCGGGGCATCGACCGCCGGGCTCCCCGCAGCCTCGCCACTGTCGTCCACCGAAGCCGCAGCCTTCGGCAAATCGCGCGGCGGGGTGAACAGCAGATCCACCTCCTCGTCGATCTCATTTTTAAGCGGCTCAAGCGTCACCACACAGGCTTGCTCGACCGTCGCCGCCACCCGGCCGATCACGCGCAAGCTGTCGCTGCCGTGGAGCGTCAGGTCGAATACGGCTTCAAGACGCGGCAGCGCCAGAACGTCAGCAGCCTGAGCGATCGCTTCGCGCGTCGCTGCATCCGGCCTGAGTTCGACGTGCCGGCCCGTCGGCGGCACCTCGGAAATCGACACCGGCGCCTTCCACGACACGGCTTTTAACGCTGCGTCGCCGTGCCCGTGTGCGCTCTCTTGCGCTTTGCGATCCGTCATCAGGCCTTCATTCCTCAGAGCGGCGCGATGGTCTCGGGATCGGGAAAGCGCGCCTCGCCGCGCAACAAGGCGTCTTGCGTCCCGACCGTGCGAGCGGCTTCGCACACGTAAGCGGCAAGCCGCCGCGCACCGGCAGTAACTTCTGCCGTGTTGAAGATATTGCGCGCCAGCGCGGTCTCAAGCCCCGCGATATCGCCCGCATCGAGCGCCGCATCATAGACCTTGGCGCGCCCATAGAACGCTTCCGCGATGCGCTGCATCTCCTTCGGCACGGTCAGATCGCCGACGCCCATCTCGCGGAAATTGTCGTCCATGTCCTGACAGAACCAGTCGAACAATTCCTGGGCCAACGGACGATTTTGCTGGGCCTTTGACCGATTCGGATCGGCCACTGGCTGACCACCGCGCAGGCCACGAAACACCAGGACCAGATGCAACATGATCATATCAATGCGGGCTTCGACCGCGTCGGGAACCCCGTAACCACGATAAAACGAAGGGGATCGCGCCTGCGCCACGATCATGCCATAGAGGGCATCGATGGTGGCGCTGCGCTTGGGGCGGCGAAAGGGGAGCGGAATCATCGGGTTCGCTGGTGATACCCGGGCTTTTGGACCCGGCGTTGCAATTGCAAGGTACCTCGGGTACCCCCGCCAGCGCCTTGGATGCAAGCGAAATGACGGCCTCGAAACGCAACTCTGAAAACAGCAAAGCTGCCCGCCCTGCCGCCTGGTTCCTCGCGGCTGCGCTCGGCTTCGCACTCGCGGGCTGCGGCACCGACTATTTCACGCAGGTCTATCAGCGTGGCTACGTCTACCAGGAAGGCTCGCTCGAGCAGATCCCGATCGGCGCGAGCCAGGAGCAGGTGCTGATCGTGCTCGGCACGCCCTCCACCGTCGCAACCGTCAGTGGTGAGGCTTTCTACTACATCACCCAGCGCGCCGAGCAGGCCGTCACCTTCATGAATCCGAAGGTCGTCAACCAGCGCGTCGTCGCGGTCTATTTCGACAAGAACCGCCGCGTCGAACGGCTTGCCAATTACGCTCTGAAGGACGGCAAGATTTTCGACTTCGTCAGCCGTACGACCCCGACCAGCGGCGCCGAGCTGAACTATCTCGGTTACGTCTTCGCCCTGACCAAGCCGATCGGCAGCTAATTCAACTTCAATCCGGCCTCACGCACCACCTCGCGCCATTGTGCGGTGGAAGCGCGGAGCGTTTCCGCGAGAGGCTGCGGTCCCTCACCCGCCGCCTCCATCCCGAGCAGCGCAAATTTCCGGACAACTTCGGGGTCCTTCAGTGCAGCCGCTGTCGCCGCCGCGAGCTTGTCGACAATCGGTTGCGGCGTGCCGGCCGGAGCCAATAGCGCAAGCCAATTGGTGACGTCGAAATCCTTGAGCGCCGTGCGCTCGGCGACCGTCGGCACGTTGGGCGCAGCTTTCGAGCGCACCTTGCTGGTCACAGCGAGAAGCTTGAGATGGCCTTCGTCCGCGTGCGGCACGAGCGGCACCACGGTCGAGAAGATCGCATCGACGTGACCGCCGAGAAGATCCGTCACCGCCTTCGCAGCCCCCTGATAAGGCACATCCGTCCACGCCGGCAGGCCCATGCGCTGGCGAAACATCAGGCCGGTGAGATGGCTCACGGTCCCCGTGCCGGTCGAGGCGACCGTCAAATTCCTGCCCTTGGCTTCGGCGAGCACCACGAATTCGCCGATGGTTGCCGCGCCCAGATCCTTCCGCACGGCCAACGCACCCGGCGCACGCGTCAGCATTGTCACCGGCGAGAAGCTCGTCACCGGATCGTAGCCCGCATCACGATAGACGCTGGCGTTGGAGGTGAGCGTGTCGGTGTTGACCAGGAGCGTGTAGCCATCGGGCGCGGCACGCGCGACCGATGCCGAGCCGATATTGGTGTTGCCGCCGACGCGCTGCTCTACGATGACACTCACGCCGAGTGGCTGGGTGAGCGCTTGCGCGACCGCTCGTGCAACAATGTCGGTCGTGCCGCCCGCCGCCGAGGGCACCACAATGTGAATCGTCCGGTTGGGGTAGGTGCTTTGCGCCCAGGCGTGAGGTGCGGATGCCAGCAGCATGGCCGCAAAGAAAATCGCGCCAGTTCGCTGCATCGGCCGCTCCCAATCCGCCGGATCGTCCGGCGGCATCATCTTAGAGCGGCGCGCACCTCATTCCATCTTGATGTTGCCTTTGCGGATGACTTCGCCCCAGCGCGTGGTTTCGGCTGCAACATGCCGGCCGAAATCCTCCGGGCTGCCCAGCGGCAGTGTCAGGCCCTGCCCCTCCAGCCGTGCCTTCAAGTCCGGCGCCGAAAATGCCTTGTTCGCTTCAGCATTGACCCAGTCGATTGCGGCGCGCGGCGTGCCGGTCGGCGCGAACAGGCCGAACCACGGTCCGCCCTCGACACCCGGCATTCCGGCCTCCGCCATCGTCGGCACATCCGGCACCGCCGGTTCGCGTTTCGCCGCGGTCACCGCAAGCGCGCGAACGCGGCCGGCGGCGAGTTGCTCCTTGGTGAGCGGCACGATGTCGAACATCATCTGCACATGGCCCGCAACAAGATCCTGCAACGCGGGCGCAGCGCCACGATAATGCACGTACTGGATCTCAAGATTGTGCATTTGCCTGAACTGCTCGCCGGCAAGATGGCCGGAGCTACCGACGCCGGGCGAGCCGCCGTTCAGCTTGCCGGGGTTGGCCTTGATGTAGTCGACGAGCTCCTTCGGAGTCTTCACCGGCACCGACGGATGCACGATCAGAATGTTCGGCGAGGTCGCGATGAAAACGACGGGCACGAAATCCTTGGCCGCGTCGTAGGGCAACTTCGGCATCAGATGCGGCAGGATCGACTGCGTCGCATGGAAACCCATGTAGAACGTGTAACCATCAGGCGGCGACTTCGCGACCGCTTCAGCGCCGATCGTGCCGCCACCGCCGGTGCGGTTTTCGACGATCACCGTCTTGCCGCTCTCGCCGAGCTTCGCCGCGAAGGCACGTGCGACGATGTCGGCCACGCCGCCGGGTGCGAGCGAGACGATGATCTTGATCGGTTGCGATGGGTAGGATTGCGCGCCAGCAGCCGCGGACCACGCGACAAACGCAAAAACGAAAATGCATCGGATCGAATGCAGCATGACGTCCCTCCCCCAAGACGGCAATGCGAAAGCTCCTCGAACGGAAGCTCGCGCAAGCTTAGGTTTGGGTCTGACGTACGCCTAGCGTCTTTCCAAAACGAACGATGCCCTAACGTCGCAGGGCATCGTCCAACCTCAGAGCAATTCGCATCGCGTGAGAACTAGAACGTCTCTTCCGGTTCCAGCTTGTAAGCCGTTGCGAGCGCGGTCTGCATCCGGCGCGCCGGACCGGGCATGATCGCCGGTCTGGCCACCGTCGCGTGAGCCTTGGGCTGCGGCGTCGGCACGATCTTTGCCACGTGCTGCGCTTGTGGCGCGTGCTCATTCGCATGAGCCGGCACGGGGGCCTGAGGAGCGCCCTCGCTCTGCGCCGAGCCGCGCGGCTTGAAGAAGGCGATCCGCTGATCCGCCGCCAGCGCACGCGCCTGCTCCTCAAGCGTCCGCGCCGTTGCCGCATTTTCCTCGACCAGCGCGGAGTTCTGCTGCGTCACCTCGTCCATCTGCGCTAGCGCCTTGCTGATCTGATCGAGCCCGGTCGATTGCTCATTGCTGGCGTTGGCGATGTCGGACACCACTTCGTTCACCTTGCGGATCGAGACAACGATCTCGTTCAGCGCAGTGCCCGCGCGGTTCACCAGGTCGACGCCCTGCTTCACCTGGGCGGTGCTGTTGGTGATCAGCTCCTTGATGTCTTTCGCAGCCTGGGACGAGCGCTGCGCGAGGCTGCGCACCTCCGATGCCACCACCGCGAAACCGCGGCCCGCCTCGCCTGCCCGCGCGGCCTCGACCGCAGCGTTGAGCGCCAGTAGGTTGGTCTGCCGCGCAATTTCGTCGATCACGCCGATGATGTCGGAAATCTTGCGCGAGGATTCCTCGATCTTGGCCATCGCCTCGACCGTCTCGGCTACGACCTGGCCGCCGCGGTCGGCAACCGAGCGCGTGCTGGTGGCAAGCTCGTTGGCCTCCTTTGCGTTTTCCGCATTCTTACGCACTGTCGCGGTCATCTCCTCCATCGACGCGGAGACCTCTTCCAGGCTTGCGGCCTGCTCTTCGGTGCGCTGCGACAGATCGGTGGTGCTGCTCGAGATTTCGGCCGACGCGTTGCTGACCTCGCCCACCGAACGCTTGACGCCGGAGATGGTGTCGCCGAAGCGCTCCACGATCATCTCCGCAGCCTCTGAGATATGACCGATCTCGTCCTTGCGGCCGAGTCCCGGCAGCGTGACGTTGAAATCGCCGTCGGAGAGCTTCTTCAGGAGAGGGACCAGCGCGACGACCGGCTTCGAAATCACCCGGCCGATCAGCCAGGCAAGAACGCCGCCAAGGACGAGGCCGCCGACCGCAAACAGCATGATGAACTGTTCGGTCAAGCCGATGGTCGAGATGAACTCCTCCTCGATCTTCTTCTCTTCGGAGATGCCGGCCTCCTTGATCGCTTGCGCGTCGGCGGCAATGGCCTCCGCCATCTTCTTCATCTCGCCATTGACGAGCCCATCGATCTCATGGGCATCTTGAGAGGCCTTCTTGTAGGCTTGGTTGTATTTTTCGACGTTCGCGTTGACCTCGTCGAACAGCTTGCGAACTTCGGGGTTGTTGGCGGCCGCTGCAAACCCCGTCATCGCAACCTTGAGATCCGCAAATGCCTTGTCCGCGCCCTGCGCGGCCGACTCGTCGTGGCGGCCCAGCAACTTGTTGACGTTGAGGCGCGCCAGCAAGAGCTGCTTGAGCGCTTCACCCGCGAGGATCATTGTGTTGGAGTTTCCAGCCTTGCCGACGGCCCAGGTCTGAAGCTGCTCAATGTCGTTGCGCAGGCGAAGCCCCGTCGGGTCGAGCACCTCGCTGATCATCTTGATCTGCTCGCGGCGGAGCACAATCAGCTTGTCGAACCCCTTTGAATAACCCTCGAACTGTTCGGCGATGTGCTTCATCTTCGCCGCGCGCTCCGGGTTCTTGATTTCGGCAAGCCCCTTGCCGATCGCGACCTTGAGAATTTCCCGTCCCTTGTTCGCAGCCGCCACGTCGTCCTCGTTACCGGTCACCGCGTACTCGCGAACGAAGCCGCGAAAGGCGAGAAACTCGCGATCGAGCTCGCGGGCGATACCGACCACCGTGACGCGCTGATTGAAGGTCTCAAAGCCATGCTCGACCTTCATGAAGGACGAATAGGCCATCACCGAAATCGCCGCGGTGATGACGAGCACCAAGGTGAATCCGATCGCGATCTTGCTCGCAATCTTGCGATTGTGGAACAGCATCATCAGACTGCTGGAACGCTTTACGGTGGGGGCATGGAGCACGGCTTGGGACATGGCTTTGCTCTTCAGATTCGATCGTGGGGGTTGAGGCGGCTCAGTTGGTTTCGATCACGAAACGCCGGTTCTGCTTCTGGATCGGCCGGGCGTTGTTGGAAAACAGCATCGCAAATTGTTTGATCTGCTCGCTCGAAGCCTCGATCGGCTCCTTGAACACGGTCCAGGTCAGCCCCTCCGAGCACGGCGGCGTGGTGAGCGACCCCATGTAGCGGAAGTAGGTGCTCGACTTCGGCACCAGCGCCGCCGGATCGATGGTCCCGGACACTTTGCGCTCCGGCCCTTCCTGGGCCGGCATCGAATCGAACAACGGCGCAAGCGCGGCGCTGCGTGCGCCAGGCTTGATGAACACGCCGACCACCGCGAGCGCACCGGACGATGCACGGTGTACGAAATGGCACTCGAGATCGAACGCCTTGCCCGCGAGCAGATGCTCGCTCGGATGATGGAAGTGGAATTGCAGCAGATCGTACTTGCTGCCACCGATGGTGCACGACGAGCCCGCGTCGGCGTTCACTTGAATGGTGTGGCCATTGTTGAGGATACGTAGCGGCAGTGGTTTGTAGTCCAGCGTCACCGCGCTCAATTCGCCTTTGACGCCGCCGTTAAGATCGATCGGCGTCTGCTCCAGGCCGAGCTGGCAAACTTTGAAGTCGGGCTGCAACTCGCCCCAATGATCGGGGCCCGTATTGCCGGCGTAACTCCAATGCGGTGCGACTTGCGCCCCGCTTGCCGCCGGGTGCGCCGCCTCCGCCAGGGCCCGCGCAGCCGAAAGGCAATGCATGCAGACCGCGGCAGAACCCAAGCCCGCCATCCGGATGAAGCTGCGGCGTCCAATGGTCATTTCAATCTCCGGCATCTTGAACGTGTGGTTCTGGATTGGTGTTTGCGATTGGCAGCGAGAACGTCGGCAGGACCGCACAGAAATGCGGGCGGGTGAGTCGACGCGACGGCGTCCTGATGCTCGAATGAAATATCCAAGAGCCTCTCCGAGCCACCAGGAACGCCGTCGCGCCGTTGCAGCCCCCCGGCCGCAATGGGAAAAGATGGAATCAAGAAGCAACTGATACGTGTATTCACGTACCATCGCCCGCATTGCGGCATGGTTAATCGGACCATCACGGATCGGCGTGACGGATCACGAAATTTGTAGTCGCAGAGCGACTTACGAAAAGCGGCGCGGTTAATGGCGGTGTGGGAGCGACGCAGCCACGAGCGTTGTGACCTCACCACATCTGACAAAGAAAAAGCCCCGCGGATCGCTCCGCGGGGCTTCTCAGTTCGGATCGTTGGCTTGGCTTAGCCGTGCGCGAGGACGGCGAGCAGCAAGAGCGCCACGATGTTGGTGATCTTGATCATCGGGTTCACCGCCGGACCCGCCGTGTCCTTGTAGGGATCGCCGACGGTGTCGCCGGTCACCGCAGCCTTGTGGGCGTCAGAGCCCTTGCCGCCGAAGTGGCCGTCCTCGATGTACTTCTTGGCGTTATCCCACGCGCCGCCACCCGAGGTCATCGAGATCGCGACGAACAGACCCGTCACGATCACGCCGAGCAGCATCGCGCCGACCGCCGAGAAGCCGGCCGACTTGCCGACCGCACCGCCGCCCGCGATGAAGTAGATCACGTAGTAGACGACGATCGGCGACAGCACCGGCAGCAGCGACGGGATGATCATTTCCTTGATCGCAGCCTTGGTGAGCAGGTCGACGGCCTTGCCGTAGTCCGGCTTGTCCGTGCCCTTCATGATGCCGGGCTTCTCGCGGAACTGACGGCGGACCTCTTCGACGATCGCGCCGGCCGCACGGCCGACCGCGGTCATGCCCATCGCACCGAACAGGTACGGCAGCAGGCCGCCGAACAGGAGGCCGACCACGACGTAGGGGTTGGTCAGCGAGAAGTCGAGGGTGACACCCGCGAAGTACTTGTGGGTGCCGGAGTTGGCGATGAAGAACTTGAGGTCTTCATTGTAGGCCGCGAACAGCACCAGCGCGCCGAGACCGGCGGAGCCGATCGCGTAGCCCTTGGTGACGGCCTTCGTGGTGTTGCCGACCGCGTCGAGAGCGTCCGTGGACTTGCGGACTTCCTTCGGCAGGCCTGCCATTTCCGCGATGCCGCCGGCGTTGTCCGTGACGGGGCCGAAGGCGTCGAGAGCGACCACCATGCCGGCGAGCGCCAGCATCGTCGTCACCGCGATCGCGATGCCGAACAGGCCGGCGAGCGCGTAGGTCACCAGGATGCCCGCGATGATGACGATGGCCGGAAGAGCCGTCGCCTCCATCGAGATCGCAAGACCCTGAATGACGTTGGTGCCGTGGCCGGTCACCGACGACTGCGCGATCGACTTCACCGGGCGATAGTCGGTGCCGGTGTAGTACTCGGTGATCCAGATGATCAGGCCGGTGACCACGAGGCCGACGATGCCGCAGTAGTAGAGCGACGTGCTGGTGAAGGCGAGACCGCCCGAGGTCTTCAGCGGCGCGCCGAAGCCGAACAGGTAGTGGATCACGCCCGCGATGCCGACGAGCGAGAGGACCGCCGTCACGATCAGGCCCTTGTAGAGCGCGCCCATGATCGACTGGCTCGCGCCGAGCTTCACGAAGAACGTGCCCGCGATCGACGTGAGGATGCAGACCGCGCCGATGGCCAGCGGCAGCAGCATCATGTTGGTGAGCTGCGGCGTGCCGACGAAGAAGATCGCCGCGAGAACCATGGTGGCGACCGTGGTCACCGCGTAGGTCTCAAACAGGTCGGCCGCCATGCCGGCGCAGTCGCCGACGTTGTCGCCCACGTTGTCCGCGATGGTCGCCGGGTTGCGCGGATCATCCTCCGGGATGCCCGCTTCGACCTTGCCGACGAGATCGCCGCCGACGTCCGCACCCTTGGTAAAGATGCCGCCGCCGAGACGGGCGAAGATCGAGATCAGCGAAGCGCCGAAGCCGAGCGCCACCATCGCGTCGATGACCGTGCGCGAGTTGGGCGCGAAGGCCATCGGGCCGGTGAGCACCCAGTAGTAGATCGCGGTGCCGAGCAGCGCGAGGCCGGCAACGAACATGCCGGTGATCGCGCCTGCCTTGAAGGCGAGTTCGAGGCCGCCCGCGAGCGAGCTGATCGCCGCCTGCGCCGTGCGCACGTTGGCGCGCACCGAGACGTTCATGCCGATGAAGCCTGCAACACCGGACAGTATCGCGCCGATGGCGAAGCCGATCGCGACGAGCCAGCCGAGCAGCAGGCCGACCACCACGAAGATCACAACGCCCACCATGCCGATGGTGGTGTACTGACGCTTGAGGTACGCCTGCGCGCCCTCGCGCACCGCGCCTGCAATTTCCTGCATCCGGGCGCTGCCGGCGTCAGCCTGCAGCACCGACCAAATCGCCCACACGCCGTAAACGACCGACAGCAGGCCGCAGACGACGATCAATCCCAAAGTTGTCATAGAATCCTCGATTGTGATGGGGCGTCCGAGCGGGGCCCCGACCCGGCGGAATGTGGCGCGGATATGCCAAAAAGTGGCCCTGGACGCAACGCCGGAAGGGCCGAAATGAACCGACTTTTCGCGGTTTTCAGCGGATTTTACAGCAAGATGCGCCTGCCCTTGCGCTGGAAAGGCCGAATCCGGACATTGCGCGGCCGCCACATTTGAACCGGACCACGCCATGTCCCGCCGCCTGAAATCGATTCTCGTGCCTGCTTTCGTTGCCCTCGCCTGCGGTTCCGCACGCGCGACCGCGTCGTTCGACTGCTCGATCGACGACAAGAACGCGACGGTCGAACTGCATGGCAATATCGGCTCGGGCGACGGTGCGGCCCTTCAGCTCACGCAGGGCACGATCAAGCTGAAGGCGGTGCGCGGCAAGTTCGACGCGATGGAATTCAGCGTCGAGAAGGGCCAGTTGGTCCAGCAGTGGACCTACGAGAAGGATCTGCGCATCGGCTTCATGACGGACGAGATCAAGGAGGTCTCGGCCTATCTCGTCATCATCGCGCAGCAGGGCAAGCCGAAGGACGACATCGCGCAATACAAAGGGCGCTATGTGCTCAAAGTTCAGAGCCCGAAGGGCTCGACTGAATTCAAAGGCACACTCAGGTCTTGCGAGGCCGGCTGACCGGCGATCAGTCCACCTGAAGCCCGCCGGAGATGATCGGGGCTTCCCAGCGCTTGACCTCCTCGGCGACGAAGTTGGCGAGATACTCCGGGCTTCGGCGCTCCGGTCCAACGCCCGTTACCCCGGCCTCCAGCATCCGCTGCTTCACCAAGGGCGTCTCCATCGTCGCGTGAGCGACCTCGTTGAGCTTGTCGACGATTGCCTTTGGTGCGCCCTTCGGCAGCAAGAACGCGGTCCAACTGGTGATGTCGAAATCCTTCAGCCCCTGCTCATGCGCGCTGGCAAGGTCCGGCATCAACGGCGATCGCTCCTTGGACAGCACCGCAATCGCCTTCACCTGCTTGCCGGTGATGAGCGGCGCAGCCGCTCCGAGATTGCCGCACAGATAATCGATCTGCCCACCGATCAGATCGTTCGCGGCGGGCGCCGAGCCCCGGTACGGCACGTGCGTGACGTTGACGCCAACCGCTGCATTCAACAGTGAGCAAGCGAGGTGCGTGGTGGAGCCCGCACCGGCCGAGCCGAATTGCATCTTGGCGCCGTTGGATTTCAAGAGCGCTGCGAACTCCGAGATGGTGTTGGCGGGGAGATCCTTGCGCGCCTCCAGCACCATCGGCTGCTCGGACCACAGCGTAACCGGCGTGAAATCATTCACGGCGTCATAGCGCCGCTTCTTGTAGATCGTCTGGTTGTAGGCGTGCGTGCCGGTCGATCCGAGCAGCAGCGTGTAGCCGTCGGGCGCGGCGTTGACGACGCGGTTCACGCCGATGACGCCGCCCGCGCCCGTCGTGTTCTCGACAATCACCTGCTGGCCGAGAAGCTCGGCCATGCGCGGCGCCATGATGCGGCCCATCACGTCGAACGTGCCGCCCGCCGCGAACGGCACCACCATCACGATCGGCCTGTTCGGATAGTTCTGCGCCTGCGCCGCAACCGGCGCGCTCAGCAACGCAACAGCAAAGGCCCAGATGAAAAACCGCAGCATGTCCCCGCCTCCATGCTTGAGGCAGGCATCGTAGAGGCTCAACCCAGCATTGTGGAAGGGCTTTCCGGCCTCAGGCGGCCCGGCGGCGTTCGCGCAGCATCAGCCAGCCGAGCAGCGTCGCGGCCAGCAGGACCGGCGGGAAGATGACCTCGTTCACCGCACTCCAGCCGAGCGTCGCCAGCACCTTGCCCGAGGCGAACGAACCGATCGCCATGGTGCCGAAGATCAGGAAGTCGTTGAACGACTGAACCTTGTTGCGCTCCTCCGGCCGGTGCGCCTGGGTGACCAGCGTGGTTGCGCCGATGAAGGCGAAATTCCAACCGACCCCAAGAAGCGCCAGCGCGACCCAGAAGTGCGCCACGGTGATGCCCGCGATGCCCGTGAACGCGGCCGCGATGATGGTCGCAAAGCCAAGCAGCATGATGCGGAAAATGCCAAAGCGCGCAATGAGACTGCCGGTGATGAAGCTCGGCGCGAACATGCCGAGCAGGTGCCATTGCAGGCCAAGCGTCGAGTCCGTGATCGAGTGTCCGCAATCGACCATCGCGAGCGGCGCCGACGTCATCACCAGGTTCATCATCGAATAGGCAGCAACGCCGCAGACCACGGCAACGATGAAGCGCGGCGTCCGCGCGATCTCGCCGAGCGGGCGGCCGACATTGGCGCGGCTCGCTGCCGTCGGCTTCGGAATTTTCAGGAACATCAGCACGCAACCGGCGAGCGCCGCGATCGAAGCCATGCCGATGTAGCTCGCCGCGAACAGATATGGCGGCCAGAGG
>BFBZ01000025.1_pt25 | contig 21371 bp, 11 predicted proteins | sample 1888401 | NCBI WGS metagenome assembly BFBZ01 (sample SAMD00112614, study PRJDB3348) | symbiont metagenome | host: Chara braunii | reverse complement strand
CGATCTGGAGGAGCGCGACAATGTCATCATGCTGCACACATGCGGCAAGGCGCTCGGCGCCGCCGGCGCACTCGTCACCGGCAGCCGGCTGCTGCTGGATGTCCTGGTCAATCGGGCCCGCCCGTTCATCTACGCAACAGCGCCCTCACCGCTGCTGGCGGCAAGCGTCCGCGAAGCGCTGAAGATACTGGCGGACGAGCCGGAACGCCGGGAGAAACTGCTGCACCTGATTGCGTTCGCCAACGAGCAGCTCGCCAGTCGCCTCGGGATTCAGGGCAGCGGATCACAGATCCTTCCGGTCATCATCGGCGACAACGGCCGCACCGTGCGCATCGCCGAACGGATGCAAACGGAAGGCTTTGATATCCGCGCGATCCGGCCGCCCACGGTCCCGGAAGGAACCGCGCGCCTGCGGATCGCCATCACACTCAATGTCGATCTCCCAACGATCATGCGCATGTTCGATCGGCTGTCGCAGGTCATGGCCGAGGAAACGCCATGAGTTTGCGCCTTGTCGTGACCGGCACGGACACCGGGATCGGAAAAACGGTGTTCTCCGCGGCCCTGACCGACGCGCTCGGCGCCTGCTACTGGAAACCGGTCCAGTCCGGCCTCAATGAGGCGACCGACAGCGAGACCGTCAGCCGGCTGGGCCAAATTCCTCCTCAGCGCATTTTTCCGGAAAAATGGCGGCTCAACACACCGGCTTCGCCGCACCTCGCGGCGGATATCGACGGGATAATGTTGCATCCCGACGAGCTTTCGCCACCCGAAACCTCACTGCCCCTTGTCATCGAAGGCGCGGGCGGCCTGCTCGTTCCCCTCACCCGCCACGAGGTGTTCGCCGATGTGTTCGCGCGCTGGCGGCTGCCGGTCATTCTCTGCGCACGAACCGCGTTGGGAACGATCAACCACACACTGTTGTCGCTGGAGGCGATGCGGCAACGCCGGATTCCAATCCTCGGCATCGCCTTCATCGGTGATGCCCATCCGGATACGGAACAGATCATCGTCGAGATGGGATGCACGCGCAGTCTCGGCAGATTGCCGCGGCTCGATCCCCTGACGCCGGATGCCCTGCGCCGCAGCCTCCGTGCGCATTTCGACCTGTCTCACGTCCGGACGATCGACGCGTGATAACGTCTTCCCCATCATCCCCGGTCTGGCACCCCTTTACCCAGCACGCGCTGGAACCAGCGATGAAGCGAATCGTCAAGACCGACGGCGCCTGTCTCATCGATGAAGACGGCCGCTCGGTTCTCGATGCGATCTCCTCCTGGTGGGTGATCACCCATGGCCACCGGCATCCGGTCATCATGGAGGCGATCCGAACAGCCACAGAGACGTTCGATCAGATCATCTTCGCCGAGTATACCCATGAGCCGGCCGAGCAACTGGCGAGGGGATTGATCCAACTCGCACCCCAGGGCCTCGCTCACGTCTTCTACTCCGACAGCGGCTCGACCGCGGTCGAAGTTGCATTGAAGATGGCGCTGGGGTTCTTCCACAATATAGGCGCGCGACGCTCGCGCATCGTCGTGATGGAACACGGCTATCACGGCGACACCATCGGCACGATGTCGGCCGGCGAACGCGGCGTTTTCAACGCCGCCTATGAACCATTGCTATTCGGCGTCGACACGATTCCGTTTCCATCGCCGGGGCGGGAACAGGACACGCTCGATGCCTGCGAGCGATTCTGCCGCAGCGGACAGGTCGCAGCCCTCCTGATCGAGCCGCTTGTGCTGGGCGCCGGCGGCATGAAAATGTATCCGCCGCATCTGCTCACCCAATTGAAACGCATTGCCGAGATGCATGGCTGCTTGCTGATCGCCGATGAGGTCATGACCGGCTGGGGGCGAACCGGCACTCTCTTCGCCTGCGAACACGCAGGAATCACGCCGGACATCCTGTGCACATCCAAGGGCATCACCGGCGGTGCACTGCCGCTGGCCGCGACATTCTGCTCAAGCCAGATCTTCGATGCGCATCTGTCGGCCGATCGTCGCCGCACATTTTTTCATTCCAGCTCCTACACGGCCAATCCGATCGCCTGTGCCGCAGCGCTTGCCAATCTCGGCGTCTGGCGGAGCGAGCCGGTCACTGCGCGCATCCAATCGCTGGAGACCATGCATCGTGAACGGCTGGCGCCTTTCCGTCATGATCCGCGTTTCGCGGATGTTCGCCAAATTGGCACCATCGCGGCACTCGACCTCAACGTTTCAACATCGGGATATCTGTCGGATGTCGGGCCGACCCTGCGAGCCTTCTTTCGGCAAAGGGACATGCTGATTCGTCCGCTCGGCAATGTGATCTACCTGATGCCGCCTTACTGCGTCACATCGGACGACCTCAACCGAGCCTATGCCGCAATCGATGAAGCCGCCGATATGATCGGCGCGGCCGGACCATGACGACGCGCGCAGGTCCCGGCAAGTCAAAAGGGTTGCGGCGTCACACCACCCCGACAACAGACGCAGTCGCCACTGAGTTGGCGCGGAGTCCTTGGCACTGCGTGGGCAACCGGTCCCGATGATCTCGCTGCGTCGAGAAACCCGCTAAGTGGGCGAAGGAAATCGAATATTTTGGTGGCGACAGAGCGCTACCACTGTTTCCCCACGCCCCAACTCTTCGATATGTCCTCCAATCATCCGCCCAAAGCCTCAAACAGCTCCCCACCGATAGATTCAAATCGGGGAAACGCAACCATCTCAAGCCGCCATCGGCTTTTCGTGCCCGGCTCCTCAGCGCCCGCCGAGCTTCTTGCGCTCATCCGGTGTCAGCATCTCCATCTCGGCCGCGCTGAGCTGTCCGTAGCCGGCGATCTGGACGGCGCTTCGATCGCTGTAGTCCGGCAGGTTGTGCTGCTCGTTGAAACCTTGCTGTCCGTCATTCCGGCGCCGATCGTCGTTGCGTGGCGGCTCCGACGGATCGCCGCCGCCATATCCAAGAACTTCGACAATGACGATGGATGGCTGACCACCGCCGGACTGGGTCGGCACGGTGGCCTGCTGGGTGGCGGCGGTGGCGTTGGACGCGGTCGTCAGCGCCCCCACCGGCGGCCCCTGTACCGTTGGAATGCCGGTCGATGTGCCCTGCACCTGGATGTTGGCCGCATTGAGGACCTGCAGCGCCGCGAGATTGATATTGCCCGACACGCGGATGCCGGCCTCGCCCGCATCGATGGTGCCGAGCGGTGCGATCAGGTCGATATTGCCCGGGGGCGTGCCGGCAATCGGATTGAGGGTGGCGATGCCGGCACCGGCTGACGGCACGTTCGGCGCGAGCACGATGTTGCCATAGAGATCGTACGTCCGCTTTGGCGGCGTGAAGATGGTCGTCGTCTTCGAGCCGCGGCCGGCGTTGATGTCGCCCGTCGCCGACCATGCCAGGATGTTGCCGCCGAAGGTCGTCATGATGCGGCTCTGGCCGAGCAGGATGCTGCCGAGCGAGTAGATGTCGATATCGCCCTTGCCCAGCGTGATGAGACCGGCGCCGGCACCCGGGGTGACGCCCTCGACTCCGATGATGGTCTGGCCGCCGGGGTTGACGACCTGGATGTCGCCGCCGAACTGCGTCTGGATGCCGGCATCGGCCAGGTACGTCCCGCCCGTTCCGTTCGGCGCAATCCCGCTGAGCATGGTGATGCTGCCGCTGTAGGTGATCGGCTTGCCCTGTGCATCCGTGGTGGGAAACAAGGCGGCGATGGCGTCACGCCCACGCAGATAGCTGCCGAGCCGTGGACTTGCGATTGCGCCGGTCTCCTCTCGTCCGCCGGCGGTGAGCTCTTCGAAATAGACCTGACGGACGAGAATGCTCTGCTGCTCGCTCGGCAATCCCAGGAAGAATGCCAACGCGTCGGCGCTGGTGCCCGTGTAATCCAACGCCTTCAGAAAGCTCAGGAGCTTCTTTTCATAGGTCTGGACCACCTTGCCGCTGCCGGCGAGCGGCGTGCCGTCGCTCGGCAACTGGTTGGCGGGATCGAAATAGAGTTTCGCGAACCCGGCATAGTCCGGACCCGTCGGACCGACGCCCGCCATCGCCCAGATGCCGGCGCCGCCCGATCTGTTCGATGCGCTGGTGTCGAGCAGGGGGCCGACGCTTTTCAGCATCCCGTAATAGCCCTGATACAGGTTGCGGCCGGCCTGGACGTCCAGCAATCCCGAGCCGGCGATGGTGACCGACTGATAGATGATGTCGCGGCCGGCCCTGATCAGCGAAACGTAACCGGAGCCGTCGCTGCTATCGGCGAAGCGCGGGTCGGGGTTGTTGAAAAAGACATCCGGCGTCGCGCCCGTGCCGACGATGTCCCGCCCGGCGATCACCTGGAAGGGCTTGGCGGCGAGATACCAGGTGTTATGGGTCGGAACGAAGGAGCCGTCGGGACTGCGTTGCATGTTCAGGGTCTGCCCGAGGCCGAGATCGTCAATGTCGATTCCGGCATAGATCAGCGCGGGCTGGGTGTCTCCTGCATGCAGATTCGAGACCGGTGTATCCTCGCCGAAGGCGATCGGATTTTGAGGATTGCTACGGTAGGCCGCATCCAGCGCGGCGTTGCTCTTTCCAACGCCTGGGGAGAACACCGGATGGAACGGCGTCGCGAGCGTGCTCATGTCGGCGCCCGACATCGCCACCACCTGGCCGGTCCCATAGATCGACCCCGCCGCCAGCAATTCAAGCTGGCCGGACGGCGACGGCATCATCTCGAGAACGGGAGCGGCTTCGGCAAAACGGATATCGCCGTTGGCGGCTGCAACAATCAGCGTGCCCGGAWAGAAGCCGTTCGCGTTCTGCAAGCCATAAGATGTCGTACCTGCCAGCGGCGCCACGTCGCCGCCCGCCGCATAGAGGCTGATCGCGGTGGCGGGAGTCCACAGGGTGAAATTGGCAACGCCGCCACTCGCCAGCGTGGTCGTTCCATCCCCGTTGATCCGCGTGTAGGGAATCCCGTTCAAATCGACGGGGACCGCCATGCCGGCGTCGCTCGCGCCGCCGAACACGAGATCGCCGCGCGCGACGATGCTGACGGTGCCGTCGCCAGGCGTAAAGGTCGGACCCGGCGTGTTGATCGAGCGCTTGATGGTGGCGGCATCGAGCGCACGCGGATCTACCGAGGTGAAGCTGGCGCCGGCAAAGTTTTGCGCCAGCGCACCGATGGCGCCGGCAGTCACGGTGATGTTTCCGCGCAGATCGGTGACCGAACCGAAGTAATCGGAGGACATGCCCGTAGAGTTCAACGGGGCTCTGGAATTGAGAATGCCCCCGACCTTGAGCGTCAGGTCGCCGCCGCCGGTCTGCAACAGCGTGCCGTCCGGCAACACACGTCCGGTCGAAGCAACCGCAAGATCGAGCCCTGTCGAGGTATTGACGTTGCCGCCATCGGTTGCGCCCGCATTGCGGCCCGCGATCACTGTCAGGTTGCCGCCGCCGAGGGTGCCGATGCCCTGGAAGCCGACGAGGGAGTTGCCGGACACATACGGATTGGTCTTCGCGTACCTGCCGAAGTTGACCCACCACGCCGTGGGATCCGGAGACAGGCCGCCACCGCCCTGGCTCGCGAACCAGTTGCCGATCCGATCCGAATCGACATAACGGGTGACATTGTCGGATATTTGCACATTGCCCGTCACATCCTGCTGCGCCATGAGCAGCACATCGCCGCCGTGTTCAGGATACCAGGCGTGACCGCTGCCGCCGCTCGTGGTTCCGATCAGGTCGTAGGGATTGTTGCCGTCCGAAGACAAGACGGGCGCGGATTGCGTGCCGGCGGTGTAGACACCGTACGGCGTGGCCTCGCTGAAGCTTCCGCCGGCCAGCAGATCGAGGCTGCCGGTGCCGGTGCGCAGCACGCTGAAGAACGTGCCGTTCAGCGATGAATTGTAAGCCGGATCGTTGAGCGTGAGATTGCCGCGACCGTTGAGCGCCTGTGTGGTCTGCAGCGCGCGCTGATCGGCCGCAGCGACATCGGCGCCCGAAACAAGGCGGATTGATGCGGAAAGCGACCCGTGCGCCAGCATCGACGCGGCCGGGGTAGTGGCGGCGGCGCCCGGAATTGCCGGGCTCGTCACAAGCCCGACGACCGGCATGTTCGATGGCTCGAACGCGAACCCGTAGCTGTTGCTGGCGCTGATGATCGTTCCCGCCGGGATGGTATCGCCAGGATTGTAAGAGTGATTATTACTATCGACGAGATTGCCCCAATAGTCGAAAGTCCACCAATTATAAAAAGCATCGTTCGGAATGATCCAGTCTTTCATGACCATGACGTCGGTGCTGTTATCCTTCCAGAAGGTGTACCCGCCGAATGAGTTACTCTGGAAGGCCGGGTTGTTCGTAATATCGATGATCGAAACGGTGGCCGGGACCCCCGCCGACGACTTAAATCCGTCCGAGATGCTTCCTTTGACGGTCACGTTGCCGCCTGCGCGGATCACGAGGGCCATCGGTTCGCCCGCGCCGTAGGTTGCCGAGTTCGGGTCGCGGTTCGCATTCGCGCCGTAACGATATCCAGCAAGATCGATATCACCGGAGGTGGACAGGTCGCCACTTGAAGTGATCTGCACCCCTGGCCGCAGATGATAAGCGCTGCCATAGGCGGACAGCCCGGCTACGCGCGAAGCCAATCCGGCATTGCCGAGCGCGGCGTTGATGAACGATGTGCTGGCGACATCGTAGCCATCGAGCGTGGCTTGCGTGATGACGCTGCCGCCCGGCAGGTTGTAGGTCCAGAATGCGTTGAGAGCGATGCTGTAGGCGCCGCGGATATTGAGCGGACCTGAGGCGTCGATGGCGATATCGCCCGAAGTTTCTCCGGTACGCTGCGCGTTCAGCTGGACATCGCCGTAAGCCACGCCATTCGGCGTGCTGAGATTGATGGTTGCGCCAGGAGACAGAATGAGAGTGCCACCTGCTGCGGTCAGTTCGATATGGCCGCGGTTTTTGGCCTCGATCGGCTGGCCGTAGCTGTCAACCTGAAGCACGTTGCCGTGAACGTCGAGCACGGCGGTCGAGGCAAGCGTGAGCCCGTTCATCCCGGCAAGCCGGATCGTGCCGGGGGCAGCTCCGCTGGCGTCGATGGTGCCCTCGACCGTGAGACTGCCGCCATCAACCGAGACGGTGACGCTGTGCGCCTTGACGCCGTCGCCGATGACGAGGTCGCCGGCCTTGATGTCGAAGCTGCGGGCGTCGAAGAAGCCGCCCCGGGTCAGACCGGCGTTAAGGCCTGCGAAGTCCGACAGCGTGCCGGCGATGACGCTGAAATCGCCGCTGGTATAGCCCCTCGTCGCGCTGCCGTTCACTGCGCCATTGAGCGCCACCAGGCCGTTGCCGGCGCTGACGGTGATCGAGCCGGCATTGGCGTCGGTGGCCGAGACATCGATCACCGCGCCCGCCGCCTGCGTCACGCCGCCCTGCGCACTGTTGAAGATCGCCGTGCCGCCGAAACCGTAGACCGTGGCGGTCTGGATCATCGATCGCTGGCCGCTGAGGTCGATGCGGCTGCCTGCCCCGAGCGTGATATCGTTGGTCGCATTGACCACCAGCTTGCCGCTGGGCAGCAGGATGGTGCTGGCGATGGCGACGGTGCCGCCGGTGAGATCGATCTCGGCGCCCGATACCGTAGAGGTCGCCGCGCTCGGCTGCGTCGGCGACGTCACGTTGAGCGCACCGCCTGCCGTGTACGCCATGATCGACTTCTGCATGCCGGTGAGCAGCGGAGTCGAGAGCGTCAGGTTGCCGCCGGTGCCGCTTTGGCCGAACACCGCGCCGGCCACTATGCTCGGCGCCTGATACACGTATAGCGAACTGTTGCCCGCCGAGACGATCTGCGAGCCGGCGTTCAGGTTGACGTTGCCGAAACCGTAGATGACGCGGCTGGAGGTGGTGGTATCCAGAGAGACAAACCTGCCGAGATCGATCTCGTTGGCGACGAGGTCGAGCGCGCCCGCGCCGATCCCGGGCCCGCCGGCCCCGATCGATGGCGGCGTGGCGCCGGCAATGCCGTTCCAGGTGATTTTGCCGGCCGCAATGGTCGCGTGGTCGCTTACCGTTCCGTAGCCATAGATCGCCGGTGTAGTCAGCACGAGATCGACACCCGTACCGGAGGCATCGAGGCCGGTGGTGCCGAACACGTTGATCGCGTTGGCCGCACTCAGAGTAATCCGTTCCAGCGCGGGCGCGGCGCGGGTGGGATCGCCATTGACGAGCGTGTTGAACAAGGCCTGGTTGAACAGCAGGCCGACCGGCGCGCCCGCTGCGGCGATCGCGGCGCTGTCGCCGATATTGATGCTGCCGACCGCGAGCGTGATGTTGCGCGAGCCGAAATGCGCCGTCGGATCGATGGTCGACTGGCCGCTGGTCGCGAACGCCAGCGTGCCTTCCGAATAAAACTGCGCGCCGGCGCCGATATTGATGGACCCCGAACCGCCGTTCGAACCCTGGAACTGCAGGTTGCCATTGGACAGCGCCAGCACGGTGGTGCCGTAGCTCGTGGTGTAGCCCATGCCAAGGGACGTGGAGTCGAACGGAGCCGCCCCCTGCCCGATGGTGGTGAGCGCAACATCGTTACCGATGGTGATGTTGCCACCCATCAGGAACAGCTCGCCGGCCTTCAACGTGACGCCGTCGCGAACGAAGAGATCATTGCCACGCCCCTGGAAAGTCACCAGGCCGTTGAGTATGGAATCGAAGCCGTTGATCATCATCCGCGGCGCGCCGACGGCGTTGAGATCGGCCGCACGGACCGAGGCGCCGGTGAAGCCCGGGGTCGGGAGGTCGGCGTAGATCTCACCCACCCCCAACGCAGCTACCTGGCCGCCGAATCCACCTTGGGCGGCCGCGAACAGCGCGGTGCCGTCGAATGTCAGAGCGGATCCGGTTGCCGGAGCCGACGGCGTCTCGAAGTTCAGTATCAACGTCTTGCCGTCCATCGGCAGCAGTGGGCGCACGGCGCCGAACAGCGCCGCATTGGCGATCATGAAGTCGCTGTAGCTTTGCTCGTTGTATTGCGAATATCTGCGCACCGCCGCGCCCGCCGTGATCAAGACAACCGAAGGCAGCGCGCTCTCGACGCCGGTGTTGGCGACGCCGATGGCGCCTGAGGTCACATAGGTGCCATTGCCGATCGCGACGGCGCCGCCGGATGGCGTTGTGGCGGTCTTGCCCAGTTCGACGCGGAAGGCGCCGGGCAGCAGCGCGTAGTTGGAGGGCAGCAGCGTGTAGGTGCCGGCCGGCAGGCCTGGCACACCCGCAGGAATCGTGACCTGCTGGCCGATGGCCGGATCGCCGGCGCCATTTTCGGGCGCGACCGGCGCATAGCCGGAGGCGTAGCCGGGAACGATGGCATAGACCTTGTCGCTGGCCTTGCTGAGTGGGGTCGCCGGATTGGCATTGACAAGCGCCGTCTTGAGGATATCGACCGAGCCGCCGCGTCCGGAGATGAAGCCCGCGCCGCTGAGCGTGCCGCCGCCGGACATGTCGAGGATAGCGCCGCTCTGGACGTCGATGGACTGCGCGGCCAGCGTGACGCCGATCTGCACACCGTTGGTGGTGAAATTCGTCAGGCTTTTCGCGCTCGCACCGAAGCCATTGTAGGTATAGGTCACGCCATCGACGGTGCCGCCATAAGGGATGACCAAATCGTCCATCGAAACAGAGGTCAGGCTGCCCGGCCGCACATCGACCGTCTCACTCAGCATATCATTGGACGCCGTGTGGCCGCTGCCGAGGACGATGCTGCCGAACGGCGCGCGGACGATACCGCCCTGCTCGACGATCGGCGCACTCAGCGTCAGGCTGCCGAACACCGATAGCGGTGCGTCCGGGATGGTGTCGGTGGTGCGGCCGATGGTCAGCTTGGGCACCTGGTCAGGTGCGCCCCGCGCGGCCGCCGAATTGTTTTGTCCGGCCATGACGGTCGCGACCACATTGGTGGCCGGATAGATCTGGGCCGCCTCGAGATCGATRCTCCAGTCGGAGGCGAGTGTCGTTCCTTGTGCCGCGGCTGTCGCCAAAAAGCGGATATCGCCGCCATGGCTGACCAGCGTCGTCCACACGAATCCCGGCGCAAACATGCCGTTCGGTGCCCGCGCAGAGAACTGGACAAGCCCCTGAATGTCGATCTGTTTCGCGGCGGCTTCGAAGGTGGCGACGGTCGGCGACGTTGCGCCGCCCGGATTGTAAATGGTGCCGCTGGTGCGTCCGTCAGGGACAATGGAGACCGGTTCACGGAACAGGATATAGGGCGCTGACACCAGCACACTGCCGGTGGCGGGTGGCGAGGCCGGATCGGGCAGCCCTTTGACGGCGGAGCCAGAGGTAAAAGCGGCCGCGGTCAGGGTCACGCTCTGGCCGAGCACCAGCGACACGCTGCCGGAGAACTGCATGTAGTCGCCGGAGCTCAGGGTCAGGCTGTCGAATCCGCCAGTCGTGATCATTTCGGCGCTCACCGTGGTCTTGCCGAAGATGAGCGATGCAGCATTGGTGCCGGGCGCGATGTCCGACGGCAACTGCGACGGCTGCCGCCCCTGCACCACGGTCATCACGCTGGGGACGACAGCATTCGCCGGAATAATGTAGGAAGAAGTACTCAGGTCAAACGGGAAGGACTGCGAAACGAAAGTCGGCGTGATCAGCGCGATCGACAGGCTGCCGCCGGCGGCGCCAACGCCGCCGGACGCGGCGTGGATGTCGCCATCGAGGTAAAGTCCACTCTGCGAGGAGAGCGTGATCGCGCCGCCGTTCGTGGCGACTGCCAGTGGCCGACTGGCCGCTGTTGCACGTCCCGCCGCAAGATCGATCGTGAGCCGGGTGCCATCGGCATCGAGTTCGGCGCCCGGACGGATGATCACGAAGGCGCCACCGCCATTGATGCTGATCGCGCCGCCGTCGGTGGCCTGCCCGTAAGCATGGCCAGCCAGGTCAATGGCGCCATCGGCCAGGCCCGAGACATCGAGCCTGGCGTTGGCGCCGACCCAGACCGAAACCCCGCGGCCGTTACCCGCCGCGTCGAAGTTGCGTCCCGTATCAAGTGAACTTCCATCAGCCTCGTTGACCAGAGTGATGCTGCCGCCGCGCGCGCTGAGATTGCCGTCGACGGTGATCTGGCCGAAGGCATCGAGCTTGATGCTCTGGCCCGGATCCACAGTGATCGATGCGTTATCACCGACCACAATGGCGCCGGCGATGATGCCGTTTCCGCCTTTGGTGAGCGATCGCAGCGTCAGGCTGGCGCCGCCGCGCTGGGTCAGCGTGGCGTTCGATGCATTCGCGATGAACAGCGGTGGCAGCCAAACCGAGAGTGCAGACGCCGGATCGCTGCCGGATGGCGCCGCAGAGCTGGCGGCCGTGAACTGATACACCGGCATCGTGGGGGCGAGGACGGTGCCGTTGGCGACCAGAACGCCCTGCCCAGCGTTGATGTCGTAATTGGAGAAGCCGGCGCTGAAGAAAGATGGCTTGAGCGACGGCGCCGGAGCCACGGCCACGGTCTGCGGCAGCACCGTGCCCGCCGGAATCACGACGCCTGGCTGATAGGTCATCGGCGTCGCCTGCACCGATCCGGCCGCATAGGTGACCTGATAGGGATCGACCGGAAGACCGTCGGGAAAGACGTTCGAGTGAACGGTGGTCCCGGCCGGGATTTTTCCACTTCCCGCCCAACTCTGGATCAATGAGCCGGCAGGCAGGATGTTCGAGCCGCAGGGCCATGCGCCGTAACAGTTGCCGTCCTTGGACCATACCGTCAGTCCGGTCGGGAGCGGCCAATCCGCGCCGGTCGGTGCGCTGGGCAGTGTGCCGCTGAGTGTGATGGTAGTGGGGGTCGGCCTATCGAAGATCATGGACGTCACGGTCAGCGTCAGCGCCGTCGGCAACGGTTGTCCCGCCGGGATAGTCAGCGCCTGGGTGAGCTTGAGCGGGACCGGCGCCGGCGTTCCCGCCGCCAGCACGCCGCCTGCGAGCGAGGCATTGTCACCAATCAAAATGTTGCCGGGCGAGGAGATCGTCAGCGTGCCGCCGCCGGCAACACCATAGGCGCGGATCATGCCGTCGAGAACGAGAGTTCCGTCTCCAACCCTGCCCGCATTCTGTTGGACATCGCCGGCCTTGATGGTGACACTGCCGCCCTTGCCGCCCAGGGTCTTGCCGGTCGGCAGGATGGCGCCCCCGGAGGAGACGTCGATGGTGCTGCCCGCCGCCAGCGTGACGTTCTGCGTGGAGTCGAAGGTGACATTGCCGCCGCCGAGAAACGCGAGATTGGCGAGGCTGTCCGGGTTGGTGATGCCGTTGACCCAGACGCCGCTGGCATCGATGGTGCGGCCGGCGGCGAGCGTCAGTTGCGCGCCGCCATCGGCGTTGGTGAACGCGGATGTGCCCGTCGCGCTCGTCAGAATGTTGCTCACGATGACATTGCCGGCGTGCGCGGTGATATCGGCCGCGATCGTCACGTTCGGCGCGACCAGGCTCACCTGCGCCCCGGGAGCGAAAGTCAGCGGGGCCTCGACGGTGATGCTATCGCCGGTCGCCACCTTCAGCCCGCCGAGACCGGAGCTGTTCAGCGCCGGCGCGTCGAACCAGGCCGTGCCGAGGCGATTCGACGGCAGCGCGTCGGAGACGCCCATGCCGGCGGCGACCGGCGCCACCTCCCCGAAAATCACGTCCGTGGTATAGGCGCCACTCAGGCCGGCCGGGCCATACTGTCCAAGCGAGAGCGTTCCCGCGAGCGGCGCGGTATTCTGGGTCAGCTTGTAGCCGTCGGTGACGCCGGACGGACGCGCGCTGATCTGGCGCTCGCCGTCGATCACGGCGGCGAGAATGCTGCCTTCGAAGATCGCCGTCGGCGTGGACAGGATCAGGCTGCCCGCATCGCGGCCGACGGTGTAGCCGTCCTGCCATTGCACGCTCTGGTGCCCGAACGGACTGAGATAGACCTGGGTGAGTTTCGAATCGATCTTGCCGCCCTGGCTGTGGGTCACCACGAAGCCGTTGGCCACCGCAAGATAAGTGAGGTCCGACGGCGCACTGTTGATGTTGTAGATGCGGCCGTCGCTGCCCAGCAGATAGGTCTGCGACACGTAGCCGCCTTGATACTGCACCGAGCCGCCGGAGATGTTGAATGTCGAGCCCTGCTGCGCCACCACCTGCGGCGCCGCGAGCGTGATGGTGCCGCCGACCGCGGTCCATTCTCCGATGGTGCGGCCACTGTTATTGAGATAACCGCTGACCTCGAGCAGGCCGCCAGCCGTGTAGTAGCGGTCGGTGGCGTAGCCGCCGGTGCCCGCCGGCACCAGCGTCAGGTTGCGCGCATCGATCCAGACATTGGCGTTGAGCAGCGTGCCGCTGTCGCGGTTCTGCGGCGAGTCGCGCAGCTCGTTGCCCTGGATGTTGACCAGGACGTCGTTGGCGGACGCCGGCAGCACCGTGCCGTTGGTGCCGGAGACATCGATGGTCGCCCCGCTCTCCGCGAACACCCGCTGGCCGGCGGAGACCGCCACCTGCCCGCCCTGCGCCATGGTGAGCGAGCCGCTCTTGAAGTCGACAAGGCCGCCGGTGACAATCTCGACCCGCGACTGGTCCTGGCGGTCGGGCAATGTCGACAGATTATCGAACACGCCGGTCGCCAAAGCATTGGGCCCGGAGGCCGCGATCAACCCGTCGCGCTGTGAGTTCAGTGCGGTCGCGGTGGAGTTGAGTTCCGGCAGGATCAGACTGAGGCTGTTGCCGGTCAACGTCACGCTGCCGGTCGCATCACTGGCCGAGTTGAGCAGATGAATCGTGCCGCGCTGGTTGACGGACGTCGTTGATAACAGAATGCCGTCCTGGACGATGGTGTGGCCGGCGAGCGTGATGTCGCCCTGCTGCGACAGGATGAGACCGGTGTTGCTGACCGTGCCGCTGGTGCTGCCGCCGGCAAGCACCGGTGCGATCTCGTTGCCGTGTGTCGTGGAATATTGATTGGTGTCGGTGCCGAAGCCCTGACGCAGGAAAAAGGCGTCGCCGGCAGCGAGTTGCGTCTGCCCCTTCGGGGTGGTGATGGAGCCGGCATTGTCGACTTCGGTGCCCATCAGCAGCACGAAGCCGCCGCCGACGGTGGCCGACGCCGGCGCATTGGTGGTGATCAGCGCGCCGCTCTCGACCACGATCTTGCCGCCGGCCCCGGTGAAGCTCGGCAGCAAGCCGCCGCGCGGTGCATAAATGCCGGTGGCGAGGAACTGGGCATCGGCAATGCCCGCGGTGGAGGCGATCAGCGAGCCGACATTGATCTGGCTGGCGCCGCCGAAGATGATGCCGTTCTGGTTGATCACCAGCACCTGGCCCGGCGCATTGATCCGGCCAAGGATCTGGCTCGGGCCGAGATTGCCGATCACGCGGTTGAGAGCCGTCCAGGTGCTGGCCTGCTGGTTGAAATTGACTGTGGTCTGGCTGCCGACGTTGAACGTTTGCCAGTTCAGGATCGCCTGCGGCGCGGTCTGATTGATGGTGACGCTGGTTTGGCCGCCGTTGGCCGACTGGGTCGGCAAGGCCGCGCCCTGCCACAACGGCGATCCCGCTGTCGCTCCCGGTGCCACCTGGAGCCCGCCCGGCGCAAGGCCGTTCGGCACCACGACCTGCGGCAGCGCTTGCGACGCTCCCGCCGCCTGGGCCGCGCTGCGGGCCGCCGCTTGCGCCGCCTGCAAGGCCTGGATCGCCTTGGTTGCACGCGCCAGCGCATTCTGGCTTTGCGTCGCAACGGCCGCAGCCTGCTGCGCCGTCGCTGTCGCCGCATCGCTGGCGAACGTCGGCGCCGAGATCGTGGTCGTGCTGCCGAACGGGCGCGCCAGTGCGCCATCCGGCGCAGTGAGAATCAACGCCAGCACGCTGGTGCCGGTCAGCAAGACGCCACGCGACAATCTGCGCTGCGAACGCAAGGCCGACGCCTGTAGCGGCTGCAGAGCGCCGGGATCGCGCACGAGGCTGCGGCGGGACTTGCGAACGGACATGAGAACTCCTGGCGGAAGGCGGAGCGTGACGCGACATCGCGTCCCCCTCACTCACTAGACCGCCACCCGAGCGCCGCTCCCGAACAAACCGAACAGATTTTTTTAGCGTCAGCTCAGAACCACCAGATCGCCCGGCAGGAACCGGGCCCGCAAGCTGAACGCCTGGGCCAAGTGCGTGACAACCTCGTCAATGCGGTTGAGGTGGAACGTGGCGACGACGTCGCGCTCACCCATTTTGGTGTTCAGCAGCAGGATTCGTCCCGGCCGGTATCGATTCACTTCCGCGATGACCCGCGCGAGCGGCTCGTGCCTGAAGATCAGTTGCCCCTGCTGCCACGCGGTGACCACCGCGGTGTCGACCGGCGCCACGTCGCGCAGGCCCTGGGCATCGTAGGTGACCTGGTGGCCGGGAGGAACCGCCAGGGAGCGATCATGACATGTGACACTGACACCGCCGTCGAGACAGGTGACGCGAACCGTGGCGTCGTCCCTGCGCAGATCAAAGCGCGCAGCGACGGCACTTGTGCGACCATTGGCGGCGACGACATCGAACCGCGTCTGGTCCGTCGCCTTGGTGCTGATCGCGGCCTCTCCCGATATCAACTCGATCACGCGCGTTCCGGGAGAGGCGGAGCCCACACCGATGCTGGTCTGGGTATTCAGAATCAAGGAGATATCGTCCGCCAAGGCAAGCTGCCGCCGCTCGCCGGTGATGGTCCGGTAGTCGGCCCGAAGCTCGCCCAGCGACGGCCACAGCCGGAACGGTGGCTTCGCGCCGACATATCCAACGGCGGCGACCGAGGCGGCCGCCAGTGCCCCGCCCATCATGGCGCGCCGTCCGAGCCGGATCGAACCAACCGTCGAACCCACCCCTGTCTCTTATACACATCTAGATGTGTATAAGAGACAGGCCGGAACGGTGGCTTCGCGCCGACATATCCAACGGCGGCGACCGAGGCGGCCGCCAGTGCCCCGCCCATCATGGCGCGCCGTCCGAGCCGGATCGAACCAACCGTCGAACCCACCCTCTCCATCGGCGCCGCCCGCCGCACGTCCTCGGCGGCGGGACCCAGCACCTCCCACAACAGCTTGGCCTCGGCGAAGGCCTGCCGATGCTCGGCGCTCGCACTGCGCCAGCGACGCAGCGCCTCGGCATCTGCCTCGGTGGCACGCCCCGACGCCAGCCGCGTGATCCAGGCCATTGCCTGGTCCTTCACAGACTGGTCCTTCACGGCATCGGTGGTTATTGGCGGATTCGGGTGAATCATGGCGCGGGATCGCCCCTTCTCGATCGTTCCTCACTCATGAGACGTTTCCGAGCGGTCTGAACCGAATTTTTGTGACAACTTTATTTCGAGTCTATCGCGACAGTGATCGAGCGCCAGCTTGACCTCACGTTCGAGGAGCCGCGTCGAAATGCCGAAATCCGCGGCGATCTCGGCATAGGGACGACCCTGGAGGCGGGTTGCAATGAAGATCGCGCGGCGGCGCGCCGGCAGTTCTTCCAGCGCTTGCGTGAGGAGACGGACGGAGGATCGTCCCTCGGCGATACGCTCGGGATCGAGCTCGTCGTCCTCGAGCCGAAGCAGAAGCTCGGTTTCGGACCGCGCCAGGCGCCGGTGCTCGGATCGGCGCTGATCGGCGGCGATATTGAGCGCAATGCGGAACAGATAGGCGCGCGGACGCTCCACCGCACCGAGATCACTCATGCGCTGCAGCCGCAAATATGCCTCCTGCAGCACATCGCCCGCGGCATCCGGTGAACCGAGCCGGCGTGCGAGCTGGCCCTTGAGGGTGCTATAATCGTCGATCAGGACCTGCAGAAGCAGAGCCAGACTTTTCTTTGTCATCGCGCAGATTTGGCTCTTTACTCACAGATGACGGTCGGCAATCTCCAGGCGTCCATCGCATCCGGTCGCCGGGTTCTGCCCGATATCGCACATGCTGGATTCAGGACCAGACCTGAATATGCAAATTATGTGACGGTTTTTCTATCGGGTCCGGTCGCGACCGCCGGCGGCCGTCGGTGCCGGACCAAAAGCGCAGTCGCCGCTCTCGCGCGGCGGCCGAGGCAGGATCACCATGACAACCGGCTGCGGCAGCATCGGCGGCGGCCTCTCGGTATGAATGCCCCGCAGGAGATCGCGGATCCGATCATCGCGCGTTCGATCGCCCGTCGAGCTCAGCAATTCAACGTCCCTGACGCCGCCGGACTCATTGAGCCACATCTGCATCGCGATCCGATAGCTCCCGAGATCCGATGGGGTTGCTTCTCCCTCCCCGCACAACCGGCGCACCGCCGCGTTCTGTAACAGCGCAGAATAGCGCTTGTAAGTCGCGACACTGGACTGCTCCTGCGGCGGCTGCGCGAGAGTGATCGCGCGCACTCCAATCGACTGAGCCTCAAGGCCGGTGCCTGTCAACAGCAGGCGGAGCGCCTGCGAGACCGTGAAGGCCCCCCTGACCTCGGTCGACCGCCGGTCCTTCACAGCGCCGCCATCCACGAAGATTTCAACGCCGGTGATCGCCCCGAATGTGTAGAGCGCGTCTTCAAGTGGTTGAGATGCGATATCAAACGATAGTTTCGCATCCAAAGCGCCCGCCGCCAATTCCTGTCCGGCAGCATGGGCGGATACCGAAGTCATGGCCGAACCGCTCATCAGCAGCAACAGCAAAGCAGCGCCGGTCAAAAGCCGACGCATGCACGACAACCGAACATCAACCAGGTTCATCGATGTCATTTAACTTGGCATCAGTCGGCAGGAGAAATCAAAATTCCGTCCCACGACTTTATCTCGGGGCACGTCGACGCCGCCAGTCTCGATATCGTGCGATTTGGCGACGACTGGCGGGCGTTGGCAGACGTGCACGTTGGGGTGGTCCCAGACGTTACGTCTATCCGACCAGGATGGAAACGCCCCCCGGAGGACAGAAAAACACCAATAAAAAGCAGGGATTGTTATCTCCGCCGCGGCTCGAGATGCGCGATCATCATTTGAAAGACGTTTTGCTTTTCCTTCTCAAGGTGCGGCTGGAGGACGCCGTGGCCTATCGTTGTTCGGAAGCCAAATACGACAACGCTATTGGCCACCCAGAAGGTTGCGTCGAGGTTGGTCTTTCATTGGCCAATGTCAAAACAAAAGAGGCCGCCAACTGAGGCGACCTTGCTGTGGCAGAGCGGATTCAGGCGGCCTTGTGCACGCGCACCACGGTCGACGCATTGGCGTAAAAGACCAAACGAAAAGCAACCAAGGTTTCAGGATCCCGTTGCTCAAACCGCTCTCCACAAATTTCGCAACGATAGCTGGCCGCCTTCGTTCGTCGCTTGAAGCAGGTCGATTCAGCCCGCTCGTACTCTGCGCCACACCCGCATGTGAAATCAGAAATCAGCATTGATACCCCGCTCGGGAACTTCTCACCCATAAGCGGCTATAAGCCGGAGCACCGTGTTCGGTTCCCGCTCACATTCAAATAAACTATCGTCTTGCCTTCATATAACTTCGACACATATGCGCGGCGCAGTTCGTACTCTCATTCGAGTTGCATCAAGCCGAAGCCGGGGAGTCTTACCCAAAACTGCCCACCCAGGCTCGCGCAAGTCGCGCCCGCAGCCCGCCCGCTCTACGTTCAGAGGCGGTACCGATGATCGTGCTATGTCGTAGAACTGGTTAAGGGAGTGAAAAATCGCATATTTTGGTAGCGAGAGAGGGACTCGAACCCCCGACCCCAGGATTATGATTCCCGTGCTCTAACCAGCTGAGCTACCTCGCCATCGCCTTGGAACCGGATCAACCGGTCGCGACCGGCGGCATATAGAAGTCAGCCGAATCCGATGTCAAGCAGGCTGCGGGCGCAGGCCAAAAATAGCCGTTCCGGCCCTATTTCGGACGCACGGAAGGATCGCCGCCGGGGCCTCCAGGGGGCGGAATAACGGGCGTATTGCCGCTCTCCGGGGTCGGGGCCCGCATCTCCGGGTCCACACCGGCCGGCGGACACAGAACACCTCCGGATTTCGCCAGTTTGTCGCTCAGTGGCTCTCGGCTTTGACCAGTGGTCTGGCCGTGTGGCGCGATGGTTCCGTCCCGCGGCATCGGCTGGATCGGGGCGCAACTGGGATCGTCATGAGCCACCGGCAGCGCACCGGGCGCCTGAGGCGTTGCCGGTGAAGGCGGTGCCTGCGCCGAAGCGATCTTTGGCGTCACTGCCGGAACCATGGCGATGATCAGGATTGTCGGTTTCCATCGCATGCAGACAAAACACGGCATCCCGCGAGATGTTCCGGCATTCCGCGGCTCGCCCGAGGCAAGAGGCGCGATCAAGTCTTCCGATAACGGATCAGCGAGAAATGTCCCATCGGCGGCATCGGACGCCGTTCCTGCAGCATCACGCCGCCATGGCGGGCGGCCCAGTTGACCAGGCGCTCCCACGGAAACTCCGGACGCCAGCCGAGCCGGCGCGCCAGCGGCGCGAAGCCCAGTTCAAAGATGCGGCGCGGGCCGCTTTCGGCACCGATGTGATTGACCAGGATCAATTCCCCACCGGGCTTGAGCACGCGAATGAAATCGTCGAGCGTTCCCTCCGGATCGGGCACGGCCGTGATCACATATTGCGCCACCACCGCATCGAAGGTGCCATCGGCAAACGCTAGGTTCTTGGCGTCCATCACCGACAGGGTCTCGACATTGGTCAGGTTCAGCGCGCGCACCCGCTCCTGCGCCTTGCGCAGCATCGGCTCGGAGATGTCGACGCCGCACAGCTTCGTGGTGCGCGAGTAGTCCGACAGCGACAACCCGGTGCCGACGCCGACGTCCAGCACCCGGCCACCGATCGCATCCGCAACCGCAATGGTGGATTTGCGGCCGTGATCGAACACCGGCCCGAACACCAGATCATAGACCGGAGCCCAGCGCGCATAAGCCTTCGCCACGCCGGCGCGATCGATATCGTTTCCCATCCCCAGCCCTGTTGGTGATTTCTAGGCATGATCCGGAAAAGTGGAACCCGCTTTCGAGGGAGATCATGCGCGAACAAAGAGAATTCTAAAGCACGCCGACGGCCAGCGGCTCCGGCTTTGGTGCGGCATCCGGCGGCAGCAAATGTCCGGCCGCCGCGCTTACGATGAAACCACCACCGAGCACACGCGCCTGGCCTGCAGGCGCATCATAGAACACACAAGCCTGGCCGGGCGACACGCCCTCCTCGCCGTCGACCAGCTCGACCTCGTAATTGCCATCGACCCGGCGAAGCCATGCCGGCTGCGGCGCCCGCGTCGAGCGGACCCTCACGAACATCTCCAGACCCTGCGCGGGAAGCCGATCAAGCGATCCGTCGCCGATCCAGTTGACCTCGCGCAGCACAATGCGGCGCATGCGCAATGCCTCGCGCGGGCCGACAACCACGCGCCGGGACGACGCATCGAGCCGCACCACATAGAGTGGTGCATCGGACGCGATGCCCAGTCCGCGACGCTGTCCGACAGTGAAATGGGCAATGCCCTGATGCTTGCCGATCACATGACCGTCGAGATCGACAATGTCTCCGGGCAGCACCGCGTTCGGCTTCAGCCGCTCGATCACATCAGTGTAGCGGCCTGTTGGAACGAAGCAGATATCCTGACTGTCGTGCTTGTCGGCCACCGACAAACCGAAGCGGCGTGCCAGCTCACGGGTCTGCGCCTTGGTCAGATCACCAAGCGGAAAACGCACATCCTGCAGTTGCTCCTGCGAGGTGGCGAACAGGAAATAGCTCTGGTCGCGCTCGGCGTCCGCCGCACACACCAGCGCGCGCGAACCGTCGGCGAGACGGCGCGACGCGACGTAGTGACCGGTCGCCAGCGCCTGCGCGCCGAGCTCCCGCGCGGTCGCCAGCAAATCGCGAAACTTGATCGAGCGGTTACACTCGATGCATGGCACCGGGGTTTCGCCGAGCACGTAGCTTTCGGCGAAACGATCGATCACGGCTTCACGGAAGCGGCTTTCATAGTCGAGCACATAGTGCGGAATGCCGATGCGCTCGGCCACGGCGCGCGCATCGTAGATGTCCTGGCCGGCGCAGCAGGCCCCCTTGCGATGGGTGGCCGCGCCGTGATCGTACAGCTGCAGCGTGATACCGACGACATCGTAGCCTTCGGCCTTCAGCAACGCGGCCGTGGTCGACGAATCGACACCACCCGACATGGCGACGACGACCCGCGTTTCTTCGGGACGACCTTCCAGATCCAGACTGTTGAGCATACTTCCGGCCAACCTCAAGGGACGGCGCTTCGGCGCCGCCGACGTCATTTACACCCTTTATAGTAGGTGGGTCTTCGCGGAGGCAATCGGAACAGCCGCCCCGAAAAATAGAAGACGGCAAAACTTGCCGCCGGGCAGCAGATAAGGCCTTTGCGCCCCGCTG
>BFBZ01000971.1_pt1 | contig 21395 bp, 26 predicted proteins | sample 1888401 | NCBI WGS metagenome assembly BFBZ01 (sample SAMD00112614, study PRJDB3348) | symbiont metagenome | host: Chara braunii | reverse complement strand
TCGTCTTGTAGACGGAAGTCAACATGAGTCGGCGCGACAGTGCGAGTGGCGGCTCAACCCGATGTGGTCTGAGGCCCTGAGCCGGAGCGGGCGGGATTAGTGTTGTGAACGGTGCGGCCCGAGATCGGGTGGGCTAAACTCTTGCTTCCGACGTGAGGTAGGAAACGGCGACACGAGACTATCGATGAATTAACCGAGAGCAGTTTGATTGATGGTTCAAGAGATTTCGAAGCAGGCCCGATCAGAACTCGCCGGAGACCTCGCGGCGACGGCGGTCGAGTTCTTCGCTGTAGCGGCGCAGCGTATAGCTCTCGGTCAGCAGGCCAATTGCCCGGCGCTCCAAGGGGTCATCGACTACCACCAGCGCTTCGCTCTTGGTTTGCTCAAACATTGCTGCCGCCTGCTTGGCATTCATCTGCGGCTGCAGGAATTCGCTGCGGTGGCGGATGAAGTCGGAAAGGCCGTGTTCCTCGTCATCCTTCTCGACCGGGCTGGCATAGACATCCGGTACCAGCACCATACCGGAATATCTCTCCTTCTCGTCGATCAGGATGACGCGCTGCGCCGAGCCGATCGGGAAGGCCTTTCGGAATTCCTCGATACTCATTCCGACATCCGCCGTATGCACATCGGGGCGCATCATGCGCTCGACTGTGAGATTGCGGATCCAGCCGACGTCGTGGGCGCTGCGGATGCTTTCGCCACGCAGATGGAAACGCCAGGTGGCGAAGGAATAGCCGAAGGTCGTGCGCACGACGAGGGACGAGGTGATGACGGCGGCCAGTACCAGCGCGGTGATCGGGAAGTCGCCGGTGATTTCCAGCGCCAGGAACGTCATCGTCAAGGGACCACCGATGATCGAAACGGCGAGCGAGCTCATGCCGACCACGGCGTAGACGACCGGCGTCAGTGTGGCGTGATCGAAATAGGGCGCGCAATAGGCGAAAATCTTGCCGAGCAACGCGCCCATGAACAGCGACGCGAAGAACAAGCCGCCTCTAAAGCCGGAGCCGATCGACACAGCCGAGGCGAGGGATTTCAAAACGAAGAGGCTGACCAGCGCCCATAGGGTGACGTCGGTGGACAGATTGAGATGCAGGGCACCATGGCCGGCGGACAGAACCTGAGGCGATATCAAGGCTAGCAGGCCGACGACCAGACCGCCGAGCGCCGGGCGGAACGGCGGCGCGATGGAGCTTTTGCGCGCCAGTTCCTCGACCCAGGCAACGCCCTGCATGATCAGGATGCCGATGCCGGCGCAAAAGGCGCCGAGCAATACAGCTGGAAGATAATCAGCCGGCACGATCGCGCCGAAATGGCCGATATCAATGGTGAAGTCGTCGCCTGCAAGCAATCTCGCGATCATCGTCGATAGCAGGGCGGAGACGACGACCGGCGTCAGGGTCAGAATGGAATAGGTGCCGATGATCAGCTCGAAGGCGTAAAAGGCGCCGGTCAAGGGCGCGTTGAAAGCCGCAGCGATGGCGCCGGCAGCGCCGCAGCCGACGAGCATGCGCAGATCCGCGCGGCGCATCTGCATCTTGTAGCCGAACTTCGAGGCGATACCGGCGGCCAGCTGAGTGTAGCCGGCCTCTAGTCCGACGGAGGCTCCGAACCCATTCGAGATCAGGTTCTGTACAGCGACAAGGATGCTGTCGGTCAAATGCATACGGCCGCCATGCAGTGCATTTGCTTCGATCGGGTCGACCATCGGCTTCTTGCGGGCGCGGGACATAGTGAAGATCATGAGGCCGAGCAGGATGCCACCAGCGATCGGGGCGAGCAGCAGCAGCGACTTGTCGTCGGCTGCAGCACCGCTTAACCGGCCGTCGCCGGAAACCCGATAGATCAGCGTATGCATGGCACGAGAGGTGAGGCTCATCGCTGTGACAACACAACCAGAGGTGACGCCGACGAAAGCGCCGGCGAAGATCAAGCCCAACTCGTGAACACGAGCCAAGGCACGCAGTCGACCGAAATTCCAACTCTTACGATTTATTGGTGAGCTGAAGGACTTAAACGGATTGTTCATGAGATTCTGTGTGGTAAATTCCGCAAATTGGTTCTTCTTACCACATAATCGGTCGGGAACTGAAAGCAAAGTCAGAGTTTTCCAGCGTTCCAATGGAAGTTTCAAGCATCCTGCGCTCAAAGGCGGGACCGTTCGGACCTCGGCGCTACGCTCCGCGGTTATCGGGAAGTGCGCCGCCTAGGTATTTTCCGGCAGACACAGCATCCGCTTCGGTTTCCGATTTAACGGAAGGTGTGAGTTGCACTGTCTGCCCATCGCAGATCGGCCGGACGGATGCAACAGGCTACCAGCCTTTCGAGACGGTCAGTGTTCGAATCTGCGGAAGTAAGCGCGCGCGAATGCGGCAGCACTGCTGAAGCCGACTTGCTCTGCACTGTCTTCACTCTGGCTCCTTTGGACAGGTTCCGGCGGGCAATAATCAAGGAAATCCTTTGGTCAGGAGTGCCTCCCAAGCCGCGGCTACTCCAGATATTCCGTGCTGCTACAGGCGGCCAAACGCGCTGAAGCCTCGACTGCGGCATCGCAATGAAATCTGCCGTAGCCGTCTTTGGCTAATAGCGGCCGCGTGCGATTTGAAACAGCTTTTGTTCCGACCTCAATCTTCAGAATAGGCTTGACCATATCCTCTCCGGGAGGATAGGGAATGAGCGACGCATCGATCTCCGAACCAACGTGGCCGGAGAATGGATTGCAGCGAGGTTTTTATGTTCACGGCGATTAAGGATTGGCTGGGTTTCGGTGCGCATGACCACCATGCCGCTGGGCATTCCCATGGCGATGCAGGCGGGCACGGCCATACTCACGGGGKTGTCGATCCGAACATCGCAACTTCGGAACGGGGCATTTGGGCCATCAAGTGGTCCTTCGTCATCCTGGCGATCACGGCTATCCTGCAGTTGATCGTTGTCTTCGTATCCGGCTCGGTGGCGCTGCTGGCCGACACAATTCACAACGTTGGGGACGCGACCACAGCCATTCCGCTCTGGATTGCCTTCGTGCTGGTGCGGCGACCGGTGACAGCCAGGTTCAACTACGGGCTTGGCCGCGTCGAGGATCTGGCGGGGATGTTGATCGTTCTCATCATCCTGTTCAGCGCGATTGTCGCAGGCTATGAGGCCGTCAACCGTCTCATCCACCCGCAGCCGATCGCACAGCTTGGCTGGGTTGCCGCAGCGGGCATTATCGGCTTCCTCGGAAACGAAATCGTGGCGATCTTGCGCATCAAGATCGGCCGTGAGATGAACAGTGCCGCCCTAATCGCCGATGGTTATCACGCCAGAACCGATGGTCTTACGAGCTTGGCCGTCGTTCTGGGCGCGATCGGCGTCTACCTGGGTTTCCCGCTTGCCGACCCGGTCATCGGACTTCTGATTACGATCGCGATCTTCGGCATCGTCTGGCAGTCCGCTCGTGCCGTCATCACTCGGAGCCTCGACGGTATCGAGCCGGGCGTTGCCGATGAAGTCCGTCACGCGGCTGAACACATACCGGGCATCGCGAAGATCACCGATGTCAAGGCTCGCTGGCTTGGCCACAAGCTGCACGCCGATGTCACGATCGCAGTCGAGAACGACAAGACCGTCGCTGAGGCGAACGGCATCGCGCTTGCCCTTCGCGAGGAACTGCATGCCCATCTTGCACCGCTCGGTAGCGCGACGATCCAGTTCGATACGGCAGGAGCTTCAGCGGTGGTCGCCAATCGCGGCGGTCATGAACATCACCATGCCCCCGAACCGTTCGCAGTCAACTCCGCGCTGGCGACCGGGCTTCTGGAGATCATAGATACCCCGCATGGGGAGCGGATGCGGCTGTCAATCGCCAGCCATGCTCACGGCCTCCAGGCGATCGTGAACGTCAAACGGCCGGACGGTGTCGTCGAAACGCTGCCCCTGTTGCCCTCCGCGACCGACCATCATGCGATGCAGAGTGCGCAGGCTCCGGCCGAACCGCACGAGTTCGATGCCGAACTCGTTCTGAAGGCAGGTGACAAGGTCGAAGTCCTTCCGTTCCGGATGGAGGAGCCGGACGGGCATCATCATTGAAATCGCTCGAGATTCAGGAAGGCAACCCCTGTCCATAGTCAAGTGCGCTACTGCGCAGGCTGTGGATCGGGTCCGAACCGGCCTGCGATCTCTTATGCTTCTGGCGCGCAGGCAATTTTGGGCTCTGTTCGCAATTGCCTTTTTGCAGTCATGACATCAGTGCCCGCATCTCCCGTCCAACATTTCGTTGACCAGAAAGCAGCTATTTCTCAACTATGGGAAACGCCCTCAGCTCCGCATTTCGATATTGCCTGGCGCTCGCGCTTGCGCTTGCGCTGGTGTTCGCTTTGATCGGGATGGCGCGCTCGCATGGTCCCCTCGGCCCTTTAGGCACGGAAGTAGCGGATCTGGCAATCTCGGACGCTGAGGCTGCGGATCATGAGCACGGCGGCGACGGGTTTTCGTACGCGTCGCATTCGCATGGCCACAATCCAGCCGATCATACCCATGAAACGCCGACGAATATCCCGGTGTTTTCGCTCCCGATGCCGACCGTTCGCGAGAGATGGGTGCGTGCCCCTTCGATTTCCCGTGTTGCCGACAGCAATGTAAGATTGGAACGTCCTCCCCGCGCTTGACCGTCGTCGCCGTCCCTGCGGGGACACGCTATCTTCAGAACGACGGATCAATCATGCACATACTTCCGAACACAGGAAGCGTGCGGAAGGTTTTCCTTCTGCGACGGTTCTTGCCATGGCTGCTTCTCCTGCTATCGCTGGCCTTTTTCGATTCGGCCATGGCCCACGGCGTCGCCGAGGGCGACAAGGGCTACATCCAGGAAATCACCGGGGCGAACATCATCCCCTTCATCTATCTGGGCGCCAAGCACATGGTGACCGGATACGACCATATCCTGTTCCTGCTCGGCGTGATCTTCTTCCTCTATCGGATGAAGTACATCGGCATCTATGTCAGCCTGTTCGCCATCGGCCATTCCACGACCATGCTGCTCGGTGTCTATTTCAACATAGGCGTCAACAGCTACATCATCGATGCCATCATCGGCCTATCGGTCGCCTACAAGGCGCTTGACAACATGGGGGCGTTACAGCGCTGGCTGGGATTTCAGCCCAATACCAAGGCTGCCACGCTGATCTTCGGCTTCTTCCATGGCTTCGGCCTGTCCACCAAGATCATCCAGTATGGAATCTCTCCCGATGGACTGGTGCCCAACCTTCTCGCCTTCAATGTCGGCGTGGAGATCGGCCAGCTTCTGGCGCTCGGCACCATTCTCATCGCCATGGGCTACTGGCGCAGAACCAAGAGCTTCTGGCGCCATGCCTACGCGACCAACGTCGTTATGATGGCCGCCGGCTTCGTGCTCGTCGGCTATCAGCTCACCGGTCTCGTCGTTACTCCCTAAGGATTCAAATCGATGTACAATACCGACTTTCCAACCCGCGCCGAGTTGCCGACTGCAGCCAGGCTCAAGCGTTCCACCTTCATTGCGGCCGCATGCGCCGGCGTTCTTCTGGCGACGGTCGTGCTTCCGTCCGAATATGGCATCGATCCCACCGGACTGGGCGGCATGGTCGGCCTGGCCGAAATGGGACGGATTAAGATGCAGCTCGCCTCGGAGGCGGCTGGGGACAAGGTAGCCGTCGCGCAGGCGGCGCCTGCCGTTCCCGTATCTCCCTCCAGCGTCCAGCTCGATCGGATCGAGGCACGGCTCGAGCAGGTCGAACGCCTGCTCAACGATCCGATTCGCCTGGCATCGTCAACGATGGCGAGCATACCCGAGGCGACGGTCACGACGGCAGGCGCAGATCCAGTTGTCGAACAGTCGGCCGAGACGGCAAATGCCAGGGTGGCTGCTGCCGTCGCGCCAGAAGAGAAGAACGACGAGATAACTCTGTTGCTCAAACCCGGCGAGGGCAAGGAAGTCAAGCTGGTGATGGTGGGCGGGGCGGAGGCTCGCTATTCCTGGTCGGCCAGCGGTAGCGTCGTAAATTTCGACACCCATGGCGAAGGTGCAGGCCGCACCATCAGCTACGACAAGGGCCGCGGGGTGGCTGGCGACGAGGGTGTGTTAAAAGCCGAGTTCGACGGGACCCATGGCTGGTTCTGGCGTAACCGCACGAGCGAACCAGTGACTTTGACGTTGCGGACAAATGGTGCGTACACCGAGATGAAACGTCCCGCACTGTGAAGGGCTGACCTGCCTGGCAGGCAAGCCATCAGGCTTCGGCGCGGGTCAAATGGCTCCGCGCCGAACCGGCGGGTGTGGCGATGTCGACGGTCGCAAAATCGGGKCGTGATCAGGGCTGCTTTGTCGGTGCAGACGGCATCCCGCCTCAACGCCATGACCATCGGTCTTGTGCAGGCGAAACGGCAACGGCTGGACGGCCTGCCCAGGTTCCGGCAGTCGCCTCAGTAAGACGTCCGTCGCGAAGCCGCCGGTATTGACAGTCATCCTCTCTGGGGGGATACAGGAAGCCATGACAGAACATACGCATGCCACCCATCCAGATATCGTCAAGCGGCTCAAACGCGCTCATGGACATCTGAAGAGCGTCATCGCCATGATCGAGAACGGCAAACAATGCCTTGACATCGCCCAGCAGTTATCCGCCGTCGAGAAGGCGATCGTCAACGCGAAGCGGACACTCATCCAGGACCATCTCGATCATTGCCTCGAGGAAACCGTCGGAGCGCTTTCACTGGACAAGCGGCAGGCCATCGACGAATTCAAGACCATTGCCAGGTACCTCTGAGCATTTGACCGATCTGCCGGCTTTTTTGGAGTGTTCGTGGCGATGGTCGTACATGACGATGTCCACGCATAGATCAGCGCGCGCCGGCCGCGCGAATTTATGACCGGCGCGCCGACATCATGCGCCGGGCGTTGCGGTGATTGAGGCGGCTTCCGGTGCGTGGCCCCGCGTCAGGCCGACCATGCCAGAGTATCCCATATAAAGCGCGATCAGCAGCATGAGCACGCCAGACGCATAGGGAGCGCGCCGGGCGAAGGTACTGAACCCGGCCAACGCTTCTGTACATGGCGGACGCTCAAGGAAGCGAGGACACCAGCCGACACCATCGTTACGGCCAAGCCGATGCTGAAGCAGATCACCAGGACCGCGCCCAGCGAAAGTTGCTTGAGTTGAAGGCACAATAGCAGGACGGTGATGGCGGCGGGGCACGGAATGAGCCCGCCCGTGACACCGAACAGAATGATCTGCCACGTCGTGACGTTCTGGTTCTTGAAACGACGCGCGATGTCGTTGGCATGCGCTCGGGCGTGCGCGCCCATATACTCGTCATCGTCGCCGACGATTAGGCCGTCGTGATGGTGTCCGTCTTCGCTGTAGGATACATCGTAGTCGTGAGTATGGTCGCCATGGCCGAGGCTCACTCGGGCGTTGAACTCGTGCGGCTCTGGAATCTCTTCTCGACTTTCGAGAAATCCGCCGTTGTCAGCAAAAGTGAACGCCTGCTTGGCGCCGCCTGCGCGTTCGGTCACGACCGTCACATCATTCGCGTGCCAGCCGTGGCCGGTTTCGAAGCGGACGCGGAAGCGCGGCGGCACACCATCCTCAAACACTTCGAGTGCCATGATACCATGACCGGTGTCGATTTTACGGACCTCGTCGCCGTGATCGTGGTGATGGTCATGACCGTGATGATGTGCAGCTTCCGGTCTGGACTCGCGCCAATTTCGCCACAACATCCACAGCGCAATCCCAATCACGATCACCGCCGAGGCGAGTTGGAAATATGGCTCTGACGTTTCGGCATTCATGCCTTGGCCGAGGTACTGACCGCCGAGCGTCACCACCCAAACGACGAGCGTGTGCGACAGGGCCGCCGCCAAACCGAGGAGGATCGCCTGCCAAACGGTACCACGAATTGCAACGATGAACGCCGCCATCATGGTTTTCGAGTGGCCAGGTTCCAGACCGTGTAGAGCGCCGAGGAGAATGGCAGTTGGGATAAACAGCCAGGCGTGGGCTGTTCCTGCTGAAGAAGGTCAGTGAAGGACGTCATATGTGGAGCTTTCCGGGGTTCAGTCTCACATATAGAATAGGGGGGTATATTATTTGTTGCCAACTTTGAATTTTTGTGGCTTCATGTGCTAGGCAAGACGTTCAAACGTCCATTGTCCGTCAGGAGCATCCGCATGTCCCACACCGTTCGCGAGAAGCAGAAGCTGATTAACCGTGTTCGCCGCATTCGCGGGCAGATGGATGGCGTCGAACGGATGCTCGAAGATGAGAAGGGCTGCTCGGAGGTCATGCAGGTGATTGCCGGCGTGCGCGGTGCGGTGAACGGACTGATGGGCGAGGTGATCGAAGATCACATCCGGATGCACGTCGCGGCCGAAGGGCTGACGCAGAAAGAGCGTGACGAGGGAGCTGCCGAACTGATCGACGTCCTGCGCGCCTATATGAAATAGGAGAGATCATGCTGTTGGCAGACCATGAGGACTCGGGAAACAGATTGCGGGTTTTGCTCCTGCCCGCCCTAAGCTCGATTTCCACTCGAGAGGAAATGCAGCCTTTGGCCTGGCAGCTTGATAATGAATTCATTACGGAAACGCTCGATTGGCCGGGATTTGGAACGAATCCGCGCGCGCAAATCGACTGGACGACCGAGATTTTGTCCGATTTCCTTCGCGACAGCCTTCGGCGGCAAAGTCCGGCTGCCATCATCGCGGCAGGTCATGCCGCCGCCTATGCTGTGCATGAGTTGGCGCAACGACCTGGAGGTGTGGCATGTTTGATCCTGGTCGCACCGACCTGGCGTGGACCGTTACCAACGATGATGGGCGGCAGAAAAGGTTGGTTCAGGCACATCGTTGGAGCTCTCGACAACAAAGTTGTCGGGCCGCTTCTTTACCGTTTGAACGTGAGCCAATGGGTCATTCGCAAAATGGCCCTTGAACACGTTTACAGCGATGCGGCCTGGCTGACTGACGCCCGGTTTCAATCCAAGATCGCCGTGACCAAGGGTGAAGGAGCGCGCCACAGTTCGGTTCGTTTCGTCACCGGCAGCCTCGACCGCTATGCCGACCGCGATTCCTTTTTAGAGGATCTCAGCCGGATTGTTTGCCCGGTTCTGATCGTCTACGGCGCCGAAACMCCCCGCCGCTCCCGGCTCGAGATGGAGCTGATGTCGATGCTTCAGGACGTAACGGCGGTCATTCTGGRAAARGGCAAACTTGCGCTGCATGAGGAATTTGCAAGCAGCGTCGCCGGAGTGGKCATGTGTTTCATCAACGCGAACCTGCGGAGCGACCCTCCGGCATGAATCTCTGAGCCACATTGCGGATTAAAGAACGATTTTGAAAATGAAGTTAGATTCACCCTGCACAGATATCTGCCAGTTCGATCCGCGCAACAAGTGGTGCCTAGGCTGTGGCCGAACGGTCCTGGAAATCAAAGACTGGCGGAAGTTGTCACCGTATCACCGAACCGCGCTCGCAAAGGAACTCAAACAGCGGGTGGAGAAAACGAGGCAACGCGCTCAAGCTGGGAAGGAAAAACCGGCTCAGATGGCTCGAACGTCAGAACGAGAGGAACAGAGAAGGGGCTCTCGATAAAGCTCACGGACGCTGTCGGTCAAGCGCCAGGGGCAGTGTTCCGGGTCAATCGAGGATATGGGACGGCTGACGTAATTTTTTCGGGTTTGCTGGACCTAGACCATTACCGCTTTAGAAATGTTAGACGCGTGACCACAATAGTGGGAGAATAATTTTTGAATCTCACCCTGAGGCATTCTTTTTCTCCTGTGTCCGCTCACAGTGGGTCAAATGAAAGTCTCGCCTGTCGCCGGGATATCGATGGCCTGCGCGCGGTTGCGGTCACTGCGGTCGTTCTCTATCACGCTGGCATCCCCGGTTTCAGTGGCGGGTTTGTCGGTGTCGACGTATTTTTCGTCATCTCAGGCCTCTTGATGGCGTCGCTGATCTCCAGCGAAATCGCGCAAGGCGAATTCAATCTCGTACGGTTTTATGAGCCCCGCATCCGGCGGATATTCCCAGCATTGTTTGTGGTCCTGGCTGCATCTTCGGTCGCTGCGTGATTTGTCCTGATGCCGGCCGAATTTGCGTATTTCGCGCGCAGCCATAAGGCCGAAGCTTTGTTCACATCGAATTCCAGTTCGAGAAGGAAAGTGGTTACTTCGACATCGGCGCCCAGATGAAGCCGCTGCTACATACCTGGTCACTTGCTGTCGAAGAGCAGTTCTATATCCTGTTTCGCTTGCTGCTGCTGGCCGTCAACCGATTTGCGCGACGGTGTGCAGCGCGGATCTTGACAGGGTTGTTGTCCGTATCGTTCGCGGCCAGTACGTGGACGCTGTCCTGGTCGGAGCCCGACGTTTTGCACCGGTTACTGATCGTCGTCCTCATGTACTGTCGTCCAGACGGTCTGGATAAGCAAAACGATGAAATAGAACGAAACAAACAGGATGATGGCTGCGATCGCATAGTGGACGTTCTCCATCAGCTTGGGGTGATGCCTCTCAACTAACTCGCCCATTTTGTAGACGATGATCATCAGAGCAGTGAGCACTCCTGCCAGGAGGAACGGCCAGACTTTTTTGACGAGCATTGCTATGGCCCTGAGCATCTGAACCTCCCTGAAGGACAAGCGGCCGGCTTTTGGATTTCTGGTTTTATCGGTTCACCTGTCCGAGGCGCATGGAGCGCGCGAAACATGAGCGTGAAAGCCATCCTATCGTTGAGCGATTCGGTGCTCGTTACGAGCGGCACTCCACACCTCGCGTGCCGCATCCGCATTCATCGCGGCAATGGCGATGCCGACAACGAGGTCGGGCCAAGCGGAACGCCAGACGAAGGCGATCACAAGGCCCGCGGCTATGATGGCGATGTTCGCAAACGCATCGTTGCGAGCGGAAAGAAATGCGGCGCGCGTCAGACTGCCGCTGTGATGGCGGTAGCGCGTGAGCATCAGCGCGCACGAGAAGTTGACGACGAGTGCGCCAAGGCCTGTCAGCGCCAATGACAGCGGGTCTGGCGCAACAGGGATCATGAACTTCTGCCACGCGGTCCAGATGGTTGCGATACCCGGCACCAGCAGGATGCCGGCGAGCGCCATTCCGACACGGGCGCGATTATATGCGCTCCAGCCAAGTGCGATGGCGATCAGGAGATTGATGGAGGCGTCTTCCAGGAAATCGACACTGTCGGCGAACAGGGAGACCGAACCGATCGAAAGTGCCACCAGGAACTCGATCCCGAAATAACCGAGATTGAGGAGCGCCACATAGATGACGATCCGCTTCAGACCTTGCCCCATGAACACGGTCATCGTCAGTCCTTTGGTTCTGGTGGCTTGGAGGTGCTGCTGCGTGTCTCCTCGTGCGCCTCGAACACCCGCTTGGCGAAGGTGTCCAGCAAAGTCTCGCAATCTTTCAGCCGCTCTTGGGACTCCGGTGCGAGAGCGGCACCGTAAAAGTCGAGTTTCGCGATCTTTTCGAGCCACCCCTGCAGTTTCTTCAAATCGGCATCATTCTCTTCAAGTTCCGCATAGGAGAATTTCCCGATCGCCGTTTCCTTGGCGATCTCCTTTTCGAAGTCACCGCAACGCTCAAGGAATTCATGATAATGCTCGTCACGATCGGCCTTGAAACGGGCAATTACCTTTTCTTGCTGACCGAGGTCGGCAGCGGCAGTCTCCAGAATGACGGCCTCTCCGCCCATCCCAACAATATCGTTCTCGAGCATCTTGAAGCGGCGGACATGTTCATCCGTCTTGGGCAGCATGCAGACGCCGTTCTGCACATAGACGGCCCCCATGCCCTTGATCTTGCGCCAAAGAGCAACCCGCTTTGTTGCAGGGTCTGACGGGACTTTATAGGTCAGCAGTAGCCATGACATCTCAATCATGGCATTTTATTAATGTAACGATCGTTTTACGTCAATCGTAACGGCTCTTTGAGCTGCGCCATGAATGAGGTACCGCTCCCTCCTTAGCGGGCTATTCAGGCGAGCTACGAGCAGATGAGATCAGCGAGTTGTCAAGTCACGATTATTGTGAGGAAAGGCAATCTGCAGCACGCCGTTTCGGCTGCAGTCAGAAGCGCTGGCTTCGTGATTCACGGATGATGAAGGTATGCAAAAGCTATAAGCGCCGCTGATTCATCCCATATTCGCAGGAGTAGCTTTGGCCCTCTGTAAAAGTGCGGTCAGGCTGAGGTCTGTCATTATTGCAATGACAAGACTGATCCGATTTTCACTTCGTTGACCCAGAACGCAAATTTTATCATGATCAAATCATCGAATCGCGGATATGTTCCGCTGACAAATTGGGCCGATGCGAATCCTGATCAAAATTCTCGTTGCGATTATGTTGCTGGGGGCATTCGATGGCCCTTGTGCTGCGGTCGTCTTCGAGCACGAGCACATCGATCAGGCTGCTGAAGCCGGGCTGGTTAACTCTTCGGAAACCCATCATCGCCTCGACAGCCGGTACATTGCCGGATCGCATTGCCAACAATGCGGCATCATTGTTCAAACCTCTCAGCTCACAGCCCAGGATCCCGGTGGTACTAGGTTCCATCAGCCGGCGTCCGACACCCTCTCGGATAAAATTAGACCTGTCGAGCAACGCCCACCCATTTTCCGGATCTGACTTTCTTACTGCTTGAAATTCAGATTAAGGGGAACTGCATGGCCTTGCATGGGTCTAATTTCGCAGCCGTGACTATTGGCTCGCGCGTTTTGTCGAGCGTCTTCAATTGGCAAAATATCACATGCCGCAGCGTCTACCGGTTCGCGCTGCTTTGTATCGTCACTTTCTTGGGCGGCTGCGTGCAAATGTCGCTTGATGATCTCGGGCAAGCATCTCGTGAGATACCACCGAGGCTACTAGCTGCGATACAAGCGAAGGGCATGACGCCGGATAGCCCGGTCCTTGTCCGTATTTTCAAGATGGAGAGCGAACTAGAGGTCTGGAAAATCGACGGCAGCGGGAAATACGCATTGCTCAAGATCTACCCGATGTGTCGCTGGTCGGGAAAGCTCGGGCCAAAGACGAAGACCGGTGACCGGCAAGCGCCGGAAGGCTTTTACAGGGTATCGCTCGCCGGCCTTAATCCCAAATCGGAATTCTACCTCTCCTTCAATCTCGGCTACCCTAATCGGCTGGAGGCTGCTATAGGCTACACAGGGGAAGCTTTGATGGTACATGGAGCATGTTCCTCGTCCGGATGTTTTGCGGTCACGGATCAGGGCGTCGGCGAAATTTATGCCGTGGTGGAGAAAGCGCTGAAAGCAGGCCAGCCTGCGTTTCAGGTACAGGCTTACCCCTTCCGCATGACTCCCGAAAATCTCGCCGCGCATCGCGATGATCCGAATCTTCCTTTCTGGAAAAACCTGAAGGAAGGCTATGACGTTTTCGAGGTTCGACGTCGCGAGCCTAAAGTCGGAGCTTGCAGCCGAAAATACGTTTTCGATGCTCAGTTCAAAGACCCCGACCCCGGTAGTCCCCTCGACACGTGCCCGGAGCGGGTCGACCTAGCCGATCCGGCGGTTGTCGCGAAAATGCAGGCCGACAATCAGAAATACCAGCAGTTGGCGGAGAAGACCCTCAAGCCGCTGGCCTATCAGGACGGCGGGATGCACCCCAGTTTCCGTGCTCTTCTGAAGCAGAATGGCAACATCAAGCTCGCGGAGAAAGTCTCAAGCATCAAATATCCGGTCAGTCGGCCAACCGCCGCTTTGGCCGATCCCTTTGATGGCAAGCAATAGCGAATTTGTCGGTACGCACGCTACGATCTTTTGACCGTTCACACTTGAAAGCGATAACATAATGCGCGTTGTGATACTTGCTGCAACTGCAACAACTCTTGGTGCGTACGCGCGCACCGCCGCTTCGGTTTCACCATCCTTAGTTCTGTATCGGAAACGGCAGCAACGGTGGCTGTCAAAGAATACCGTCCAATACAGGCCCGTCGCAGTCCGGGAGGGCATGAAGTAACGCTGTTGCTTGGCGACCATCGTTTGGCAACACGGAAGCCCATATTCCAGGTCGCCAAGGCGAGACGACGGAGTCGTCGGACGGCGCCAATCATCTCTGTCTTTTTCCCAATGAAGGCACATTGCCTTGCTTTTTCGCTTCGCCACCGGGCTTCCAAGATCGTGGCCAGCCTCCCAAGCTTAGCTTCCATCTCTTGGCCACAATCATACCGCTTTTGATTCGCAGTCGGTGACTTTCTAACTAGGGGGACGGATGAAGCGGTTCTTATTTGTCTGGGGAATGTCGCTCTGTTTGACGACCCCAGCGGCGGCCGACCGATATGACGGCATCTATCGTGGATTGGTGGCGGCCGCTTACAGCCACATGGAAACCGCTTATCGGTGCCGAACACTGATCGGCTTGTCGGATTATCGAGACGCCCGCGTGACGGCCGAAAACAGTTTACGGCTGAGCGGCATGCCGACGGACATAGCCTTTCACGCCGTCGAACGAATGGTGACGAAGATGCAGGCGACTCAACCCCGGCAATTGCGAGCATTGTCATTGGCGGATTGCTTCATCCATCTAAGAACCACGCAAACCAATCTTCTTGCCCAAGAAGGTAAGATGCAGTCCTATTGGCAACGGCAATAATTTGGCAGGACGGCCTGTAATGGCCCGATAGAATGTCTGGCCGCGAAGCGGCGTGATTACGCGGAGCAACGAAATATGGTAACGTAAACACCTCACTTGTCTTGGGAGGGGTAAATGCGGGGTCGAGCTATTTCTTTGGCGATAACCGCTATCTCTCTGTGTTTCTCTTCAGTCCTCGCTGCCGAGAGATTGCCTTTTCACACTTCTCGTTTTCCTGGTGACGTTACGGTAAACCTGACCGTGACGTCACTGCATGCGTCATCGGGCGGTGATTACGATTACGATGTGACCATCGGATTGATGGAAACCGACGCGGCCGGCGCTATTAAGTTCATCGATGCAACTAACCATGGCGCGCGGGTAAAGTGCCTTCCCAGCAGGATTTTGATCGGTGGCGTCGCTTATATCCCTGCAAGGGGGGCTCGCGGTTCCGACTGGAAGGAAGACCTATGGGAGTCGGTCTGTGCTCCTCCGGTTTCCTGATCGAGCGGCGTCAGTTCATCGGCAGCGGCCACTTACAGAACCGGATATTCGCCATCCAGATGGCGATTTGACACCCGTGGGGTCATTGTCGGTCCGCTCAGATAGGCGATGTCGATGAGTTCCTTGCGCCCTTCGAGCTTTACATTGTCGTTTTGAAGCCACCGCTTGCCATACTGAGCGCCTGGAACTTGATCCATCATTGCTGTTGAAATCACCAGTGGCGACCGGAGCTTCTTCGCGACCGATTCCAGTCTTTGGGCAACATTCACAGCGTCGCCGATAACGGTGAATTCATCATGGAAGCCGCTTTCAAGGACGCCGCCGATAACCGTGCCATAGTGAAGACCGATGCCTGTCTCCAGAGGTGGGCCGCCTTGCTCAATATTTGCAAGGCGCCATCGATCGAGTGCAGCGGCCAACTCCACGGCGCATGCCAGCGCGCGGTGAGCGTCGTCAGGCTGTGGCTTTGGTTGACCAAATACGGCCATCACCCCGTCGCCGATGAATTTGTCCACCGTGCCGCCGTGGGCGAACACAGTGCCCGCTACAATCCGGCGATATTCCGCAAGGACACGGGCAAATTCCCGCGCGTCGGCAGTCTCCGAATAGCTCGTGAAGTCTCTGATGTCGACGAACATGATCGCTGCATTTCGGCGCTCAAGGTCGAGCACAGCACTTGCATCCTGAAGATCGGAGACGATGGTCGGCGAGAAGAAACGCGATAGGTTCATCCGCCGCTCTTCGATCTTCAGCGCATGCTTGCGCGTGCGATCATGGTCGAGTGCCAACAGATAGACCGCCAGCGCCGTAAAGCCGAAGCTGATCGTGAGTATCAGGTCCTGACTGAAGAAATTGCTCAGCAGAGAGCCGTTCGCACTAGTATGGTGCCGATATGCCATGATCGCCAGCATCATCAACCAGGACGTAACCACGATAGTAGAGAACAGAATGATAAGACGGCGATCGAGCTTGAGCGCGATGTGATTGAGGAGGATGAAGGCAACGACGAGGCTCGACGTCGTAAGGTTGTGGTTGTCGGTGATCGGGCTGGCTAGGATGTGCTCGTAAAGAACCACCACCACCAGGACGGCGTCGAGGGCGACAAATGCTGCTTTCACGCTTTCCCGGTTCGGAAAATGTGCGGCAACGATGACCGAAGCGACGCTGATGCCCAGATAGGCAAGGCTCACCGTCATGTGGATCGCGAAACTGGATTGGCTGTCGCCGAAGACCAGGCTGGCGAATAAGATTGAAAGGGCAACGAACCGCAGCGAGGCGGATCGAAGCTCGCGGACGGAATCGCTATCTCCAAGCGGTGATTTCTGATTCATTGTCTTGGTTCTGAGATATGAGATTCAACTGAAACCAGGCGTGGCCGGGCACCGTGAGAGCCCGGCCTGGAGGCGTTATTTCACCTGAGTGATCGTGAGCTTGCCGTTCACCCGCTCGGCGACGAACTCGATGTTTGAGCCCTGCTTCAGCTTTTCGAGAAGGGCAGCATCCTCGACCCGGAACACCATCGTCATGGCGGGCATGTCGAGGKTCTTCAGCTCTTCATGCTTGACGGTGACCTTCTGGGCCTTGTCGTCGACCTTGTTGACCACGCCCTTGGTGAACTCCTGGGCGAACGCGTCAAATGCCGAGATGAAAGACAGCGTAGCGGCAAGGGTGATCTTGATTGCGCTATTCATTTTTTGGCTCCTGGGATTGGGAGTTACTTAGCTGCGACCGTGACGTCGCCGTGCATGCCGGCGTCGTAGTGACCGGGAACGAGGCAGGCGAATTTGAACTGGCCGTCTTTCGTGAACTTCCAGACGATCTCACCGGATTGACCCGCCGCCAATCTGATTGCGTTCGGGTCGGCGTGCTCCATTTCCGGGAACTTCTCCATCACTGCCTTGTGCTCGAGGATCTTGTCCTCCTGGTCGAGCACGAATTCGTGGTCGACGGTGCCAGCGTTCTTGATGGAGATTTTGACCGTCTGTCCCTTGCGAACGTTGAAGACCGCTGGAGTGAACAGCATTTGGCCGTCTTCGGTTTCCTTCATGGTCACACGGATTGTCTGCGTCGCCTTGGTCTTGTCACCAGGTTCACCGACGGCGAGCTTTTCATCATGGCCCCCGGCATGGCTTCCCGATGCGAAAGCGGGGCCGGCGAGCGCTGCCAGCAGGAGTGCGATTGCGAGTTTCTTCATTTTGAAATCCTTTGCAGTTGATAGATGTCTGGTTGTCATTGTTTGGTTGGCTTCGGGGTAATCTGGGTCTTGGCGTCTTTCGCTCTGGTCTGGTCCGGTAGTTCACCGGTCCATTCCCAAGCCTGCGTTCCGGGCGGGTTTTCGTACCAACCCGGATCGGAGTAGTCGCCCGCGGAGATACCTTCGCGGACCTTCACGACCGAGAACATGCCTCCCATCTCGATGGGGCCGTGCGGACCCCAGCCGGTCATCATGGGGACGGTGTTCTCGGGTATGGGCATTTCCATTGCGCCCATATCAGCCATGCCCTTGGTGCCCATTGGCATGTAATCCGGTTGAAGCTTTCGGATTTTCGCTGCGAGCTTTGATTTGTCGGCACCGATGAACGTCGGAATGTCGTGTCCCATGGCGTTCATCGTATGGTGCGACTTGTGGCAGTGGATTGCCCAGTCTCCCGCATATTTCGCATCGAATTCGTAGGCCCGCATGGCGCCGACGGGTATGTCGATGCTGACCTCCGGCCAGCGTGCTTCCGGCCGAACCCAGCCACCATCCGTGCAGGTCACCTCGAAGTCGTAGCCATGCATGTGGATCGGATGGTTGGTCATCGTCAGGTTGCCGACGCGTACGCGCACGCGGTCGTTCTTCGAGACGACGAGCGGGGTGATGTCCGGGAAAACGCGGCTGTTCCAGCACCAGATGTTGAAGTCAGTCATTTCCATGACGCGAGGCACATAGGAGCCCGGATCGATGTCGTAGGCATTGAGCAGGAACACGAAGTCGCGATCGACCCGCATGAACTTCGGATCCCTCGGATGGACGACGAAAAAGCCCATCATGCCCATGGCCATCTGTACCATCTCGTCTGAATGCGGGTGGTACATGAACGTGCCCGATTTCACGAGATCGAACTCGTAGACGAAGGTCTTGCCGACCGGGATATGCGGCTGCGTCAGGCCGCCGACGCCATCCATGCCCGACGGGAGGATCATGCCGTGCCAGTGGACGGTGGTGTGTTCCGGCAGCTTGTTGGTGACGAAGATACGCACCCGGTCGCCTTCGACCGCTTCGATCGTCGGACCCGGCGACTGGCCGTTGTAGCCCCAGAGATAGGCCGTCATGCCGTTGGCCATCTCACGCTCGACGGGCTCGGCGACAAGATGGAACTCCTTGACGCCGTTGTTCATGCGGTGCGGTAATGTCCAGCCGTTCAGGGTCACGACGGGCTGATAGTCCGGTCCGGAAGCCGGGTGGACGGGCGGCTGCATATCGGCCGAAGCCATGGAAGGTGCGTCGGGCAATCCCATGGCGGAGGTTTTGGTCCAGGCGCCAGCCGCCAGCAATGCCGCTCCTGCACCGAATAACTGTCTTCTATTGAACATGGAAATTTCCTTTCTACTCGTCGGAACCGGAGGCCGAGGCGATATCGGCAGGCGCCGATGATGAGCCGCCGCCATAGACGGCAGGCGCGAGGTTGGCCTCGGCGAGCCAGAAGTCGCGTTTGGCGTTGACGGACAGCAGGATGGCGTTGATCTTCTCGCGCGTATCGGTGAGCAGCTCGAAGGTATTCGTGATCATCCCGTTGTAGGTGAGCAGCGATTGCTCTTCGACCCTGATGCGCAACGGCACGAGATTGTCGCGATAGTGGCGTGCGATATCGAGGCTCGAGCGGTAGGCCTGATAGGACGATCTGGCTTCCGAGCGGATACTCACGGCCTTTTCAGCAAGCCTGTTCGCCGCTCGCATGTAAGCCAGCTCGGCCTTTCTCATCCGGGCCTTGCCGGTATCGAAGATGGGAATGGCAAAACCAATCTCCGCCGAGCCGGTGATCTCGGTCTTCTTGCGGCCATCCTCGCTGCTGCGCTCGGCTTCAGCGCCGGTCAAGAGTTCCAGATCGGTGACGTAGCGGGTCGCTTCTGTCAGGCCGTAGGAGTGGGCGGATGCCTCAAGCTCGAGCTTCGCGACCCTGAGATCGACGCGATTGCGAAGGGCATCCGCCTCGATCGTGTCCCGATTGGCTATCGTCTTGGGAAGCGGTGCCAGGCTGTTCGGTATCCGGTAATCCGTATCCGAACCCCACAATCCCATGAGCCGGGTCAATTCCTCCTTGGCGAGCCTTGCCGCCAGCCGCGCCTTGGCTGTTTCTGCTGCAAGTTCGGCGACGAACGCATGTTCGCGGGCCTGCGCGCCTTTCGCCATTGCCCCGGTTTCACCCAGTTTCTCCGCGAGTTCCGAGGCCGCGTCGGCAGCGGTTTGCGCGCGCTGCAATTGACCGACATTCTCATATGCAGCGACTGTGTTGATCCAGGCACGGCGTGTTTCGGTGGCCAGTCGAAGGGTCTGGAGTGCTGCATTGAGTTGGGCCTGCCGGAAACGCGTATCCGCAAGCGCGACATCCCGCTTCTTGGTAATGAGCGCGAGGATATTTGCCGTGAGGGCTCCCTCGATCGTCCTGAATGCTTCAAGCTCCGGCGTGCCAATGCCCTTCAGCCCGACGGACACGGCCGGATTGAGCAGCATGGTCGTCTGCCATGCGTCGGCCGCGCCGTCGCCAAGATCTGCGTAAGCAGCCTGCAGACCCTTGTTGTTGAAGAGAGCGATCTGGACCGCCGTTTCGACGTCTAAGGTCTTCTTGCGAGACAGGAGCGTCTTCACCTGTAGGGATAGTGACTTCGCCTGCTGCTGATTTTGAATCCAGACAGCGTCCTTTGCAGCCACGGATTTGGTCGTGGCGGAAACGGTGGTAAAGCCGGCTTCCTTCTTGGTATAGTCGGCGCCGCTGACGCAGCCGCTCAGGATCAGCGGAAATACGACAATTGCCGCAAGCTTTCTGATTGCGATCATGATGCGTCTCCATTGGCTGGAGACTGCTGATCGTTCTGCTGGCGCCACGGTTTGGGATCGATCGGCTTGCGCGGGACGTAGCCCGAAACAGGGGAGCTATATCGAACGGGGGCGACAGATTGTGTCTGTTCGACATCCGATGGCGCGACGATGTCGGGTGGAAGCGTGGATGTGCAGCCGCCCACGAACAAGGGCAGCCCCACCACGAATATGGAAGGTCTCATCTTTGAAAATCCGAATAAGTGACAGCTATGACACGCGCGCCCTAAAGCGGGCACGCGGCCAACTAAACCCGAGTAACCGGGCGCTTCGTCACTTAGATATTCGGAGGACGGTCGAGGGTCGGCAGTTCGCCGAAGGTTCGTTGATCGTCAACGAACTGTCTGACTGAGGTCACGACAGGCCCGCCGACATTATGGCCGTCGCACATAATGCCAAAGCCGCCGCAGAAATCCTTGCAGCATTCCTGCTTGACGATCTTGGCGTCGTCATCGTCGCTATCGGCAGCGCCGCTATGCGCGTGACCGCGATCAGAGGCTTGGGCGACGTCGTGCTCGCCATGCTGCATTGGCGACGACACGCTCTTCTCCAGATCGGGAACGATCGTGCCGTGCATCGCAGCGCTGGCGTAGGACATATTGTATCCCGCCAGTGATACGACGATCACCAGCCGCACAAGAAAGAGCATTTTGCTCAGTGCGATTCGATACATATTGCCCATGTCCCTCCAGCTACAATCAAAAGCGGCCGGTTTCAATGACAATATAACTCCACGTGATTCGCGTCGAATATGTGACGGCAGTCGGCAAGTCATCGTTTGGCAAAATCGCAGCGAATTCGGGGCTCGATTCCATCGGACGTCGTCACGTCGCGTGCGCCAATCGGTCAATTCGCCGACCTTTCATTGGCGGCCACCTGCATCGCCTTCTTGCCCGCCAGCAGATCGTCCAGCCTTTGACGTTCGGTCTCGAATTTTGCAAGAGCGTCGCCCGATAGCGCCTTGCCGCCCGGCAGGCGGACCTTGAGCGGGTCCACTTTCGTGCCGTTGACGATAAGCTCATAGTGTAGATGCGGACCGGTCGATTCTCCACTTGTTCCCACCCAACCGATGACTTGGCCCTGCGCGACCTTCGCGCCCGTTACCACACCCTTCGCGATGGCGCTTTGGTGATTGTAGGAAGTGACATATCCGTTCGGATGTCTGATTAGCGTCTGATTGCCAT
>BFBZ01000025.1_pt178 | contig 21414 bp, 19 predicted proteins | sample 1888401 | NCBI WGS metagenome assembly BFBZ01 (sample SAMD00112614, study PRJDB3348) | symbiont metagenome | host: Chara braunii | reverse complement strand
GAAAGCCGGCCAGCAGCCACTGATGCGCGGACAACAGGCCTCCGACCCAGGCCGTCGACGCGCACGCCTTCGCGAGCTCGATATTGAGATCGACCAGCACGTCGAAATCATGCTCGAAGCCGCCGAAGGCCCGCGGCCTCACGATTTCGAAATAGCCGATGCCGCGCAGCAACGCGATGTTGTCGTCGGGAACACGCTGCAGCTTCTCCGTCGCGCGCGCTCGCTCCTTGATCACAGGCGTGATGCCGGCCAGCCGCTGCTTCAACTCCCCGAGCGTGGGCCGTGGCTGTTGAGCGCTGCCGCTGTCGTTTCGCGCGATCTTGACAGATGCCACCATGGGATTCCTCCATCGACGTTGTTGTTGTGAGATTGCCTGGGAACGCCTTCAGGCCGCAGGACTGTCGACAGGAATCGACGAGCAATAGGCGGCATCCTGATAGATCAGCGGCGCGATCGGATCCCGGGCGTGAACCCGCTCCACCTCGCCGATAAAGATCGAATGAGATCCAAACGGGATGGCCGCCACCTTGCGGCAGAACATGTTGGCCTGCGCATCGGTCAGGAACGTTATTCCATCGCTGGACACATCCCACGACCCGACGCGGAAACGCTGGTCGGGCGGCACCGCGCCGCTGAATGCCGCGGACAAATGCGCCTGCTCGCTGCGCAGCACGTTCACGCAGAACCCCCTCGCCAGCAGCATGATGTCATGAAGCAGCGTCTTGCGATTCAGGCAGACCAGGAGAGACGGAGGATTCATCGAGAGGGAGGTGACGGCGGTGACGGTCATGCCATGCCGCAAGGTGCCCTCGGCGGAGGTGATCACGGTGACGGCGGCGGGCACACGGCGCATCGCCGTCTTGAAGGCGGTGGAGACATCCTGAGCTTCAGGCACGATCGCCATTGATTTCCCTCCCCGACATCACGTCGTTCTTATGCCTGGATATTATTTGCAAATGCAAATATTTGTCAAGCATGCTTTCGAAGCGCCCGCGCGCGGCCGCGTCAACACGTTGCAATTATTTGCAAAATCAAATGACTTGTGAGTATGGGGAGAAGCGCTGAAAAGCGGATAAACGTGGGAGCATGATGGTCCGCTCAATGTAATCCGTCATCCTGAGGTGCGCGGCAACCGGCTACGCCGGTTGCGTTCTTTCAATAAGTCGTAAGTCGGATAAATCCGACTTACGATGCGCAGCACGGCCCTCGAAGGGCGACGGCCAATGCTTAGCTAGAATCGGCCGTGCATCCTTCGAGGCTCGCCCAGCGACGCAATTGCGTCGCAAGGCTCGCACCTCAGGATGACGGAATTGATTCAGTCTGTAGCCCGCATGAGCGAAGCGACATGCGGGAGCCGGTGCCGAAAGAATCCCGGGTATCGCGGAGCCTGTCATCGGGCCGCGCTTCGCGCGGACCCGTTGGCTCACCCGGGCTACAGTTTTGCTAATCCCTGAGCAAAAACCGCGTCACCACGTCGATCTGGTCCGCCGCCATCAGCGGCGGAACGTGGCCGCAGTCGTCGAAGCTGAACACACTGGCCAGCCGGTTTCGCTTCTTCATCTCCTGGGTCAGGTCGAACGAGAGCAGGTCCGAATGCGCGCCGTGCAGCACCAGCACCGGGGCCTTGATCGCCTCCCAGTAATTCCAGAGATTGAGCGGATAGAACCTGTCTCTTATACACATCTAGATGTGTATAAGAGACAGGTACTGCCCGAGCGGCGTTAGCCCGAGAGCCTGCTGGCCGTACATCGTCCCGACTGCATCCCAGTTCATGCTGATATGCCGCCCAACGGCGTTGGCATCGCGCCAGGCCCTCTGAACGGGATTGCTCAAGTCCAGTCCAAGGCCTCCGGTCGACGCGTTCAACGCCTCGCTGGCCCGGATCGCGAGCGAGACCGCAAAGGCCTGTCCGCGGCGGCTCTTGATGCGATCCTCGATGGTCACCTCGGAGCGATCGTGGACAGTCGCGGTGCGATCNTCCAGAGATTGAGCGGATAGAACCATGTCGACTTGAACGCCTTGGCGATCGCCGGATCACACAGCATCGCATAGCAGGCCCGTTCCTCGTTCCAGCGCACGCTGTGGCGCGCGAGATGGCGCCAGTGCGCGTCGGCGAGCCGGCCGTAGGGCGCGAGCACGGTCCTGAGATAGCCTTCCGCATCATCGAGGGTGGCAAACGATGGCGGCATGCTGCCGATATACTGCCCGATCCGATGCAAGCCGCTGGATGTCACGAACGGCCCGATATCGTTGATCACCAGTTTGCGGACAATGCTGCCGGAAAATCCGGCCATGATCATGCCGATCATGCCGCCGAGCGAGGTGCCGACCCAGTCGACCTCGCGCACGCCAAGGCGCGCGATCAGGGCGTTCATGTCGGCGCAATACTGCGGCAGCGCATAATCGTCGGCCTTGCTCAGCCAGGCGCTGCGTCCGCGGCCGGGAAGATCGGGACAGATGATCCGCCGGCCGGCGGCCACAAGTGCTCCCGCAAGATAATCGAAGTCCCGCCCCTGCCGTGTCAGGCCATGGACGCAGATGATCGGCCTGGGGTCATCGACGGGACCCCAGTCGGTATAGGCCAGCTCGTGAAAGCCCGAAGGCGACAAGCCCAAGTAGGTCGCCTCGCGATCCGGGCGCGGCGCCTCGGATGCGGACACTTCATCACGTGGTTCGGGCATCGTCGTTTCAGTATCGTGTTGGTCAGCGTTTTGTTTCGCGTCTTGTTGTTTAGTATCTTGCACAATCAATCTCTCTTGAACCGGAAACCGTGCCTCAATGCAGGTCGGCAAAACTCTGCGCCTCCGCCTGGGTCTCGAAGATGTGCGGAGCCACGTGGCGGTCGGCCAGCCCCTCGCCCAGCTTCAGCCGCATGAATGCGCTGGTGGTGTAGCGCGAGGCCGAGCTGTAATAACGCTTTTCCAGATAGGCGATCATGGAGAAGTAGGTGTCGCTGACAATCGGGTCGAGATAGAAGCCGTCGTAATTGGCCACCAGCGCCACCGGCTTGCCGATACCCTGGCACAGGCGCTCGACCTCGCGCCGCACCAGGTCGACGTCATCGAACGTCCTGACCTCGAATCCCTCGAAATTGACAAACATGGTGTTGCGCTCGGCATCGTAGCTCAACCGGTCCGCCAGGCTGCGGCCAAGCAGAGCATGCATCAGGCCCATCGGGCCATCGCGGAAGATGCGCGCATCCATCGGGCGGACATTGCGGATCAGCGGCTTGAAGTCCATCTGCCCGAGAATATCCCGCTCGATATCGATGCCGGGCGCCACCTCGATCAGTTCGACCCCGGCGGGCGTTCGCTGCAGCACGCAGCGCTCGGTGACATAGTAAACCGGTTGGTTGGTCTCCGCGGCGTAATCGCCGCTGAATGTGACCTGCTCCACCTTGTCGATGAACTTCTTCGAGGATCCCTCGCGCAGGATGTGAACGGCGCCGTCCTCCATCGCGATCTTCAGGCCGCCGCAGGTGAAGGTGCCCGCGAACACCAGCTTCTTGGCGCTCTGGGAGATGTTGATGAAACCGCCGGCCCCCGCAAGCCGCGGACCGAAACGGCTGACATTGACATTGCCGGCGGCGTCGGACTGCGCCATGCCGAGGCACGCGAGATCCAGCCCGCCGCCATCGTAGAAATCGAACTGMTGGTTCTGATGGATCACCGCATCGGGATTGAGCGCGGTGCCGAAGTTCAGCCCGCCCTGCGGCATGCCGCCGATGATGCCCGGCTCCGCGGTCAGGGTCAGGTATTGCAGCATATGCTCTTCGGTCGCGACCGCGGCGACGCTTTCCGGCATGCCGATGCCGAGATTGATCACGCCGCCCGGCGGCAGCTCGAAGGCGCAGCGGCGCGCGATGATCTTGCGTTCGTCCAGCGCCAGCGGCTGGACGCGGTCCATCGGCACGCGCTGCCGTCCGGAGAAGGCATGGCTATAGCCGGTGCCGTAGGTCTGCACATGGTTCTCCGGCTCCGCGACCACGACGCAGTCGACCAGGATGCCGGGGATCTGGACTTCGCGGGGATTAAGCGAATGGCTGGCGGCGATCCGCTCCACCTGGACAATGACAAAGCCGCCGGAATTCTTCGCCGCCATCGCCATGGCGAGGTTATCAAGCGTCAGCGCTTCCCGCTCCATGGTGATGTTGCCGGCCGGATCCGCCGTGGTGCCGCGCAACAGCGCTACGTTGATCGGAAACGCCTTGTAACGCAGCCATTCCTCGCCATCGATCTGCAGCAGTTCGACCAGATCCTCGGTCGTCGCTTCGTTCAGCTTGCCGCCTTCGAGCCGCGGATCGACAAAGGTCCGCAAGCCAACCTTGGAGATGGTTCCGGGGCCGCGCGCCGCGATGCTGCGGTACATGTGAGAGATGCAGCCGAGCGGCAGGTTGTACGCCTCGATGCGATTGGACAATGCAAGCTCGCCGAGCTTCGGCACCAGCGCCCAGTGCCCGCCAATCACCCGCTTCAGCATGCCGTCCTGAGCCAGGCGATTAAGCCCCCGCTCCTTGGAATCGCCCGGCGCCGCCGCGAACATCAGCGTCAGGGCGGAGGGATGCCGGCTCTCGCGATAGCGCTTGGCGAGCGCGATCAGCAGTTCGTCCGGCGTGCCGACGCCGACAAAACCCGAGGTGCAGACAGTGTCGCGGTCCCGGACAATGGCGACGGCTTCATCGGCGGAGACGATCTTGTTCTTCATCATCGAGATATCAATCCCGCGCTGCGAGCCACCCGGAGATATCCTTGCTCAGGACGCCCTGCGACTTGCTGGAGACGAACAGGCCGACATGGCCGCCCGGCAATGGAATTTCGGAATAGTCCTTGGTGCCGACATGCCCGCGCAGCGCCTGGGAACAGGTCGGCGGAATGATGTGATCGTTGAGCGCATAGACATTGAGCACCGAGGACGAGATCGCATTGAGATCCACGCGCCGGCCGGACAGTTCGAACTCGCCCTTGACCAGCTTGTTGTCCTGATAAAGGTCCTTCAGCCACTGCTTGGCGGCCTCGCCCGGATGCGCCGGCCGGTCGGCCAGCCATTTTTCCATGCGCAGGAAGTTCATCAGCTTGGCTTCGTCGTCGACTACGTCGAGCAGATCGACGTTGTATTTGGTCAGCGACCGCATCGGGGTCATCATCGAGAACACCGAGCTCATGAACTCGCCCGGAAGGCCGCCATAGGCGTCCACCAGCCTGTCGACATCGGCGCTGCCGAGACTGCGGGTCCAGACATTGAGAAAGCCGTGGTGGATGGCCGGATCGTCCCGATCGGCATGGAAGTCGATCGGCGTGATGGTCAGAACCAGGTTTTTCACCTTGTCCGGATGCAGCGCCGCGTAGCAGGTCATGAACACGCCGCCTTCGCAGATGCCGAGCAGCGTGATCTTGTCATGGCCGGTTTCGCGACAGATCCGCTCCACCGCCGCATGGATGTAGTCGTCGACATAATCGTCGATGGTCAGCCAGCGCTCGGTCCGGTTCGGCTGGCCCCAATCCACCAGCCACAAATCGAGGCCCTGCGACAGCAGGCTGCGCACCAGCGAGCGATCCGGTTGCAGGTCCGCCATGGTGTAGCGGCCGATCAGGCCGTAGGCGACCAGCACCGGCGTCTTGACCGCCTGCGGCGCCAGCGGCTCATAACGAAACAGTTCCACCTTGTCGCGGCGCATCACCAGCTTCTTGGGCGTGGCGCCGACATCGACATCCTCGTCCTTGATCTCGGACAACAGCTTCGTCGCCTTGAGCATCTTGTCCGCGAACTCGGAGAACTCGCGCACGCTGCGCTCGGCGGCTCCCTCGTTGCTCACGATGCGCCTCCCTTCCCGCTGCTCGCATCGACGTGACGCGCCAGCGCTCGAACCTCGCGCCGCAGTTCGGTGAGCTGGCGGGTGACGTCGTCGAAATCGCTCTGGGTCGGAAGCCCGAAGATCCTGGCGATGGTCTCGTTGATCTCGGTCTGCCGGTTGCGGAACTCGGTCGCGGCCTGCAGCAGTTCCTTCTGCGCGCTTAGAAAGTCATCCGAGCGCTGGTTGCGGATCATCTCATCGTTGGCGATGGCATTCCAGGCGCCGAGCCGGTCACGCCATCCCTCTCCGGACGCTTCGCCCTGGGAGCCGGATGCGGAATACTGCTCCGCGGCCCGGATCCACGGTCGCGACGCGATGACGTTATAGGCGGCGAGCTTGCGCTGCATCTCGCTCCATGCGGCGAAGGTGCCGGCGAATTTGCGATCGAAATCCATCACGTCGGCAAGCCGCGGCCCCTGTGCCAGGCGTTCGATGGCATCGCCCAGTTCGTTGCCGGCGCCGGACCTGTTTTCCGCCGCCCGCGTCATGATGAACGGCAGCACCGATTTCGACCAGGCGTCGCCCATCTGGGTCGAGGCCCCGGCCATCGATTTCCAGAACTCGCCCCATTGCGCGGTGGTCTGCGCGATGGCGTCAATCCGCGCGTCGCCCTCACTCATGGGATGCCCGCACCGAACGGTTGCTGCGCTCGTCATAGGCGGCGCTGTAGATGGCGTAGGCGTCGTCGTAGGTCAGCGGCCGCGGATTGTTGACCAGCAGGCGGGTTTGTTTCATCGCGTCTTCGGCGAGCTTCTTGAGATCGTCCTGGCCGATGCCGACGGCGGCGAGCGACACTGGCACATGGCAATCACGGCCGATCGAGACCATCTCATCGATGAAAACACGCGCGCGGTCGGCCTGCGAGGCAGCCTGCAGCCCCGGTTTGACGAGTTCGGCAAGCTCGGCATACAGCGCCTCCGCCGCCGGCAGGTTGAACTGCAGCACATGCGGCAGCACCAGGGCGTTGGACAGGCCGTGAGGCACATGGAAAATCGCACCGATCGGATAGGCCAGCGCGTGCACAGCGGCCACCGGTGCATTGGCGAAGGCCATGCCGGCCAGCATCGATCCCAGCAGCATCTGGGAGCGGGCTTCGAGATCCCGGCCATTGCGGCAGACCTTCCGCACATTGGCCGCCAGCAGCGCCAGCGCCTGGCGGGCCAACTGGTCCGACATCGGGTTCTTCTTGACCTTGCTGGTGTAGGCCTCGATCGCGTGCACCATGGCATCGATGCCGGTTGCCGCGGTGACGTTGGCGGGCAATCCCAGGGTCAGTTCGGGATCGAGCACCGCCCAGTCCGGGATCAATTTCGGCGACACCACGCCCCTCTTTTCAGTCGTCGGCGTGGTGACGATGGAGATCGGCGTCACTTCCGAACCGGTGCCGGCCGTGGTCGGCGCCAGGATCAGCGGCAACCGCTGGCCCTTGGCGAGACCGACGCCATAGATGTCGTCGAGCCGATCGGTTGTCTTCGCGAGATAGGCCACGAGCTTCGCCGTATCCAGCGCGCTGCCGCCGCCGATCGAGACCACGAGGTCGACCTGCTCTTCCTTGCAGCGTGCAACCGCGGTTTCGATCACATGTGACGGCGGATCCGCCACGACGTCCTCGAACACGGTCAAAGCGAGCCCCGCGGCGGTGATCGAGGCTTCTGCATCCCTGGTCAGGCCGGCCGCGCGAACGCCCTTGTCGGTCACCAGCAAAACGCGACGGGCGCCGTACTGTTCGACAAGTCCGGCAATCTTGTGCGAAGCCCCGGCTTCGAACAGGATGTTGGAGGGAGACTGGAAGGTGAAGGGCGTCATGATGGGTGATCCTGCTGTGGTCTGCCGACGTGTCCGAACCGCTCAATGTCGTCGCAAAACGATCATCTTCTCCTGGCTCATTTCTCTCATCGTGAAGGGGATGCCGCCGACGCCGTAGCCCGATTGCCGGTGACCCGCGAACGGCATCCAGTCCACCCGGAACGCCGTGTGGTCGTTGATCATCACCGCCGATCCCGCCAGCCGCTCGGCCGCGCGCAGCGCCTGGTCGATGTCCTGCGAGAAGATACTGGCCTGGAACGCGACCGGCAGGCTGTTGGCAATCTCGATCGCCTGGTCCAACTCCCGGAATTTGTAGACGCAGGTCAATGGACCGAACACCTCTTCGCGCGACACCTTGGCATCGAGGCCCGGGTTGCGCAGGATCGCAGGCGCCAGTGTCGTCTCCGAAAGCCGCTCGCCGCCGACAACGAGCTGCGCACCGCCACTGACGGCTTCGCTGATCCAGAACGCCACGCGATCGGCCTCGCGCGGCTGGATCAGTGGACCGACCTCGGTCTGGGGCGATTGCGGATCGCCGACATGCAAAGCCTTCACCGCAACGGCAAGGCGATCGACAAACCGGCTCTCGATATCCTCGTGGACGAAGATGCGCTGGGTCGACACGCACACTTGTCCCGCGTGGTAATAGCCGCCCTTCACCAGCAGCGGAACGATCCGCTCGAGATCGGCGCTGCGATCGACGATGGCCGGTGCGGCGCCGCCATGCTCCAGCGCGGACCGCGTGCCCGGAGCCAGCATGCTGTGCAGCCGCCAGCCGACCTTGCCCGATCCGATGAAGCTGAGGAATGCGATACGCGGATCGGTGGCCAGACGCTCGGCCAGGTCGATCTGCGCCGGCACGAAACTCTGGCACCACGGCTCCGGCAGCCCGGCCTCGCGGACCAGCCTGACGAACTCCAGGCAGCACAGCGGCGTGGCGGACGCCGGCTTGACGATAACAGGACATCCCACCGCGATCGCGGGGGTGAGCTGATGAACGATCAGGTTGAGCGGATGATTGAACGCCGAAATGGCAAAGACGACGCCGATCGGCTCCTTGGTGGTGAAGGCCCAGCGGCCGTCGCTTGCCGCGGTCAGCCCCATCGGAATCTCGCGGCCGGTGAAGTTGCGCAATTCGTCGGCCGCGTTGCCGATGCCGTCAATCGCCCGGTCCACCTCGATGCGCGCGTCGGTAATGGGCTTGCCGCCTTCCTCGGCGATCAGATGGCTGAAATGGTCGTGTCGCCCCCGCACCAGTTCCGCCAGCCGGCGCAGGATTTCGATGCGCCGGAACGGCTTCAGCCAGCCGCTGCGATTGCGAAAGGCCTGCTCGGCGGCGCTCAATTTGGATTCGAGCGCCGCCGCGTCGTCGGTGGCGATTTCAGTGACAGGGGATCTATCGAAGGCGCGCACGACCGTCAGCATCACTCAACCCTCCGAAGCGATGGTCCGCTCAAGTCCCCGGCGCCACCGGCAAGCGCTCCTTGAGCTCATCGACCAGAACGCGGGTGTTCTCCGAATAATCGATCGGCACCGCGATCAGGTGCACACCCCCGCGCTGGAAGGCAGCTTCCAGCGTCGGAATGAAATCCTCCAGCTTCTCGACCCGGGCGCCCCTGGCGCCGTACGACTCCGCATATTTGACGAAGTCCGGGTTGCCGAAGGTCAGGCCGAAATCGGGGAAGTGATCCACGGCCTGTTTCCAGCGGATCATGCCGTAGGCGCCGTCGTCCAGGATCAGCACAACCAGATTGAGCTTGAGCCGGACCGCGGTTTCCATTTCCTGGCTGTTCATCATGAAGCCGCCGTCACCGCACACCGCCATGACGCGGCGGGTCGGGTAAAGCATGGCAGCCATCATCGCCGACGGGAGGCCTGCGCCCATGGTCGCCAGCGCGTTGTCGAGCAGCAGCGTGTTGGCGACGAAGGTCCGGTAATTGCGCGCGAACCAGATCTTGTACATGCCGTTGTCGAGCGCGACGATGCCGTCGCTCGGAATGACCTGACGCACGTCGTGCACCAGGCGCTGCGGCGTCGGCGGCCAGCGGCTCTCGGTGGCCCGATCGGCAATCCGGCTGAGAATGCCGTCGCGCAGCGACAGCAGCGCGCCGGCCCGCGGCAGCTTGCCCTCAACCCGATCGGCCAGCAGTTCGAGGCTCGGGCCGACATCGCCAACGACTTCGGCATTGGGGAAATACACCTGCTCCACATTGGCCGGCGTGTAGCTGACATGGATCACTTTCGGTCCATGCGGGCCCATGATGAAAGGCGGCTTCTCGATGGTGTCGTGCCCGATGGCGATGATCAGATCGGCCTTGTCGACCGCTTCATGAACATAATCGCGCTCGGACAGCGCCGCCGTTCCCATATAGAGATTGGTGCCGCCGGGTACGGTCCCCTTGCCCATCTGGGTGGTGAAGAACGGAATCCCGGTGCGGCGGACGAAACCAGCGAGGCCGAAGGTCGACCGCGGACGGCTGGCCGCGGCGCCGAGCATGATCAGGGGCCGCTCGGCCTGCATGATCATCTCGGCCGCGCGATCAAGTGCCGCGCGATGCGCGACCGGAATCTCGATCGGATGTATCGGCACCATCGGCACGTCCTCGACCTCCTCGCCCGCAATATCTTCCGGCAGTTCGAGATGCACCGGCCCCGGCCGCTCTTCCATCGCCACGCGGAAAGCATCGCGGACCAGAGTGGGAATGCTCGCCGCGCTGACGATCTGCCGTGATAATTTGGTCAGCGGCTTCATCGAGGCGATGACGTCGACGATCTGGAAGCGCGCCTGGCGGCTGCTCATGATCGCCTTCTGGCCGGTGAGCATCACCATCGGCATGGCGCCGAGGTTCGCATACGCGGCTCCGGTCGAGAAGTTCAGTGCGCCGGGACCAAGGGTCGAGATGCAGACGCCGGGCTTGCCGGTAAGCCGCCCGTGGGTCGCCGCCATGAAGGCCGCGGCCTGTTCGTGCCGGGTCAGGATCAGTTGAATCTTCGAATTGCGCAGCGACTCGACCACATCGAGGTTCTCTTCGCCCGGCACGCCAAAAATCCGATCGACGCCCTCGTTTTCCAGTGCCGCAACCAGCAGATCGGAGCCCTTGGTCATTTTGAAATTCCTCTTCCTAGCCGTCAGCGATCAGTGAGTGGGATGGACACTGCGTGGGATGGACACGCGCGCCATCAAGCGAGCCGCTTGATGATCGCGGTCGCGAAGTCATTCGTGGATGCCTTGCCGCCGAGATCACCGGTGCGCACGCCGTCGATCTTCAGGGTCTGGTCGATGGCGGTCTGCAGTCGCGCGGCGAGATCGACCCTGTCGACATGCTTCAGCATCAGGCCTGTAGCCAACAGCAACGCGAGGGGATTGGCAATGCCCTTGCCGGCAATGTCCGGTGCCGAACCGTGCACCGCCTCGAAGATCGCGGCCTTCTCGCCGATATTCGCGCCGGGCGCCATGCCGAGGCCGCCGACCAACCCCGACATTTGGTCGGACAGGATATCGCCGAACAGATTGGTGGTGACGATGACATCGAACTGCCAGGGGTTCATCACCAGCTGCATGGCGCAGGCGTCAACGATGCGGTCGTCCATCGCGACCCGCCCTTCGTACTCCTTGGCGACGTCGCGCCCGACTTCGAGGAAAATGCCGGTCAGGGCCTTCAGCACGTTGGCCTTGTGCACGACAGTGACTTTCTTGCGGCCGTGGCTGAGCGCATACTCGAACGCATACCGGATGATGCGCTCGGCACCGGAGCGCGTATTGACGCCCGATGAGATCGCGACCGCGTGCGGATCGTCGCCGATGGCGATGTAATGCTCGAAGGCGACGTAGAGGCCTTCGAGGTTCTCGCGGATCAGAACGAGGTCGATGTCATCATAGCGCCCGCCGGGAACCATGGTGCGCACGGGACGCAGATTGGCGTAGAGGTGGAATTCCTCGCGCAGGCGGACATTGACCGAGCGGAAGCCGCCGCCGACGGGGGTGGTCAGCGGGCCCTTCAGGGCCAGCCGAGTGCGGCGGATGCTGGCCAGCAGCGATTCCGGCAACGGATCGTTGGCACTCTTGATACCAGCCATGCCGCCCTGCTGCACATCCCAGTCGAACGGCGCGCCGAGTGCGTCGACCACCCGGGTCACCGCCTCCATGATTTCCGGCCCGATGCCATCGCCGGGAATCAGCGTCGCGGGAATTTTATTCTCGATATTTGCGGTGACCATGGCGGCACTCTCTCTGTGGCGGGCTCAACTTGCGTGACGATTCAATGCACGGCTTCCAGATTTGCGGACGGCTCCCGCCGCTCACCGCGGCCGAGCAGCACGACAAGAATGCATCCGACGGCGGACAGCGCGGCGAGCGGCAGCAGGCCCAGCGCGTAGCTACCCGTGGCGTCCTTGATGGTGCCGAGGAGGTAGCTGCCGAAGAACCCGCCGAGATTTCCGATCGCATTGACCTGGGCGATTGCGGCGGCGGCGACGCCTGCCGACATCCACTCCGTTGCCAGCGCCCAGAACGGGCCCTTGACGATATAGGTGGCGGTGACGGCGACGCAGAGCACAAGGATGGTCGCCGACAACGAGCCCACCAGTGGTGCGACGCCGAGGCTGCCGGCCAGCAGGAGCAGCGGCAACGCCGTGTGCCACCGGCGTTCCCTCGAACGGTCGGAACTGCGTCCCCACAGGATCATCAGCACCGAGGCGATACCGAAGGGAATGGAATTCAGCAAGCCCGTCTGCATGTTGCTCAGGCCGAACGACTTGATGATCTGTGGCTGCCACAGCGACAGGCACTGGCTGGCGCCGGACGCACCCGCATAGATCAGCGATGCCGCCAGCACATACTTATTGGACATCACCTGCCAGAGCGGCAGGTGCTTCGCCGTTGCCTTGGGCGAGGCATTCTCGTCCGCGAGGCGGCTCGCCAGCCACTGTCGCTGGGGATCGCTCAGCCAGCGCGCGCTCGCCGGACCGTCGGCCAGGAAGAAAAACGAGATCACGCCCAGGATGACAGCCGGCAGCGCCTCCAGCACGAACATCCATTGCCAGCCATGGAAGCCAAGCACGCCGTCGAGCTGCAGCAGCGACGCCGAAATCGGCGAGCCGAAAAAGCTCGAGAGCGGGATTGCCACCATGAACAGCGCGACGATGCGGCCGCGATATTTCGACGGGAACCAGTAGGTGAGGTACAGGATCACGCCCGGGAAGAAACCCGCCTCCGCGGCGCCCAGCAGCAGGCGAACCGCATAGAACGAATAAGGTCCCACCACAAACGCCATGCAGGCCGCGACGATGCCCCATGAGATCATGATCCGCGCGATCCAGAGTTTCGCGCCGACCTTGGCCATCGCCAGATTGCTGGGCACTTCGCACAGCACGTAGCTGATGTAGAACAGCCCGCCGCCGAGCCCGAACGCGGCCGCGGACAAGCCGATATCGTGGTTCATCTGCAGCGCGGCGAAACCCGCATTGACGCGATCGACAAACGCGATGAAGTAGCAAAGCATCAGGAACGGAATGATGCGCCAGGTCACCCGCCGCATGGTCTCGATTTCCAGAGGCGACGTTTCCGCTGTGGCAAGGGTTGCCATGATCTGCAGGTCCTTGAAAGGGTTTGAGGGTGCCGGGCGGATCGACAGATCCGCCCGCCGGCGTCAGGGCGTCATTTGAGATAACCAAGGATGACCAGCACGGCAGTGATGGTGATCGCACCGCCGATGCGAGTGGCGATCTGGGCGAACGGCATCAGTTGCATGCGGTTGGCCGCGGTCAGGATCGCGACGTCGCCGGTGCCGCCCTGGCCGCTGTGGCAGGCATTCACGATCGCCGTTTCGATCGGATACATGCCCATCAGGCGGCCGACCAGAAAGCCGGTGCCCATGATCGTGGCGACCGTGGCCACGATGGTGATGATGTTGGCCAGATGAAACGCCGCCATCAGCTTGTCCCACGGCGTCAGCGCGACGCCGATCGCAAACAGCAGCGGATACGTCATGGTGGTTCGGACGAAATCGAACACCGCCAGCCCGCCCTGCTGCAACTGCGGCGAGACCGCGCGGCTCAATTTTGCGAGCACCGCCAGGAACAGCATGGCCACCGGGGCGGGCAATCCGAACAGATGGTGGCAGATCACGCCAAGCAGATAGAGCGTGATGGCGGTGAGCCCTGCGGCTGCGATCACGCTGACGCCGACGGAGCCGACGCCCTGCTCTTTTCCGTCCTCTTCATGCACGGCCTGGAGATCGAGATCGCCTTCCTTGTGCGGCTGCAGGCGGCCTTCCCCAGTCAGATGCGGGTATTTCTTGCCGACGAAGTTCAGCGCACCGGAGAGCAGAATGGCGGTCAGGCTGCCCAGCATCACCGGCGGCAGCACCTGGGCGAACACCTCGCCCTGCGGCACACCGGTCAATGCGGCATAACCGATCGACAGCGGGATGGCGCCCTCGCCGACGCCGCCAGCCATGATCGGCACCACGACATAGAAGAAGGTGTGATGAGCGCCAAGACCGAGTGCCGTCCCCACCGCCGTGCCGACCACCCCCGCCACCACGGAACCGATCGCCAGCGGCACGAAAATCTTGAGAAAGCCCTTGATCAGGACATCGCGATCCATCGCGAAGATGCTGCCGACGATGATGGTGGCGATGAAGATGTAGAGAAAGTTGGTGGCCTTGGTGAACTCGACGATCGAGCTCTCCATCTTGGCCGGGATCAGGTGATAATAGGCGAGCGCCGAGGGGATGAAGGTCGCGAAGATCGCGCCCGCGCCGATGCTGCGCAGGACCGGCAGGCGTTTGCCGATCTCGGCGCAGGTGAACCCGCCGACCACCAGGACGGCGATCATGGTCGGCCCGTCGGGCCGGATTTCGCCGGTGTAGACCAGCGTGGTGAGCAGGACGATCAGCAGCAGATAAACCGGGATCGGGATGATGCCGATGCGGAAATCAACAAATCGCCACCATCCCTCGGGCCAGAAGCGGGACGACGGCTGATCGGTCTTGGTTGCGGCTGGTTGAAGATCGCTCGCGCGTGTCGGAATTGCGCCCGCATCGTGTGCCGACATGTCGTTTCCCCTCGTATTTTCTAAGCGGAAGGCTTGCCTAGCACCTGCGGCCTGAACGGCAGCAATGCTGACCCTTCCGTTTCTCTATATTTTAGAGGTAACGATAGATCGGCTCACCTGTCACTAACCTGTCGCGCCGGCCGGGCTGGATAATTGACCCACGCAGGCGTCACTGGTCCTGAAGCGCGCGTCTCCATTGGGTGAGAAACCGCGCACGCTTGGCCTGATCGAGGTAGGTCAAGAGGTCGATGTTCAGTGCGATCGGCCGCAGCGACTTTACGGCATAACCGGGGATTGCCGGCTGAACGTCATTCCTGACCGAGTTCAGTGAATGGGCCGCCATCTGGGTCTGCCCGGCGCGGGACAGCAGATAATCCATGAAACGCCGGGCCGCAGCGGGATTTTGCGCCGCGCGCGGGATCAGGGCGATCCGCGACATCAGCAGCGTATAGTCGCCGGGAAAGACGATGCCGAGATCGGGATTGTCCTTGGCCCGCTCCAGCGCGTAGGCGCCGAGCACATTGTATGCCAACGCGAACTCACCTGTGATCACACGATCGATCATCGGATTGGACGACGTATAGAGCTTGACGCCGGTACGCCCGAGCGCCGCCACCAGCTTCCATGTCTGCGGTGTGATGCGGACATCCTGGGTGATGAACAGCAGGCCCGTTCCGCTCAGTTCCGGATCATAGGTTGCGACCTTGCCCTGAAAGACGGCGGCATGCTCGGTGAGCACGCGCAGCAGGTCGGCGTGATCCCTGGGCACCATGCCATCGTGAAGCAGCTTCTTGTTGTAGACCATCACGATCGGTTCGGCGGTGACGCCCCATGCTTCATTCTTCCAGTTGGCCCATTCCGGCAGCGCGGCGTGCTCGGGCGATGCATAACGGAGCGCATGGCCATCATTGGCGAGCTTGATCTGCAGGTCCATCGCCGAGCTCCACACCAGGTCGGTCGCGTCCTTGGCATCGGCTGGCCGGGTCACGCTGGCAAACAGATCGGTCGACAGGATCTTGGTGTAATGAACGGCGATATCCGGGTTCAGCTTCGAGAACCCGGCCACCAGATCGGCGGCTTCCGGGCTGTTGGTTGTCGCCTTGACGAACAGATCGGTCTTCGCCCGCCCCGCGTCGGTGGAGGTCCCGTCGTCAGCCGCAGCTGAACTCGCCACATGCATGCAGATGAGAAGCAGGGCCCCGGCGATCGCTCGATTCATCAATACAACTGCGTTCCATGATCTGATGGACGACATACGCGTTTTGACCTAACGGTAAATCTGACCTTACATTGTCGTCTTGGCAATGGTGCAGCGCGGCGATCGTCTTGCGGATTCTGATTATCGAAGATGACATATCACTGGTCGCGGGCTTGAAGAAGGCGCTCGCGCCGGCCGGCATTGCCGTCGACCACGAAGTCAGCGGCGCCGGAGGCATCGAGGTCGCCCCGTCGGAAGCCTATTCGCTGATCGTGCTCGACCTGGCCCTTCCCGACATGTCCGGCGAGGATGTCCTCAGCAAGCTGCGGGGCAGCGGATCCGACGTGCCGATCCTGATCCTCACCGCCCAGGGCGCGGTGGCGGAGAAGGTCAAATGCCTCAATCTCGGCGCCGACGACTATCTGACCAAACCATTCGATCTCACAGAGTTCGAAGCCCGCGTGAAGGCGCTGGCGCGCCGCGGCAAGGGCCGCCCGGCCCCTGTCCTCAAGTGCGGGTCGCTGGTGTTCGAGACATCGACAGCCACCGCCATCCTGCACGATACCCCGTTGTCGCTGCGCCGGCGGGAAGCCGCTGTCCTCGCCATCCTGATGTCGCACTCGGGCAAGCTGGTGCGCAAGGATCGCCTGATTTCGGAGGTGTTCGGCTTCGATGAACCGGTCGCTCCCAACGCGATCGAATTGTACGTGGCGCGTCTGCGCCAGAAACTCGGCAGCGACGGCCCGCCGATCAGGACGATCCGGGGTCTCGGCTATCTGATGGAGGAGCGGTGACGCCGCGGCACGCTCCCTCGCTCCGCCGGCTGCTGCTTCTCAATCTGCTGGTGCCGACGAGTGTGCTTGCGATCGCGCTGGGTATCGCCGGTGCGTTCCTGATCGACCGCACCGTCGAAACGGCGTTTGATCGCGTGCTCGACGGCTCGGTGCGCGCCATCGCCGAACGCATTACCGTCGAGGACAATGAAGTCACGGTCGATTTGCCGCAGGTGGCGCTCGGGATGCTGCAGACCCGCGCCAGCGACAGCATCTATTACAGTGTGTCCTACGACAAGGTCGCGGTGACCGGTTATGAAGACCTGCCGCTTGCGGATATGGCGAAACAGCCGCGCAACGTGGTGAAACACTTCGACGTCACATACAAAGGCGCTCCCGTCCGCCTGGCTGCCCTCGCCCAGCAAATCTACGGCAAACCCGATCCGGTGCTGGTCGAGGTTGCCGAAACAAGAAACGGACGCAACGCAACTCAACGCGAGCTGTTGCTGGCGCTGGCCGGCCTCGAACTCGGGATCATTCTTACCGCGGCCATCCTGGCCTGGTTTGCCGTGCAACGCGGTCTCGCGCCGCTGGTCGATCTCGGCCGGGATATCGACGGCAGGCAGATCCGGACGGGAGAAGGCCTCCAGCCACTGGACCTCGCCAGGATTCCCGTTGAGGTGCATCCGCCGGTGCGCGCGATCAATCAGCTGTTCGGCCGACTGGAAGCCGCCATCAACGTGCTGCGTGATTTCATCGCCGACGCGTCGCACCAGATGAAGACCCCGCTGGCCTCGCTGCGGGTCCATCTCGCCTTGCTTGAGCGCGGCGCCGGAACGCAGCCAGCAGATCCGGACACCATCGCGGAAATCGACAAGTCGACCCGGCATCTGGACCGGCTGGTCGCGCAATTGATCGCACTGGCGCGGGCCGAAGAGAGCGCGGTGAGCGACGACGGCCATCAGGCACAAAGCGATCTGGCCGCGGTGACGGCCGATGTCGTCAGCCTGCTGGCTCCGATCGCGGCGACGAAAGATATCGAGCTCGCCCTTGAAGCCGAGCCTCGCGCGGTGATCGCACGCATCGAGCCGGCGGTGCTGCACGAGGCGCTCGCCAATCTCGTCGACAACGCAATCCGGTATAATCGAAGCGGCGGTTCGGTGACGGTTCGCGTCCGCGACGACGGCGAACGATGCGCCGTGCAGATCTGCGACGACGGCCCCGGCATCGCGCCTGAATTTCGCGCACGGGTGTTCGATCGTTTCTACCGCATGCCATTGGCCGACCGGCCACCTGGGTCGGGGTTGGGATTGTCGATCGTGCGCACGCTGCTGCGGCAGAGCTCGGCGGACATCCAGCTGGCCGATGGCGATGGAGGCAAAGGCCTGACGGTGACTGTCAGTTTTGCCAAGTTCGCAAGCGAAGGACGTGCGTAGCTGCAATTGCTTCACGTGAAACAATGAAAGCCCGCGCCGACCGAAACAACTTTTTTGTTTCGGCCGATGCGTTCAGCTGAAATAGGCAGTTCAAGCCGCTGCGCTGGTCTTGATGCCGTAACGCGCCGCTGGCGCCTGCCGCGACAGGTTGGGCATCAGCGTCTGCCGGGCCGCTTCATAGGCCTGCCAGTCTGCGGCGTCCGGCAGCGAGGGAATGGTGACGAGTTCGCCCTGATCGAGACCGGCGAGCGACGCATCGACCATGTCCTCGGCTCGCATCACGATCTGGTTCGGCAGATGCGCGACGGGTGTGCCGGCCAGTTCCCAGAAGTCGGTCGCGGTGGCGCCGGGCAGCACCGCCTGGATCCGCACGTTCTTGTCGGCGAGTTCGTGTTTCAGCGACTGGCTGAACGCCAGCACGAAGGCTTTGCTGCCGCCATAGACGCCATTCAGAACTTCCGGCGCGACGGCGACGATCGAGGCGATGTTGATGATGGTGCCGCCACCCCGCGCTACCAGGCCAGGGACAATCGCATAGGTCAGCCGGGTCAGCGCGTTGACGTTGAGCGTGATCATCTCCTCCATCTTGTCGATGTCGGAGGCCAACAGCGGCGCGGTGGCGCCGACACCGGCGTTGTTGACCAGCAGCGTGATGCGGGCGTCCGTGCGCAACAGGTTTTCCACCCGCGCCAGATCGGCCTTATTGTTGAGATCTGCCGCGACCACGTCGACGCTACGCCCGGTTTCGCCAGCCAGTTTTGTCGCCAGTGCGTCGAGACGCTCGCGCTTGCGCGCCACCAGGATCAAATCGTAACCGCGACGGGCCAGCCGGTCGGCGTAGATCGCGCCGATGCCCGAGGAGGCTCCGGTGACAAGTGCGGTGCCTTGCTTGGCTGGGATGACACTCATTGTCGTTCTCCGTTGGTTTTGCCGGGCGGGGTGGATCCGGAATTGGACCCTCGTGACGCCCGCCCTGCCCGGTAAACGTAGGCGCTATGGTCTTTGTCTCAAATGTCATATATACACCTTTTTAGGACATTCGGATGTCCGGACGAATGGACGAGGGCGACCCATGCAACGCATTGGTTTTGTTATCTTCCCAAACTTCCAGGTGATGGGTTTCGCGGCCATCACCGTGTTCGAGGTCGCCAACATGGTGGCCAGCGAAGAGGTCTACAAAATCCATCTGCTGTCCGAGGATGGCGGCCCGGTGCGCGCTTCGGCCGGCTTCAATGTCGAGACCGAAGCGTTCGGCAGAGGGGTGTTCGACACCGTGATCATCGGGGCCGGCAACGATCTGCACACCACCACGCCGGGACTGGTCAGGTTCATCCAGCGATCGATGACGTCGGCGCGGCGGGTGGCGGCACCCTGCACCGGCGCGTTCTCGCTTGCGGAGGCCGGTGTCCTCAACGGCCGCCGCGCCACCACGCACTGGGCCTTTGCGCGTGAACTGCAAAGGCAATACCCCGAGATCGAACTCGACGAAGACCGCATCTTCATCGTCGACGGCCCGGTGTGGACATCGGCCGGCATGACGGCGGGCGTCGACCTCGCACTCGCCATGGTCGAAAAAGACCTCGGCGCGGACACCGCCCGCGCGGTCGCCCGCAAGCTCGTGGTCTATCATCGCCGTGCCGGCGGCCAGTCGCAATTCTCGGCGCTGCTCGAACTGGAGCCCAAGTCCGATAGGATTCAGAGCGCGCTGGACTACGCCAAGAGCCATCTGCGCAATGAACTCTCGGTCGAGGAACTGGCGAACGCCGCGCGCCTCAGCCCGCGCCAGTTCAGTCGGACCTTTCGTGCGGAAACCGGACAGTCGCCGGCCAAGGCGATCGAGAATCTGCGTGTCGAGGCCGCGCGCGTGATGATGGAACAGGGCCGGCATTCGATGGACGTGATTGCGGACGAAACCGGTTTTGCCGACCGCGAGCGCATGCGACGTGCATTCCTGCGCGCGTTCGGCCAGCCGCCGCAAGCCATCCGCCGTAACGCGAAACAGCCCACGGAATTGGCGTGATGGATCACCACGCGCTCTCCTCGTGCAGTCTCGTTCGGGATCAACACACTATATTGTGACTGGGGCGGAAGCGGCAGATCTTCCCGAGCCTCCTGCGCCGCGCGCTCCTGTGCTTTGATGGCATTTGTCCGGCGCGAATGGCGCGATCGGGCGATCAGGGCTGCCATCGGCCCTGTGTGATCCGAGGAGACTCTTTCATGGCCACCGTTGCAGACCAGATGGTCGACACCCTCGCCGCCGCCGGCGTCAAGCGCATCTACGGCATCGTCGGCGACAGCCTGAACGGCTTCACCGATTCACTGCGGCGGCATGGCGGAATCCAATGGCTGCACGTGCGCCATGAAGAGGTCGCCGCCTTCGCTGCGGGCGCCGATGCGCATGTCACCGGCGAGCTTGCGGTGTGCGCCGGCAGTTGCGGGCCCGGCAACCTGCATCTGATCAACGGTCTGTTCGACTGCCACCGCTCACGCATGCCCGTGGTGGCCATCGCAGCCCACATCCCTTCGCCCGAAATCGGCTCCGGCTATTTCCAGGAGACCCACCCCGAGCAGTTGTTTCGGGAGTGCTCCAGCTATTGCGAACTGGTGTCGACGCCGGAGCAGATGCCGCGTGCACTCGAGATCGCCGTGCGCCGCTCGATCCACGAGCGCTGCGTCAGCGTGATCGTGATCCCGGGCGACGTGGCGCTCAAGCCCGCGGTCGGCGCCTATACACCCTCGCCCGCGGGCCTTGTGCTGGAGCAGCCGACCGTGGTGCCATCAGACGCCGCGCTGGATCGGCTGGCCGCGCTGCTCAACCAGGCCGGGCGAGTGACGCTGTTATGCGGCAGCGGCTGCGCCGGCGCCCACGCCGAGCTGATGCGGCTGGCGGAAACGCTGAAGGCGCCGATCGTCCACGCCATGCGCGGCAAGGAACACGTGGAGTGGGACAACCCTTACGATGTCGGCATGACCGGCCTGATCGGCTTCTCGTCAGGCTACCATGCCATGGAGTCCTGCGACGCGCTGCTGATGCTCGGCACCGACTTTCCCTACCGGCAGTTCTTCCCCAAGAGCGCCCGCATCGCCCAGATCGACATCCGTGCCGAGGCGCTGGGCCGGCGCGCGCCGATCGAGACCGGGCTGGTCGGCGATGTCAAAGCCAGCCTGCGCGCGCTGCAGCCGCGCCTGACCACCAAGACCGACCGCAAGCATCTCGACACATCGTTGCGCAGTTACGCCGAGGCACGGCGCGGCCTCGACGAACTGGCCGATGGCCGCGCCGGCGGCCCGCT
>BFBZ01000010.1_pt373 | contig 21444 bp, 21 predicted proteins | sample 1888401 | NCBI WGS metagenome assembly BFBZ01 (sample SAMD00112614, study PRJDB3348) | symbiont metagenome | host: Chara braunii | reverse complement strand
TCGTTCTATGTCGTGCAGAAGACCTGCCGCACGCGTCTCGCAGGCGACCTTTCGCCCTGGTTCGTCGTGGTCGGCTACAACTTCTTCATCCTGATCGCGGGCACGGGCTATCTGCTCGGGGTCACGCAATCGAAAGAGTACGCCGAGCCGGAATGGTATGCCGATCTCTGGCTTACGATCGTCTGGGTGACGTATCTGCTCGTGTTCCTGATGACGCTGGTGAAGCGCAAGGAGCCGCATATTTTTGTCGCGAACTGGTTCTATCTGGCGTTCATCATCACGATCGCAGTGCTCCATCTCGGCAACAACCCGGCACTGCCGGTCTCCTTCCTCGGGTCGAAGTCATACATCGCCTGGGGCGGCGTGCAGGATGCGATGTTCCAGTGGTGGTACGGCCACAACGCGGTCGGCTTCTTCCTGACCGCCGGCTTCCTCGCGATCATGTACTACTTCATCCCGAAGCGGGCCGAGCGACCGGTCTACTCCTACCGGCTCTCGATCATTCATTTCTGGGCGTTGATCTTCCTCTATATCTGGGCCGGCCCGCATCACCTTCACTACACGGCGTTGCCGGACTGGGCGCAGACCCTCGGGATGACCTTCTCGATCATGCTSTGGATGCCCTCCTGGGGCGGCATGATCAACGGCCTGATGACGCTGTCGGGAGCCTGGGACAAGCTACGGACCGATCCCGTGCTGCGCATGATGGTGGTGTCGGTCGCGTTCTACGGCATGTCGACCTTCGAGGGGCCGATGATGTCGATCAAGGTGGTCAATTCGCTGAGCCACTACACCGACTGGACGATCGGCCATGTGCATTCCGGTGCGTTGGGCTGGGTCGGCTTCGTATCCTTCGGTGCGCTCTATTGCCTGGTCCCCTGGCTATGGAATCGGCAGCTCTACAGCCTGAAGCTCGTCAACTGGCACTTCTGGATCTCGACGATCGGCATCGTGCTCTACATTTCCGCGATGTGGGTCTCGGGAATCCTGCAGGGCCTGATGTGGCGCGCCTATACGTCGCTCGGCTTCCTCGAATATTCCTTCATCGAGTCGGTCGAGGCCATGCATCCCTTCTACATCATCCGTGCCGCCGGCGGCGCGCTGTTCCTGGTCGGTGCGCTGATCATGGCGTTCAATCTCTGGATGACGGTCAACGCCGGACAAGCCAGCGAAACCGAGGGCGCCGGCGCCCTCCAGCCCGCCGAATAGGTCACGCAATGTCTCTCTGGAATCGACACAAGATCTTTGAGAAGAACTCGATCATCCTGATCGTTGGCATTCTCGCCGTCATTGCCATTGGCGGGCTCGTCGAGATCGCGCCGCTGTTCTATCTGAAGAGCACGATCGAGAAGGTCGACGGCGTGCGGCCCTACACGCCGCTCGAGCTGGCCGGGCGCAACATCTATGTCCGCGAGGGCTGTTATCTTTGCCACTCGCAGATGATCCGTCCGTTGCGTGACGAGGTCGAGCGCTACGGCCACTATTCGCTGGCCGCGGAAAGCATGTACGACCATCCGTTCCAGTGGGGCTCCAAGCGAACCGGGCCAGACCTCGCGCGCGTCGGTGGCAAGTATTCTGACGATTGGCATGTCACTCACCTGAACGATCCGCGGTCGATCGTGCCGCAATCGGTGATGCCCGGATACCCGGCGCTGGCGAATACGGAGATCGATCCGTCCGACATCGCGGCCCATCTGCGGACCAATCGCGCGGTCGGCGTCCCCTATACCGACGAGCAGATCGCCAACGCGGCCGCCGATCTGAAGGCGCAGGCCGATCCCGACAGTCCGGGCTCCGATGCGTTCCAGAAGCGTTATCCGAAAGCCTTGGTGCGCAATTTCGACGGCAAGGCCGGCAATCCGACCGAGCTCGACGCGCTGATCGCCTATCTGCAGATGCTCGGCACGCTCGTCGACTTCAAGCTCTACAACGAAAAAGCCAATCTGCGCTGAGGTACGAACATGAAAGCGATCATTCAAATCGAGAGTCTGGCGTCGAGCCTGATCAGCACGCTTTGGACGCCGGTTTTCGTCGGAATCTTCATCGCCATCGTCGGCTACGCGCTTTGGCCCCGTAACAAGACCCAATTCGACGTCGCGGCCCGCATGCCGCTGCGTGAGGACTGACCGATCATGAGCGAGCACGACGAGATCGACCGCGTTTCCGGCCGTACCACGACCGGCCATGAATGGGACGGCATCCGCGAGCTCAACACGCCGCTGCCGCGCTGGTGGCTAGGCATCTTCTACGCCACGATCGTCTGGTCGATCGGCTACTGGATCATCTACCCGGCCTGGCCGCTAGTCTCGGGCTACACGACGGGGCTGTTCCAGTACTCGACCCGTGCGAGTGTTGCGACGGACCTTGCCGATCTGGAGAAGCTACGCGGCGAGAAGATGGCGGTGCTCGGCAGCGCGCCGTTGGCCGACATCGAGAAGGATCCGGCCCTGTTGGCGCTGGCTCGCGCGCGCGGCAGGACCGTGTTTGCCGACAATTGTGCACCCTGCCATGGCAGTGGCGCCGCGGGGGCGAAGGGCTATCCGAATTTGAACGACGACGACTGGCTGTGGGGTGGCTCGCTCGACCAGATCATGCAGACGATCCAGTTCGGTGCGCGGTCCGGGCACGCGAAGACGCACGAAGGGCAGATGTTGGCATTCGGGCGCGACGGGGTCCTGAAGAAGGACGAAATCGTCACCGTCGCCAATTTTGTTCGCTCGCTTTCCGGCCTCTCAACTGCGCCGACGTTCGACGCCGCCGCCGGAAAGAAGATATTCACCGAGAACTGTACGAGCTGCCATGGTGATAACGCCAAGGGCAACCAGGAACTCGGTGCGCCGAATTTGACCGACAAGATCTGGCTCTATGGCTCCGATGAGGCGACGTTGATCGAGACCATCACCAACGGGCGCGCCGGCGTCATGCCGGCGTGGGTCGGCCGGCTTGACCCCGTGACCATCAAGGCGCTGACGGTCTATGTGCACTCGCTGGGCGGCGGCAGGTAGCCGCCCGTCCGCTCCGGGCGCCGTTGACCGAGGTCAATTCGCGCCTGACGCAGGAATGTAGGTTCTAATCGAAGCCGCATTCGAGCAGATCCATGAACAAGCCCGTGTCGCCTGATCAACTCATGACCGACGAGGACGGCCCGCTCTACGCGCCCCGGAAGAAGGTCTATCCGCAGAGCGTCTCCGGTAGATTCCGCTCGATCAAATGGCGGCTCATGGCCGTCTGTCTCGGCGTCTACTACCTGCTGCCCTTTGTGCGCTGGAATCGCGGTCTCGGTGCGCCAGACCAGGCCGTGCTGATCGATTTTCCGAACCGGCGGTTCTACTTTTTCTTCGTCGAGCTGTGGCCGCAGGAGATTTACTACTTCACCGGCCTGTTGGTGCTGGCGGCGCTGACCTTGTTCCTGATGAACGCGCTCNCGGGCCGGCTGACGCCAAGCTTCACGTCGTCGGCGCGGATTCCGTGACACCGGACCGGCCGATGATCGTCCTCGGGCGCGATACCACCACCGAACCTGTCTCTTATACACATCTAGATGTGTATAAGAGACAGGCCTGTTGGTGCTGGCGGCGCTGACCTTGTTCCTGATGAACGCGCTCGGCGGCCGGATCTGGTGCGGTTATCTCTGTCCGCAGACGGTGTGGACCGATCTGTTCTACGCGGTCGAGCGTCTGGTCGAAGGCGACCGCCGTTCCCAGATGAAGGCCGATGCGGGTCCGATGACCGCGAACCGCGCCGGTCGCCGTGTGCTGAAGCACGCGATATGGCTGATGATCGCCTGGTGGACCGGCGGCGCCTGGGTGCTCTATTTCGCCGACGCGCCGACGCTGGTGCGGGACCTGGCGACGTTTCAAGCGCCTGCAATCGCCTACGTCTGGATCGGGATCCTGACCGCGTCGACCTATCTGCTCGCCGGCTACATGCGCGAGCAGGTCTGCGTCTACATGTGCCCGTGGCCGCGAATTCAGGCCGCGCTCACCGACGAATGGGCACTCAATGTCACTTACAAATACGACCGCGGCGAACCGCGCTGCTCGGTGAAGAAGGCATTCGATATCCGCGCTCTTGGCGAAAAGGCAGGCGATTGCATCGACTGCAACCAGTGCGTTGCCGTGTGTCCGACCGGGATCGACATCCGTGATGGTGCGCAGCTCGGTTGTATCCAGTGCGGACTATGCATCGATGCTTGCGACACCGTCATGACCAAGGTCAGCCGCCCGACTGGCCTGATCGGGTACGACAACGACATCAATGTCCAGCGTCGTATCTCCGGCAAAGAAGAGGTGTTCAAGCCGGTGCGTGCGCGAACCGTCGTCTACGCGAGCCTGATCGCCGTGGTTTGCGCCGTGATGCTATACGCCTTGATGTCGCGGACGCTGCTCGACGTCAACGTGCTGCATGACCGCAATCCGATCGCGGTACGGCTCAGCGATGGGTCGGCACGCAACGGCTACACGCTGCGATTCCTCAACAAGCGCGGCTTCGATCGCGTGATCGCGATCGATGTCGACGGGCCGGCTGACGCCAAGCTTCACGTCGTCGGCGCGGATTCCGTGACACCGGACCGGCCGATGATCGTCCTCGGGCGCGATACCACCACCGAACTGCGCGTGCTGGTGACGGCGCCGTTTGACGAGAAGGCGGAAAAGTCGGTGCCGGTCACCTTCCGAATCACCGACATCGGTCTCGGAGAAGTCGCGTCCGCAACTGACCACTTCGTTCTTCCATAGTCTCGGAATTTCATCATGGCAGCCTCGAGTCCAGCAGCGCGACCCATCACCGGACGCTTCGTCCTGATCACGACGATCGCATTCTTCGCTGTCGTCATCACCGTAAACATGGTCATGATGCGGCTTGCCATCACGACGCTGCCTGGCACCGAGGTCGACAGCGCCTACAGCGCCAGTCTCGCCTATCAGAGCGAGATCGCGGCAGCGCGGCAGCAGAACGAGCGTGGCTGGCAAATCCAGGCGCATATTGACCGGCAGCCCGACGGCGCGGCCGCGATCGCAATCGAGGCGCGCGACCACGCGGGTGCGCCGCTGACTGGATTGAACTTCCTCGCCCGTCTCGAGCGCCCTACCGATCGGCGAGCCGACCGGGCGATCGAGGTTGCCGAAGCAGGCCCTGGAAGCTTTCAGGGCCATGCTGAAGGCATCAGCGCAGGGCAGTGGGATCTCGTGATCGAGGGCGAGGTCGGGGGGCGACGCATGTTCCTGTCGAAGAACCGCGTGGTCTTGAACTGAGGGTGCTCGGATGCAGGCGGAGATCGATTTTTCACACTATCTGAAGAGTGCAGGCTCCGGGCTCATCCATCTCGATCTCGCGGTCGAAGGCATCAACTGTGCAGGCTGCATGGCGAAGATCGAGCGCAACCTGTCGACCATTCCGGACGTCACCTCGGCCCGCGTGAACCTGACCGATAGCCGCCTCGCACTGGAATGGCGGGCGGGCGCCGTCGATCCGGCGCTGTTCGTGAGCAGGCTCGCCGAACTCGGCTACAAGGCCTATCCGTTCAAGCGGGATGATGCCGAAGCACTGGAAGCGCAGCGAGCCCAGAGCCTGCTGCGCCGGCTTGGCGTCGCCGCCTTTGCCGCAATGAATGTGATGATGCTGTCGATCCCGGTGTGGTCCGGCAACGTCTCGGACATGTTGCCGGAGCAGCGCGACTTCTTCCACTGGCTGTCGGCGCTGATCGTGCTGCCGGCTGCCGCCTATTCGGCGCAGCCATTCTTCTCGTCGGCGACGTCGGCGCTGCGGGCGCGCGGCGTCAACATGGACGTCCCGATCAGCATCGGCATCGTGCTGGCGTTGGCGACCTCGGTGATCGAGACCGTCAATCACGCCGAGCACGCCTATTTCGATGCCGCGATCATGCTGATCGCGTTCCTGCTCGCCGGCCGCTATCTCGATCAGAACATGCGGCGGCGTACCCGGGCATTTGCCGGCAACCTGGCGGCGCTGAAGTCGGAGACTGCGACGAAGTTCGTCAGCGCGACCGAGATCCGGACCGTGCCGGCGGCGGCGATCCAGCCGGGCGACATCGTGCTGCTGCGTCCCGGCGAGCGCTGCGCGGTCGATGGCAATGTGATCGAGGGACGCTCCGAGGTCGACCAGAGCCTCATCACCGGCGAGACCTTGCCGGTGCTGGTGGCGCCAAGCAGTGCCGTGTTCGCGGGTACGCTGGTTCGTTCCGGCACGTTGCGCGTCCGTGTGTCTGCGGCGTCGGGCGGAACGCTGCTGGACGAGATCACGCGGCTGCTTGATCATGCGCTACAGGCGCGTTCCCGCTACCTGCGGTTGGCCGAGCGTGCATCCAGGCTTTACGCGCCGGTCGTGCACGCAACCGCGTTCCTGACGATGCTCGGTTGGCTGGCCTATGGCGCGAGCTTTCACGATTCGATCGTGACGGCGATTGCGGTCCTGATCATCACGTGCCCGTGCGCGCTGGGACTTGCCATTCCGGCCGTCCAGACCGTTGCCGCCGGCGCCCTGTTCGGCTCGGGCGTACTTCTCAATGCGGGCGACGCGATCGAGCGAATTGCCGAGGTCGACCGCGTAATTTTCGACAAGACGGGAACCTTGACCTTGCCCGAGCTCGATGTCGCCAACATCGCTGATATTCCCGAGGACGTTGTCAGGCTCGCGGGCCGGCTCGCACTGTCCAGTCGCCACCCAGTCGCCGCCGCGGTTGCGCGCAAGGCAGGAGCGGCGTCGCCGCTGCCGGACATCCAGGAAGAACCCGGGCAGGGGGTTTATGGCCTTCATGACGGGGTGCCAATTCGCCTTGGCCGGCCGTCGTTCTGCGAGGCGGACGACCTCGCCAACGCGATATTGTGCCACGACCCTGAAGCCTCGGTCGTCGCGTTCAGGCATGGCGGGGCCAGCTACGCCTTCGCGGTTCGGCAACGGCTGCGCGCGGATGCTGCCGGCGTCGTGGCAGAGCTGACACGCATCGGCATCGCCGTCGAGATCGTGTCAGGCGATCGCGAATCCGCGGTCAAGCGCGCCGCAGAGCAGCTTGGCGTCCGTGAATGGCGCGCCGGGGTCTCGCCGGTCGACAAGATTGCCCGGATCGAGGAGTTGGCGCGTCAAGGGTACAAGGTGCTGATGGTCGGAGACGGCTTGAACGATGCACCGGCGTTGGCTGCGGCGCACGCCTCGATGTCGCCCGTTACGGCCACACACCTGAGTCAGGCGGTCGCCGATGCTGTTTTCCTTGGCGAGCGCCTCGGACCGGTGCTGGCTGCGGTCAAGGTGTCCCGCAAGGCGCTGCGGCTCATGAGGCAGAATCTCTGGCTGGCCGTGGTCTACAACGTGCTGGCCGTGCCGATCGCGATTGCCGGCCTGGTCACCCCGCTGATCGCCGCGGCGGCGATGTCGGGTTCGTCGATGATCGTCATGCTCAATGCATTGAGGGCGCGAGCGAGGGGGGCTTTCTGATGGAGGTCATGATCATCCTGGTGCCGCTCGCTCTCGCGCTGGGCTTTTGCGGTCTATTGGGCTTCCTCTGGTCACTCAAGAGTGGTCAATATGACGATCTCGACGGCGCGGCCTGGCGSGCCATCGCCGATGACGAGCCGGCGAACGATCATGGCCGATCCAGGTAGTGGAAATAGGCTAGTGAAACCGCTGATGCGATGGTCAGTGTCGTGCAGGCGAGCGCGAGCACCAGCGTCCAATCGATCCGTCTGCCGGCTCGCGCGACGTGCGGCCGCAGCAGCAGAACAGAGACCAGCCGGCCGATAGAGGAAAGCCGCGCCATGGTCAGCAGCAGCTCATCGGCAGCACGTCGGGCTGCCAGTAGCGCCAGTGTGTCGGCGTTACCTCGACGGTCTGCATGGTGCCGAGGTCGAACCATCCGTCCGCGCGCCGAATGCAAGGAGAGCCCAGCGGATGGCGCCTGTCGTCGATGACCGCGAGTTCGATCGCGCAGTCGAACGGTGCGGACGCAATATCGTTCCATCCCAGAACACTGAACCTGCGCAGGACTGCACTGAGAAGGCGCCGCATCTTGGTCTCCTCTAAAGATTGGTGCCACCTTGGCAAGACCGGTCCCCCGGCGCGTTGATCTGACGCAACGGAGCGCTTGACACTGCTCAAATTGTTCCGCCGCGGGGCGCGCTACAGAGCGTCGAAAGGCTGGGAGTGGGCATGGAGCGTGTACGACGTCGCGCCGACAGGCTGGAAACAATCGATCGAAACGAAGCGAAGCTGCCCGCGATGCGTGGCAGCATCGGGCGTCTATCGAACGTCTTGCGGTCCGGCCGCGCGCGCCTGAAGGACCATCCGTTGGCTCGGCTGGGGCCCGGGCTGATCACCGGCGTCGCTGACGACGATCCTAGCGGCATCGCCACCTATTCCCAAGCTGGCGCGCAATTCGGCACGGCCATGCTGTGGACGATGCCTCTGGCATTTCCGCTGATGGCGGCAATTCAATCCATGTGCGGGCGGATCGGGCGGGTTACGGGGCGAGGTCTTGCCGCAAACATCAAGGCCGAATTCCCCCCCATCGTTCTCAGGGGCGTCGTACTGCTCTTGTTGGTTGCAAATACAATCAATATTGGCGCTGACGTCGCCGCCATGGGAGAAGCCGGAGAGCTCGTTACCGGGCTGAATCCGCATGCGATGGCTGTTGCTTTCGTTGTCTCGACGCTCCTGCTTCAGGTCTTCGTTCCGTATCACCGCTACGTTTTCTTCCTCAAATGGCTAACTCTCTCACTTCTCGCCTATGCGGGCGTTCTGTTCACCGTTCACGTGCCATGGGGACAGGTCCTGCGAGATACCGTATGGCCGCGGCTGCAGTTCACTTCGGATAGCGCGGCCGTCGTCGTCGGCGTCTTCGGGACGACCATCAGTCCATACCTGTTCTTCTGGCAGGCCTCCGAGGAGGTCGAGGATATGCTCGCGCAAGGCAAATCGGGACTGGTGTCCGATTCCTCCGTTGCGTCGAAGGAGTTGCGGCGCATCGCGTGGGACACCTGGAGCGGCATGTTCTACTCCGATATCACCTCCTACTTCATCATTCTGGCGACCGCGGTGACGCTACATGCGGCCGGAATCACCAACGTCGAGACCGCGGCACAGGCGGCGAGCGCATTGCGGCCGCTGGCCGGGGATTTTGCCTTCAATCTATTCGCAATGGGTATCGTCGGCGTCGGCCTGATCGGCGTGCCGGTGCTGGCAGGATCTTCGGCGTATGCACTGTCGGAAGCCATGGGATGGAATGAAGGCCTCGAGAAAGACGTGCGAGACGCGCGGGCGTTCTACAGCGTCATCGCGTTCAGTGTTATCGCGGGATCACTCATCCTGTACTCGCCGATCAGTCCGATGAAGGCGCTGTTCTGGAGCGCGGTGATCAACGGGGTTGTCGCTGTCCCCTTGATGGCCGTCATCATCCTACTGGCATCGAAGCGTTCGGTGATGGGACCGTACGTCTCGAGCTGGTCGATCGCCTTCCTCGGTTGGATCGCAACCTTCGTTATGGGCGTGGCTGCCGCCCTCATGTTCGTACTCCGTTAACCGGCGAGAGCGGCCGCAATCGAGCGCAAATCCACGACCTATCGAGGCGAGACTATCCGTCGGCGATCGTCATTTGCGTAATTTCGATAGCCGACTTCACGGCGGATCAACCGAGCTGCGGGTGCTCCACGGATTCGGGCCGCAAGGGTCGGCATTCTGAAATCAAGTTAAGGCGGCGGTAGGAGAGGGCAGGTCAACTGGCCGCACCCCGCAGTCATGCCGATGCCAACATCGGTCATCGCGGCCGAAGGACGGCAATATGAATGACGATCAGGTATTCGACGAGCAGGCGTTCTCGTTGCTGAGCGACGAACTTGGGATCGAAGATACGGTCGAACTCCTGATCGCGTTTCTTTCGGATACGAACAGCAAGATAGAAGCCTGTGCGGGCGGCGTGATCGATCGCGCGTCCGTGCAGCGAGAGGCGCATGCCGTCAAGAGCTCCGCGGCAACGTTCGGCTTCATCGCATTGTCGACGATCGCCCTTCGGCTGGAGAAGGGAGCTGCGACGATGCGCGCTGCGGAGTTCATTGATGGAATGGCCGCATTGCGAGCGGCCTTCGATGACGTGGCGCGCCTCACGCACGCGCGATTTCTGAGTACGATGGAGAGCGCGATATGAGAGAAATGGCTCGGCAGACACCGGAATCGATTGGCCGACTTCTCGTTGTCGACGATGATCTGGTGCAGAGAACCGTGATCGGCAAGATCGGTGCCAAGCTGGGCTATGACACGATAACAGCGTCTTCGTTCGACGTCGCTTCGGGGCTTCTGCAGAATTCGACATTTGACGTCATGACGCTCGATCTGTCGCTTGGCGAACACGACGGTATCGAACTGCTCCGCTTGATTTCGGATCGCAAGCTGCACGCGATCTCCATCGTCATCATCAGCGGTTGCGATGAGCGGATCGTCAATTCAACAAGGCGGGTAGCCGAAGCACTGCATCTGTCGCTGGCCGGATCGCTCGTGAAGCCCCTGGACCTCGACCTGCTCAGAGAGGCGCTGCTGGCGCCGGCCCGCCGTCGCGTTGCTGCGAGCGTCGAAAAAATGCCGCCATTGATCACGCGCGAACGGATCGTGCAAGGTCTGAAGACGGGGGAGTTCTCAGTCGAATTTCAGCCGAAGGTGGAACTCGACAGCGGCAGGGTCATCGGAGCCGAAGCTCTCGCGCGTTGGCGAACGCCGGAGTTCGGTATCGTTTCTCCCGTCGATTTCATTCCGGCTGCCGAACGTTTCGGCCTGATGCCCGATCTGACCGAGACGGTGTTGCGCTTTGCGATGGCACAGGGGCGGGCTTTTGTGGAGTTGTACCCGGGATTTACGGTTGCCGTGAATGTATCAGGGTCGCTGATGTCCGATCTGTCATTTCCGGAACGTATCGAAGAGGTTCTGCAACGGGAGGGGGTTCCTGCCCACTGCCTGATTGTGGAAATCACTGAAACAACGGCGATGGCTGATGTCGAGCGCGCGATGGACGTTCTGGTTCGTCTCCGGATCAAGAACATCGGTGCCGCGATCGACGATTTCGGAACCGGCTATTCATCGCTCGCGGCACTCGCACGTCTTCCGTTCAACGAGTTAAAGATCGATCAATCGTTCGTCAGGGGATGCGAGAACGACCAGGACATGATGAAGATCGTCGAAGCGTCGGTGGCGTTGGCGCGTGCCTTCAACATGAAGGTCACCGCCGAGGGAATCGACAAGAGGGAGACCCTGATCCGAATCAGGCAGGTCGGCTGCGACATCGGTCAGGGCTTTCTCTTCGCGCCATCCCTGAACGTTGACCGGGCGACGCGTTGGATATCAAACCGGAATTCGTTTCTCGAGCACGATGCGATTGACCGCGTGGCGCGGATTGCGAGATGATCCCCTCGAAGACGGCGTCCCTCCGCACTGTGGTGTCCCGCAGGCCTCGCATACAGGTCCTGGTCATTCTCGTCGTCGGCTTCGGTGCGTCATTGCTGGCCTACAATGTCGGCGTCAATTTCGACAACGCACGAGCCCGTGCCTCATTCGAGCGGGCCGCGGGCGATCGTATTGCCGCCGTTCATTCGAGCATTTCATCCACGATCGGCTCGCTCCGCGCGCTCGCTTCGTTCTTCGAGGCAACGGGCGACGTGACCGACGAGCAATTTCGCAGGTTCGTTTCTCCCTTGTTGGCGGTCCATCCGGGCGTGCAGGCCTATGAATGGGTACCGCGCGTAGAGCAGCGAGAGCGCGCCGCAATGGAGAGTGCCGCCACTGGAATGCGGCCGGAGTTCAGGATCACCGAGCGCGATTCCTCGGGCACCATGGTGAGTGCAGGAAAACGCGACATCTACTACCCGGTCTACTTCGCCGAACCGTTATCGGGAAACCGGGCGGCTGTTGGCTTCGACCTATTTTCGAACGAAGCACGTCGCGCTGCCATTGAACAGGCCGTGAAGTCTGGTGCGCCGCAGGCGACCGCGCGAATTACCCTGGTGCAGGAAACTGGAAACCAATACGGCTTTCTGGTTTTTGTCCCTGTTTTCCAGTTCGGTGATGGCGATGGGGGCGCCCTGCGCGGACTGGTCATTGGAGTTTTTCGCATCGGAGACGTGATCGGTCGCGCAACCGATCAGTCCGGCCGGGAAGACGGCATCGAGGTGAAAGTCTGGGACCGATCGGCGCCGCCGCACGAATCGTTGCTCTTCCCCAGGGGGGCTGGCTCGTCGCAGCCCGGGGGCGGTCTGCAGATTTCGACGTTCCGCGACCTGAATGTCGGTGGCCGTCGATGGGAGATCGTCGCGTCGGCCACACCGGCATATCTGGCGCGTGAAGGGAGTCCGTTCCGCTTTGCGTTTGTTGCCGCTGTCGTTCTCGTCACCATCAACCTCGCATGGATACTTCATCGCCGCTTCATGTTCGAGGACGAGGTCATCGCGCGGACGGCAGAAATGCGTTCGGCACGCGACGAAGCGCAGCAAGCGAATCGGGTGAAGTCGAACTTCCTGGCAACCATGAGCCACGAGATCCGGACGCCCATGAATGCCATTATCGCCATGGCCGATCATCTTCTCGAAGGTGACTTGCTTCCGGCGCAGGAAACGTCGCTTCAGATCATTGCAAAATCATCCGAGCACTTGCTGCATGTGATCAACGATATTCTCGATCTTTCGAAGCTCGAAGCCCGCAAGATCGAATTTGAGAAGCGTACGATATCGATCGAGAAGACGATCTCGAGTGTTGTCAACATGCTTTCGACCAATGCCAGGGACAAAGGCATTACGATCCACAGCCAGATTGCCGAGAATGTTCCTGATAACGTCGTCGGCGATCCTGCGCGTCTACGACAGATCCTATTGAATCTCGCCTCGAATGCCGTGAAGTTCACCGAGAAGGGTGGAGTTACCATTCGGGTCGCCGCCGAGGGGGGCGTCCGCGGACCTATTGTGCCGCTCGTGATGACGGTCAGCGACACCGGCATCGGAATGAGCGAAGGTGCGATCGAGAACCTGTTCACGGAATTCTGGCAGGCGGACAACTCCATTTCCCGCCGGTACGGTGGGACGGGACTTGGATTGGCTATCACACGGCGTCTGACGACGCAGATGGGGGGCTCGATCAGTGTCAAAAGTGTGCTTGGTGAAGGAAGCGAATTTACGGTCAAGCTTCCCTTCGGACGGGCCGCGCGAGCCATTGCGCCGATCGCGTCGGCCTCCAGGCCGCAGGACGTATCAGATGCGAGCGATCTCAGGAACGTGCAGATCCTCCTTGTTGAGGACAATCTCACCAATCGTGACATCGCAAGGAAGATTCTGGGTCGGTTCGGGGCCGACGTTGCGGTCGCATGTGACGGTATCGAGGCGGTCAAGGCGGCGTCCGCACGGCGTTACGATATCATCCTCATGGACGTTCACATGCCGAACATGAACGGGCTGGAGGCAGCACGTGCCATCCGAAACCTCAAGCAGCCGTTCAGGAACGTTCCGATCGTCGCGCTGACGGCCAGTGCCTTTGCCGAAGATCGTGCACAGTGCTTTGAAGCGGGAATGGATGACTTCTGCCCGAAACCTTACCGCGGACGCGAACTCGTGGCGGCCATCAAGCGAGTTGCAAGCTCGGGTGCCGCCGGACGCCAGGGACGGGTTGTGTCGGCTTGATCGTCGGCGGATGCCGTCGTTGGCGGGTTCTGCCTCACGCGAACGCGAGACCACGCGTCTGTCGAACTTGTAGGCTTTCTGTCTCTCGAAGGTCCCGAGCGGGCGCTGGCCGTGCGGGCCCGGTCGCATGAACGGAGGGAGTCCGGCGCATCTTGGCCGGATGAAACGACGCAAGCGGGTCAAATATCCCCGAGTCGGCACCAGGCGATGTCAATCAGGCTGCAGATCCGTGCAGATTGAGCCCGCAGCGCTTCCCGGCTTTCCTTGTCTTCGATGTCCTCGATCACGATCGACGTTCGTGCGTGGGTGATCTGAAGAGCGAAGATCGCTTCTTGAAGCGCTTTCCGTGCGCTCTGCCGCCGGGCACTCCCATGCTCGGAGCGGTCGATCGGCGTTGCTTGATATGTGTGGGGCTGTGCGAGCCGCCGACGCCTGCATTGATCGAGGCTCACGATGTTCGGCATTTGGATTTCTCCCTGGCGCGTTCGGTATCGACGTCGCTGCGAGGGATATTGACCCGGCGGTTCTAACTGCCTGATCAATCTGGTTGCCAAAAATCGGCAACTCAAGGAAATTTCGTGCTTAACCTTTTGAAAACGGTATATGCATATAAATTATCGGTATATACCTATAAAGGATTCTTGATGATGCACGATATCTCGCCAACGTCCGACGAACTGGGGGTCGTGGGCGATTGCTGCGCCGCATTCAACGTCCGGAAAGCGAGCCGTGTGATCACGCGGCTCTATGCCGAGGCGTTCGCGCCCGTCGGGATTGAGCCGACGCAATTCATGCTGCTGGCAGCCTGCGCGCGGCAAGGGACGGTGACCATGGGCGCACTTGCGATGAAGATGTCGATGGATCCGAGCGCGCTTGCACGTAACGTCACTATCCTCGAGCGCCGCGGTCTGGTGAGGATTGCGCCGGGGGCAGACCGTCGTGCGCGCGACGTCTCGATCTCCGCCAAGGGCAGGAAAACTCTATCCCGCGCGCTGCCGCGCTGGAGAGAGGTACAGGCGAAGCTTGCCGGACAGATTGGCGAAGACAGCTTCCGGTCGGCGGTCGAGCTGATGAAGGGAATCGTGCGTTCGGGCGAGGCTCTGCTCGATCATTCGATTTCGTAGGAGGACCCGATGCCCGTCCGTTGGATCGATCCGTCGCCAGTGCTGCGTGTCGAGCGCTTCGGCAGCTTTGACGAATTTCGTCCAAACGATGTTCTCGGCGGAATGACAAGCACGCCGCTAGGTTCCTCGGCGATCACCGTTGCGCGCAGTATACTGGCCCTTCCGGATTGCCTTCTCGTGCTGCAACGATCATTCGCCCGGCGGATGGAGGGGGAGCTCGGAGCCGATCGCGGGGTCGGCCTCGTCGTTCCGCTGGCTTTCCATGCAACCGTGAATGGCAAGGAGGTCGGAGATTCCACAATCGGTGTCATTCGCGGCCGGGCGACCGCAGATGTCGTCGAACGGCATGCGAACACCTATCTCATGCTGCGCTTCATCTCGGATATGAGCAATCGAGGTTGGGCCGATTTCGATCGTGGAATCGAACTGTTCAAGCTGGCGCCGACGAAGATGCTGGCGGTGCGATCGGCGATTTTGGACATGTTTTGCCTGGCGTCCAATTGCAAGGATCTCAAGGAGTTCGACCAGTTGAGCGGGCAGTTGCAGGAGACGCTCATCGCCGGGCTTGACAGCGCGCTTGTCCAGGACAGCGTCAAACAGGCGCTTCCCGGTTCGTTCGATCGACACCGCAGGCTTGTCGAGCGTCTGGATGAACTGGTGGCTTCTGCCGGAGAAGCCGACCTTTACAGCACCAGCCTTGCGCAGACGCTCGGGGTTTCCGTTCGAACTCTCCAGACGGCGGTGCAGCATATTTGCGGCGTGAGTCTGCATCAGCATCTTCGGTCGAAGCGCATGTGGTCAGTCCGCAAGCTGCTCGTCAAAGGGGGGCCCCTTCTCACTGTGACCGCGGCTGNAGTCTGCATCAGCATCTTCGGTCGAAGCGCATGTGGTCAGTCCGCAAGCTGCTCGTCAAAGGGGGGCCCCTTCTCACTGTGACCGCGGCTGCTCATGCCAATGGCTTCTGGCATCTGAGCGACTTCGCCAAATGTTACGGTCGTGCATATGGCGAGATGCCTTCGGAAACCCTCGCGCGGGCACGAGGGATCTAGCCAGCGGGAGCGTTCACGTTGTCCTTGCGAGGTCTGCTGTCGCCGGCCAGCGACCCTGACGCGCGATCCCGCTCCCGCGTGCGGGCATTGTCGGGGAGCGGTGGCGGCTGAAGTGAGACATCCGGGTGGGATGTAACACCAACGAATCCGCCACTCCAATCTGGATCAACATGCTGAAAAATCGAATGATTTATCTTCTGGTCTGGACCTGGTAGCGCGTCTCTCCCCCGCTACCTTGAGCCGCTCACCCAGCGATTTTCTCCGTCAAACCACGATGTCCTACGCCGGCATTCGCCGTGGCGCCGATCTCGTCGGACCAATAAGTGGGCCGTTCACCGCGGTGGATCCGTCCTGTGCTCTGGAGCGCGACCACGCTCGCCCGCTCGTCGCTTGATCGCGTTCACCCTTCGACCCGCGCAAGCTTCAAGAACGTTCGTTGCGGACGCGCGGCTTGGCTAGCTCGTCAGATGCGGCTCGCCACGACAAGCGTTGAATCGCTGTCGTTGCGGCAAATCCAGTTCACGGCCTCTCGTCATGCCTGTGTCATCTGGCAGGGCTACGTGCCGTTGTGGTGGAGCCTTCCTCGGATCCCACAAAATGGCAGTTGGGTTTTACTCGCCGGGATCGGTCCCAAGGTGCGGTGCCTTGTTCGCGGTGGTTGGTTTGGTTGTTGCGATTGCCGCCGTCATCCCGCAGGGCGTGCTGGCCACTGAGCCGCTCATCGTGTTCGACATCCCGGCCGAGCCGCTCGACGCGGCACTGACTGCTTATGGCGCGGCAACGCGCATTCAGTTGCTGTTCGATGCCGATGTGACCGAAGGGCGGCGAACCAACGGCGTGAAGGGCGCCTTCACCGCCGAAGCCGCGCTTGCGCAACTGCTCACCGGAACCGGGATTGCTGCGCGGATGATCGGTAATGACGGCCTCACGCTTGTTCCCGAATTCGCCGACGGAAACCGGCGCAGCACAAGCGACATGTCTCCGACGGTGCGGCGTTTCGACGCCTATTCGGCACGGGTTCAAGACGCGCTGCGCAACGCGCTGTGCCGCCGCAGGGAGACGTTGCCCGGCTCGTATCGTGTGCTGGCGCGGGTCTGGATCGGGCGGTCCGGCACGACTGAGCGTACGGAGCTCCTGACATCGTCCGGCGACGCCAAGCGCGACGCGATGCTCGCGACAAGCTTTCGCGAACTCGTGGTTGGCGCAGCCCCGCCGAGCGATCTGCCGCAGCCGGTCACCTTGCTCATCACATCGGAAGCAATTGCCGCCGGCTATTGCCAGGACGCCGTGCGGGGCCGCGAGGCGAGGCGATGACCGAGACCTTGCTGTCGGCATTGCGTCGCCTGTTGATCGACGACTATCACGGCCTGAAGGAGCGGTTGGGCCGCCGGTTCGGCTCGGTGCCGTCGAAGATCAGCGGCGCCGAGCGGTCGGTGCTGAAATAATTGGTGGCCCCGAGCTGGGAATAATCGTTGGTGATCAGGCTGACGCTGCCGCCAGTCCCGCCGCGCCTCTTGTTGTTCATTCGCGGCCGCAGTGAGATTGTCGGCCAGCGCGAGATCCTGATAGACCACCTCGATGCCGACCGCGCGGGCGTCGATCGGCCGGACGAAATGAACCGCCCTGCCGTCGAAGCGGATCTCGCCGTGGGTTGGTGGGAAATTGCCGGCGATGATCTTGACCAGCGTCGACTTGCCGGCGCCGTTGTCGCCCATCAGGCCAACCACCTCGCCGGGAGCGATGCGGAGGTCGACGCCATGCAACGCACGAATGGCGCCGAACTCCTTGCCGATTCCCTTTAACTCCAGGACGGGCAGTCCGGCGTCGTGGGGGATCACCATGGTAAGCCTCGCTGAGGCATGCTGGCAGACTGCTGTCGGATCAGAAATGCACCAGGGTGCGCAGACCGAGAACCCAGGCGTTGTCAGTCTTCACGCCGGCCGCATTGTATCCGCGTCCGCCGGGATTGATCACGTACTGGGCGTCGAACTTGAGGTTCATCCAGCCGGTCGCCTGCCATCCATACCAGGCTTCGATCGGAACTTCGTTGCCGCCTGCATTGGGGGTGAGGGCGGCGGAATTCACGTGGGTCGTGCCCACCGCGAAGCCGACTTCGTCGTCCGGACGCCATGAGAACGTTCCGGTGTGCCTGAAGCCCAGTGCGATCTGGTAGTCCTGATACGAGGTCCGGTGATCGGCGACGGTGGTATTGAGGAAGGTGTACCAGCCCTGTGCTTTCGGGCCGTCAACGGTCAGCCGTTGCAGGATCGACTCATAGACGCCATAGCGGCCGCGTGAATCTCCGAGATTCTGATCCGAGACGCCACCGATACCCGGTGCGATCGCGATGATTCCCGGGAGACCCCCGTCGATCGTCGAGGCGCTGTCATACCAGCCGCCGAAACGCCAGGTCCCGTTCAACGGACCGCTCGGTGCCCAGACCACCTCGACCGGAACCAGCACACCCGAGGCACGGCTCGAGCCGGGGACGCCGGGCAGGAAGTAGGTCGCGGAGTCCGACGTCGTCAGATAGTTCGGATTGGCGTCGTAGACACCGACCGAAAGCTGCCATTCCTTGGTGAAGTTGTAATGCGCGACACCTGCCCATTGGCTCACCGGCCAGTTGTAGATGTAGCCGCCCTGGATGTTGCCGGGCTGGCCGCCGCAGAAGGTCAGGTTGATGAATTCGCAGAGACCGAAGAAGAAGTCGGAGCCGACAGGAAGGCGGCCGCCCTTCAGTTCGAGGCGATCATCGAACAGCTTCTGCGAGTAGTAGAGTTCGGTCAGGCGCAGGATGCTGCCGCGGCCGAACACTTCGTTGGTCAGCTGCAGGGCGGGAATGCCTGCCTCGTCATTGAGGTTGCGGCCGAAGCGGTCGACCAGTGTCAGGCCGACCGTGCCGCCCTGGATGCCGGCAAGCTTCGCCATGTCGAATTTGGCCTGGAAGAACAGCTGTCCGGCCTGGGCCGCGGTGTTCCTGTTGCCGCCCGACAAGTTGCCGACAGCTTCGTCACCCAGCGTCAGAGCAAGAGAGATGCCCCGGTCCTTCAGCTGTGTCCTGCCGAGATCGCCGAACAGATACGGCCGCGTCCAGAAATCGTCGGTTTCGGTATAAGGCACAGGCGGAGCCTTGGTGAACAGATCGGCCGCGTGTGCGCCGCCACCGAACAGAGATAACAAGGCGATCCCCACGCCGCACGCCTGCGCGGCTACAGACCTAAGTGACATTTTCTGCACTCCCAGCGTCCCCGGCTTTGTCGATTTTTGTGTCACGTCCCGCCCAAAGCCCTGCAGCGTGGAACGCGCCCCGTTCATGATGCCGAATGTTCAACTTGAGATGGAACTTGCGCGCGTGCCAACGCCCGTCGAGAGGGTGGTGAGGGTCTGTCCGCGGTCCGGCCGGGCCCGCCGTGTAGCGCCAACATCGACGCGACCGCCGTGCGCTTGATCAACCTGATCCATCGAACTTCTCCCCACGTTGCTCTATTCGAGGCGCCGCGGCCCTATTCCCGATCGCGGTTCTTTCGAATTGTCATGCCTGATCGCCTGTCGTCGTCGGCAATGCAGCAGCGCCGTGCGGCGCTGCGCTTTGCAGAACTGGATTGTCCTTCTTCGGCGCCGTGCGGGCGAGGCCGGCCAGCGCGGCCTTGCGTCGCCGGCGCGCCTGCAATTGCTGATCCGCCAGCACGCCGATCAGGATCACGGTCCCCATCACCGCGAAGTTCAGCGAATTGGGGATGCCCAGGATGTTGACGAGGTTCTGCAGCACTTGCAGCAGCGCCGTGCCGAGCACGATTCCGAGGATGGAGCCCTCGCCGCCGCGCAGGCTGCAGCCACCGAGCACGGCCGCGGCGATCGCGTAGAGCTCGTAGAAATTACCGAACGAGCTCGGCGAGACCGAGTTGGTGTAGAAGACGAACAGCACGGTCGACACGCCGGCGAGCCCGCCGCTGATGATGTAGGCGGTCGCGATCACCATATTGGTGTTGATGCCGGAGAAGCGCGCCGCTTCCTCGTTCTTGCCCACGGCATAGAGCCAGCGGCCGTACACCGAACGATGCAGCAGCACGCCGAGGATCAACGCGAGGATGATCAGGAAGATGAAGGTGTTCGGGATACCCGCGATATTGCCGGATGCGATGTTGCTCAGCGTGCTGGCCTCGTCGCCATAGCCGAAGCCGCGCGTCGAATCGCTGGTGTAGTAGCGCGCGGCGCCGCGATAGATCAGGAGCCCGCACAGCGTCACGATGAACGGCTGCATCTTCAGCCGGGTGATCAGGAAGCCCTGGATGCCGCCAAGCGCAAGCCCGCCCATCAGCACCAGCAGCAGCGCGAAGGGCCAGGGCACCTGATACGTCGTCAAGAGATCGATGAAGACGACGCCAAGCAGCGCGAACATCGAGCCGAGCGACAGATCGATGCCTCCGGTGATGATCACGAGCCCTTCGCCCAGCGCGAACACGCCGAACAGCCCGATCAGATTGGCCATGTTCAGCAGGTTCACCAACGACAGGAAGGCCGGATTGATCGCGCCCGTGATGGCGGAGATCACCACCAGCAGTACCAACAGGCCGAGTTCCTTCTTCATCATGGCGCGGCGGTCTCCATGGTCTCCAGCGCCTGGCCGACCGCCAGCCTCAACACGTTGTATTCGCTGAACTGCTCGCGCTCGAGCACGCCGCTGACGCTGCCTTCATGCATCACCGCGACCCGGTCGGAGACGCCGATGACTTCCTCCATGTCCGAGGAGATCATCACGATCGCAACGCCCTGGTCGGCGAGGCCGCGCATCAGCGCGTAGATCTCGCTCTTGGCGCCGACGTCGATGCCGCGGGTCGGTTCGAGGAAGATCAAGACCTTGGGGTCGCGCGCCAGCCAGCGGCCGATCACGACCTTCTGCTGGTTGCCGCCGGAGAGCGTCACGGCTTCGATGTCGACGCTCGGCGCCTTGATCGACAGGCGCCTGGCTTGATCCTTCGCGATCTTGCGCTCGGCCGCGCCGTTGACCAGCCACATCCGCGCGTGGTCCAGCAGGCTCGCAAGCGTCACATTCTCCCGGATCGGCAGCTCCAGCACGAGCCCGGATTTCTTGCGATCCTCCGGCACCAGGTAGATGCCTTGCCGGATCGCGTCCCGCGGCGACGCGACGCCGACCGAGGCGTTGTCGATCCTGATCTCGCCCTCCAGCAGCGGGTCGACGCCGAAGATCGCGCGGGCGAGGGAGGTGCGGCCGGCGCCCACCAGCCCGGCGAGACCGAGGATCTCGCCACGCCGCACCGACAGGTCGATCTGCAGGTCGGGAAAGGCCGTCGTCACCACGCCGGCGATGTCGCAGCCGCCCGGCTGCGGCGCGCTCGCCGGCGGCGTATACAGCGCCTTCAGGTCGCGGCCGATCATCAGGCGGATCATGGCGGCGTGGCTGAGCTCGTCGCGCGCCAGTTCGCCCACGGTGCGCCCATCACGCAGCACCACGACGCGATCGGCGCAGCTCATGATCTCACCGAGCCGGTGGGAGATATAGATCACCGAGATGCCGTGCGCCTTCAGATCGGCAATCACCTCCAGCAGCCGTTCAGTCTCCGAAATTGTCAGACTGGAGGTCGGCTCGTCCATGAT
>BFBZ01000967.1_pt1 | contig 21466 bp, 19 predicted proteins | sample 1888401 | NCBI WGS metagenome assembly BFBZ01 (sample SAMD00112614, study PRJDB3348) | symbiont metagenome | host: Chara braunii | reverse complement strand
ATGCCGTTTCTGTCCGCTGCGCTTGACCGTGTGAAGCCGTCCGCGACCATCGCGGTCACGGATAAAGCACGTCAGCTCAAAGCCGCGGGCCGCAATGTCATCGGCCTTGGTGCTGGCGAACCCGATTTCGACACGCCGGCCAACATCAAGCTCGCCGCCATTCATGCCATCGAAGCCGGCAAGACGAAATACACGGCGGTGGACGGCATTCCCGAACTGAAGGACGCGGTGGTCGCGAAGTTTCAGCGCGAGAACGGGCTCACCTACAAGCCGAGCCAGATCACGGTCGGCACCGGCGGCAAGCAGGTGCTCTACAACGCGCTGATGGCCACCTTGAATCCCGGCGATGAAGTCATCATCCCGGCGCCGTACTGGGTGAGCTATCCCGAAATGGTGGCACTTGCGGGCGGCACGCCGATCTCGATTGTCTGCACGGCGGAGCATGGTTTCAAATTGCAGCCGCAGGATCTCGAAAAGGCGATCACGCCGAAGACCAAGTGGATCATCCTGTGCTCGCCGTCGAACCCGACGGGTGCTGCCTACTCGCGCGCCGAGTTGAAGAAGATCACCGACGTGCTGGTGAAGCATCCGCATGTCTGGGTGATGACCGACGACATGTACGAGCATCTCGTCTATGACGACTTCGAGTTCACGACGCCGGCGCAGGTCGAGCCGAAACTGTTCGACCGCACGCTGACGGTGAACGGCGTGTCGAAGGCTTACTGCATGACCGGCTGGCGCATCGGTTACGCTGGCGGGCCGGAGCCGCTCATCAAGGCGATGGCGACGATCCAGTCGCAGTCGACCTCGAACCCGTGTTCGATCGCGCAGTGGGCCGCCGTCGAAGCCCTCAACGGCACGCAGGAGTTCATTCCGCTGAACAATAAAGTGTTCAAGGAGCGCCGCGATCTCGTGGTGTCGATGCTCAATCAGGCGACCGGCATTTCATGCCCGCGTCCCGAAGGCGCGTTCTACGTCTATCCGTCCTGCGCGGGCACGATGGGCAAGACCGCGCCGTCGGGCAAGAAGCTCACCAACGACGAAGAGTTCGTGACGGAGCTTTTGGAGACCGAAGGCGTTGCGGTGGTACAGGGGTCCGCGTTCGGTCTTGGACCGGCGTTCCGGATTTCCTACGCCACAAAAACGTCGGACCTCGAAGACGCCTGCAAGCGCATCCAGCGTTTCTGCGGAAACCTGCGGTAAGCGAGAGCCGTTCCGGACTTTCCTCACGATGCCGTGAGGGTAATTCGAGAAAGCGCCATGTTTTTGACATGGCGCTTTCCTTTTGTCCGCCCGCATCGAAATTCAATCATCGGGGAGTCCCAATTCATGCGTATTTCATTCATCGCAGGTGCGGTGTTCGCAGCCCTTGCCGCAACTGTGTCCGCAGCCGGCGCGCAGTCGACCGTCCAGGTCGGCACCATCTCGTGCGAAGGCGGACCGAATGTCGGCTACGTCGTCGGATCGATGACGCAACTGCATTGCGTTTTCCACGCGCAGGGCCGCCGGCCTGAGCCTTATCTGGCCAATGTGCAGCGCATCGGCGTCGATGTCGGCGTTACCGAGACGACCGGGCTGGCATGGGCAGTGTTCGCGCCGACCTATCGCGTCGGCCCCGGCGATCTGTCGGGCCGTTACGGCGGCTTCGGCGCCAACGCATCCGTCGGCGTCGGCGGAGGCGGCAATCTGTTGTGGGGCGGCTCGCAGAATTCCTACGCGCTGCAACCGCTCAGCCTTCAGGGCCAGACCGGCATCAACGCGACCGGCGGCATTCTGAGCGTCGAACTGCATCAGGATGGCATCTTCCCGCAGCGCCGCACGCATCGCCGCCACCGCTAACGCGGACGACATGAAGTTGGAAAGGCCCGCGCGAGCGGGCCTTTTTGTTGCGCGATTGCCGGAGCGGCAATTGAACAAACCGGCGCGGTATGACTAGATGCGCGGACAATTTCATTTTGCCGTTTACAACACCGGAGCCTGACCGATGCGCCGCATCCCGTCCTATTTGTGTTTTGCCCTCGCAGTTCTGGTTCTCGGCGCGGCTGATGCGAATGCACAGTCCCGCACCCAGGTCGGCGTTCTCGAATGCCGCAGCCCCGGCAGTGTCGGCCTCATCGTCGGCTCGGTGACGAATTTCGGCTGCGTGCTTCGCGTCACCGGAAACCCCGACGACCTTTACACCGCGCGCATCACCAAGGTTGGCGTCGATCTCGGCATCACCGGCGAGACCGGATTGTCGTGGGCGGTGTTCGCCCCGACCGTGCAGATCGGACCCGGCGCGCTCTCCGGCAATTATGCAGGCGTCGATGCGAGTGCGGCGATCGGCGTCGGCGTCGGCGGCAACGCGATGGTCGGCGGATCGAACAACACCTACGCGCTGCAACCTTTGAGCGTGCAGGGCCAGACTGGAATAAATGTCGCAGGCGGCGTGCAGAGCATGGAGCTTCGTCCCGGCCGCTATTGATCCACAATCGACGCCGGAGAGGCGTTATCCTCACTTTGTAATCGCCTTACGAAAGGCGTAACCGCTTGATGCATCAAATCACCGCCGAAGCGAAGCCGCCCGCGCCGCCGACACCTGACCTTTTTCTGCCGAAGATCGTTACTGTGCTGCGCGAAGGATATTCGCTTCGCGATCTGCGCGTGGATGCGGTTGCGGGATTGACCGTTGCCATCGTCGCGCTGCCTCTGTCGATGGCGATTGCGATTGCATCCGGCACTACGCCCGATCGCGGACTGTATGCGGCGATCTTCGGCGGATTTCTTGTCTCGCTGTTGGGCGGCAGCCGTTTCCAGATCGGCGGACCTGCGGGTGCGTTCATCGTTCTGGTCGCAGCGTCGATGGCGCGGCACGGCGTCGACGGCGTTCTGCTTGCAACGATGATCGCAGGCGCGGTTCTGATGCTGGCGGGCTTTCTGCGGATCGGCTCTTACGTGCGCTACATTCCCTATCCGGTGACGATTGGCTTCACCGCAGGCATCGCTGTCATTATTTTCGCGAGTCAAATCCGCGACCTGTTCGGATTGCATTTGAGCGGCGGCGAACCTGGCGAACTCATCGCGAAGCTCACAACATTGGCGCGCGCCGCGCCGACGGTGAATGTCATTGCCGTCGCAATATCGGTTGTGACCGTCGTCGTGATTCTCGGTTTGAAAAAAATCCGCCCCGCGTGGCCCGGCATGCTGATCGCGGTTGCATTGACCGCTGTCGCCGCCGGTCTGTTCGCGTTGCCGGTCGAAACCATCGGCACACGCTTCGGCGGCATCCCGCAGAATTTCCCGCTGCCATCGCTGCCGGACATTACGCCGGCGAAAATCATCGCGGTGTTGCCCGATGCGGCCATGTTTGCGTTTCTCGGCGCCATCGAGTCGCTGTTATCCGCAGTGGTGGCCGATGGAATGACAGGCCGCCGTCACCGCTCCAACAGCGAACTCGTCGCACAGGGCGTCGCCAATATCGGCTCGGCCGTTTTCGGCGGCATCTGCGTCACCGGAACGATTGCACGAACGGCTACGAATGTGCGCGCTGGCGCACGCGGTCCCATAGCCGGCATGCTGCATTCGGTGTTTCTGCTGGCATTCATGCTGCTGGCCGCGCCGCTTGCGAGTTACATTCCGCTTGCGACGCTCGCCGGTGTGCTCGCCGTCGTGGCATGGAACATGGCGGAGAAGCATGAATTCGCGCAACTGCTTCGAGCGCCGGATACGGCGGCCGTGCTGCTGGCGACATTCGTGCTGACGATTTTTATCGGCCTCGCCGAAGGCATCGCGGTCGGCTCATTGATCGGCGGCGCGATCTATCTCATTCGCAAGCGGCAGGGCAAACCGTCGTCGATTGCTTCGACATCGGACGACGAATTTATATAACATAGAGCGATGAATCAGAGCCCCGCCGCCTGTCTGATCGGTTGGCCGGCCGCGCATTCGCGCTCGCCGGTCATTCACAAATACTGGCTGAAGCAATTCGGCATCGACGGCGACTATCGCATCGAGGCGGTCGCGCCGGATGCCTTTGCGAGTTTCATCGCTGGGTTGGCGTCGCGCGGCTATCGCGGGGCGAACGTGACGATCCCGCACAAGGAGCAGGCGCTGTCGCTGTCATCGCCGGACGAACGCGCGCAGATGGTCGGTGCTGCGAATACGCTTTATTTCGACGGCGGCCAGTTGCGTTCGACCAACACCGATGTCGAAGGCTTCATCGGCAATCTCGATGCCAGCGCGCCGGGCTGGGACAAGACCGAAGATGTCATTGTACTGGGCGCGGGCGGCTCCGCGCGCGCGGTCGTGTTCGGGCTCATCGAGCGCGGCATCGCGCGCGTGCATCTTGCGAACAGAACTTCGGCGCGCACGGAGATGCTGGCCGCGCAATTCGGGAAAAAGGTTCAGCCGGTGGCGTGGGACAGGATCGACGCCGTGCTGCCGCGTGCGGGCCTGCTGGTGAACACGACTTCGCTCGGCATGAAAGGCCAGCCGCCGCTGGAAGTGAAACTCGATCTGCTTCCCGCCAATTCAACGGCCGCCGATCTCGTCTATGTGCCGCTTGAGACGCCGCTTCTCAAAGCCGCTAAAAAGCGCAAGCTGAAAACCGCCGACGGCCTCGGCATGCTGCTGCATCAGGCGGTGCGCGGATTCGAGTTGTGGTTCGGCAAAAGGCCAAGCGTCACGGACGAATTGCGCGCGCTGGTCGAGGCGGATTTGGGGAAGGCCTGAACGACAATCGCAGTTAGCTGTCGTCCCCGCGAAGGCGGGGACCCATAACCCCAGGACTATTTGTTTCGATCCGAAGTTGGATATTTCTTTTCAAGTTGCTGCGACAGGGAGTATGGGTCCCCGCCTTCGCGGGGACGACCGCTATTATGTGCTTGCGCTAACTCGCCGTGTTCTTACGCATTCGTCTGCATATAATCGGTCAGCACGCGGCGGTCGATGTCCTCGATGCGGTTGATGCCGGTGAGGCCCATCGTGGTGCTCAGCTCCTTGCCGATCAGGTCGAGCGCAAGCTCGACGCCGGCCTGTCCGTCCGCGCCGAGGCCGTAGATATAGGCGCGGCCGATCATGCAGGATTTCGCGCCGAGTGCGAGCGCACGCATCACGTCCTGGCCCGAGCGAATGCCGCTGTCGAACATGATCTCGGTCTGCGCGCCGACATCCTGGACGATCTCGGGCAGAATCGAAATCGACGACGGCGCGCCGTCGAGCTGGCGTCCGCCGTGGTTCGACACCACGATGGCTTCCGCGCCGGTTTTCACCGCGAGGCGTGCGTCGGCGACATCGAGGATGCCCTTGATGACGAGCTTGCCCGGCCAGATCGAGCGGATCCACTCGACATCCTTCCAGTTCAGCGAGGTGTCGAACTGCGAGGCGACCCATTCCGAGGTTGAGCCGAGATCGCCGGCGCCTTTCACATGGCCGGCGATGTTGCCGAAATTCCGGCTCTTGCCCTTGAGAATGCCGGAGACCCAGCGGGGCTTGGTGGCGAAGTCGATGAGGTTTTTCAGCGTCACCAGCTTCGGCGGCACCGACAGGCCGTTCTTGACGTCGGCGTGGCGCTGTCCGAGCACCTGCAAATCTACGGTGAGCACCAGCGCGCTGCATTTGGCGGCGATGGCGCGCTCGATCAGCGACTTCGCGAAGCCGCGATCCTTCATCACGTAGAGCTGGAACCAGAACGGCTTGTCCGTATTCGCCGCGACATCCTCGATGGAGCAGATCGACATCGTGGAGAGTGTGTAAGGCACGCCGACTTTCTGCGCGGCGCGGCAGGCGTGGATCTCGCCGTCGCCATACTGCATGCCGGTCGAGCCGACGGGCGCGAGGATCAGCGGCATGGCCGTTTTCTCGCCGAGGATTTTCGTCTCGAGGCTGCGGCTGGAAATATCGACGAGGATGCGCTGGCGAAACTTGAACTTCTGCATGTCGCTGATGTTGGCGCGCAGGGTCTCTTCCGCATAGGAGCCGCCGTCCACGTAGTCGAAGAACGGCTTCGGCACTTTGCGCTTGTGAATCTGCCGCAGGTCCTCGATGCAGGTGATGTTCTTCAACATGGCGTTTCCCCGTGCCGTCTTGTGTTGTTCGTTGCGGCCATCATCTATCATGGTTGAAGCCTGTGCCAACATGCGGCGCAATAGGGAGGCGTGGATGACCGATAAGGATCGCGCATCGAATACGGCCAAGACCACTGATGCCGAAAAGCGCAAACTCGACGCCGCGCTGGAGGAGGGGCTGGAAGAGACGTTTCCGGGCTCCGATCCGGTGAACGTCACGCAGCCGGCACCCTCCAGAGGCGACCATCACGTCAAGCGCAAGGACTGACGCGAAGCCTGCCACGTCGCCGCGGGCCGGAACACGGCCGTTTCCCGGACGTTATCCCTGTAAGTTTGGCAGGGGAGTGCGCGATGGCCGAGGCAGCGACAATGGCGAAAAATGAGAACAAGCCGAAAGACTTCGAAAAGAAGAAGCTCGATGACGCGCTGGAGAAGGCGCTCGAGGAAACCTTCCCCGCATCCGACCCGGTGAATCTCATCCAGCCTGCGCCGTCCAGACACGATCAGGACATCAAGCGCAGCGGCTGACGCGCGCGAATCCGAGAAATTTCAATGGTTTAGATGGCGCCGCAGGCGCGCTGCGGCGGTAATGATTCATCATATATTTTGAAGGAACGCTCACGCCTGACGCATTATAACCGGCTCCTTGATAGACTTGGGGTGCCCGCCGGAGCCGCTTTCCGCGCCCGGACGGAGCAGGGGAATTCATGGCGCGCAAATTTTTCGGCACTGACGGCATTCGCGGCCGGGCCAACGGACTGATTACGCCTGAGCTGGCGCTGAAAGTCGGTCAGGCTGCCGGTCTGGTTTTCCAGCGCGGCGACCATCGCCATCGCGTCGTCATCGGCAAGGACACGCGCCTGTCCGGCTACATGATCGAGACTGCGCTGGTCGCGGGCTTCACCTCCGTCGGCATGGATGTGCTCCTCCTCGGCCCGATGCCGACGCCGTCGGTTGCGATGCTGACCAAATCGATGCGCGCCGATCTCGGCGTGATGATCTCGGCCTCCCACAATCTGTTCGACGACAACGGCATCAAGCTGTTCGGCCCGGCCGGCTTCAAGCTGTCCGACGATGTCGAATTGCAGATCGAACAGCTGATGGACGAAAATCTCGACAAGCGCCTTGCACAAAGCGCGAGCCTCGGCCGCGCCCGCCGTATCGACGGCGTGCATGACCGCTACATCGAATTCGCCAAGCGCACGCTGCCGCGCGATCTGTCGCTCGACGGATTGCGCGTCGTGGTCGATTGCGCGAACGGCGCAGCGTATAAGGTCGTGCCGGAAGCACTGTGGGAACTGGGTGCGGATGTGATTTCCATCGGCGTCGATCCCGACGGCTTCAACATCAACAAGGATTGCGGATCGACCTCGCCGGACGCTCTGGTGAAGAAGGTGCGCGAGATGCGCGCCGACATCGGCATCGCGCTCGATGGCGACGCGGATCGCCTCATCATCGTGGACGAGCGCGGCCATGTCGTCGACGGCGATCAGCTGCTCGCCGTCATCGCGCAGAGCTGGAAGGACGACGGCCGTCTCGCCAAGCCGGGAATCGTCGCCACCGTGATGTCCAATCTCGGACTCGAGCGTTATCTGCACGGCCACGGCATCGAGCTTGTCCGCACGCCGGTCGGCGACCGCTACGTGCTCGAACAGATGCTCAAGCACGGCTACAATCTCGGCGGCGAACCGTCGGGTCACATCATCATGTCGGACTTCGCGACCACCGGCGACGGATTCGTCGCGGCGCTACAGGTCTTGTCGGTGGTGAAGAAGCTCGGCCGTCCGGTCTCCGAAATCTGTCACCGCTTCGAGCCGCTGCCGCAGATCCTGAAAAACGTGCGCTACGCCGCCGGCAAGCCGCTCGACAATCCGAAGGTTCAGTCCGCCATCACCGCCGCTGAAAAGCGCCTGAACGGCAATGGCCGCCTGCTGATCCGCCCGTCCGGCACCGAGCCTGTGATCCGCGTGATGGGCGAGGGCGACGACCGCGCCATCGTCGAGGAAGCGGTCGATCTGATCGTCTCCGCGCTCGGGCTTGCCGCCGCAGCCTGATTAATCCGGCAACGCAGCCATCGGCAATTGCGGCTGGTCGCTCTGCTTCTGCCGTCGTAAGTGATGCGTCTCTCCTTGCCGGAATCAGCCGTGAACAAAAACGTCATTGTCACCGAGGAAACGCTCGTCGCGCCCGTCGTGGTCGACGCCAGCAAATCGAAGCTGCCCGTGAAGCCCGCATTTGCGGTGTTGGGCGCTGTCAGCTTTTCGCATTTCCTCAACGACCTGATGCAGTCGCTGATCCCGTCGATCTATCCCATTCTGAAGGCGAACTACGCGCTCGATTTCGGCCAGATCGGCCTCATCACGATGGCGTTCATGTTCACCTCGTCGCTATTGCAGCCGCTCGTCGGCCTCTACACGGATCGCAATCCGCGTCCTTATTCGCTGGCGTTCGGCATGGCGTTCACGTTTGCGGGATTGATCCTGCTCTCGGCCACGCATCATTATCTGCTGATCCTCGTCGCTGCCGCGCTCGTCGGCACGGGTTCGGCGATCTTCCATCCGGAGTCGTCGCGGATTGCGCGGCTCGCGTCGGGCGGGCGCTTCGGATTTGCGCAATCGGTGTTCCAGATCGGCGGCAATTTCGGCTCGGCCATCGGGCCGCTATTGGCTGCGCTGATCGTCGTGCCGCTCGGGCAGGGCAGCGTCGCGTGGTTCTCGCTCGTTGCCGCGCTTGCGATTGCGATCCTCTGGCGGATCGGTAGTTGGTACAAACCGCGCATCGTGCCGCGCAGGGCCGCGAAGGCCGCCGCTCACGCCGGCACGCTGCCGCGCGGCGTGACGTTCTTCGCGCTCACCATTCTGGTCGTCATGGTGTTTTCCAAGACATTCTACATGGCGAGCATCGGCAGCTATTACACCTTCTATCTGATGCACAAATTCAATCTGCCGACGCAGACCGCGCAGCTTTATTTGTTCCTGTTTCTCGGCGCGAACGCAGCCGGCGTGTTCTTCGGCGGGCCTCTGGGCGACAGGTTCGGCCGCAAATATGTGATCTGGCTGTCGATCCTCGGCGCGCTGCCGTTCACCATCGCTCTGCCGCATGCCGACCTGTTCTGGAGCGCGATCTTGAGCGTGTTCATCGGCTTCATCATGTCGTCGGCGTTTCCGGCCATCGTCGTCTACGCGCAGGAACTCGTGCCGCACCGCCTCGGCATGATCTCCGGATTGTTTTTCGGATTCACCTTCGGCATCGGCGGCGTCGGCGCGGCCGTGCTCGGACAGATCGCCGATCTCAAGGGCATCGACTTCGTCTATCAGGTCTGTGCATTCCTGCCGGCGATCGGACTGCTCGCGGTCTTTCTGCCGAAGATGAAGCGCGCCGCGCATTAAGCGCGGCCAGCAAAAGTGGGCACCGGTTTTGCGTCCGGTCGCGCTTAAACGGTCGACTGCGCGCGCCGATTTCCGTCAACATTTTATTCATCGTTGTGACGCGCCTCGCGATTGCGCGCGTAAATGCGCGCCGCAATTCTTAACGTCGATTAAAAATCACGGTTAAGAATTAGGGTTAAGTGCCGCTTAAACATTTGGTGCCATCGTCCGCCTGTGAGTTTGTGAGTGAGGCCTTTGCGTCGTCTGCCTCACCGGACGAGAGGACCGAAAAATGCGTAGCGTAAAGTATCTGATCGCCGCCGGAGCGGCATCGCTGATTTCAACGGCTGCGCTTGCCGCCGATATGCCTTCGATCATGCCGCCCCCGCCGCCGCTTTACGTGCCGCCGCCGTGCTGCGAAGACTTCGGCGGATGGTACCTGCGCGGCGACATCGGAATGAGCAATCAGTCCGTGAAAAGCCTGTACAACATTCTGAACAATGCGCCGGGCACGAGGGTCAATCCGATCTTCTACGATTTCGACAGCGCCATGACCTTCGGCGGCGGCGTCGGCTACCAGTTCAACAGTTGGTTCCGCGTCGATGGCACGGTTGAATATCGCGGCAAGTCGAATTTCCACGGCCTGGAAATTGTTTCCTTCAATGGCGGCATCATCGGCACCGACGAATATCATGCCAGCAAGTCTGAATGGCTTTTGCTCGCGAACGCCTATGCGGATCTCGGCACCTGGTGGTGCGTCACTCCGTTCGTCGGTGTCGGCGTCGGCACGTCGCGCAACACGATCTCGAACTTCACCGACGTCAATACGCCAAACGGGGGCGTTGCCTATGGTTTGAATTCGTCACAGTGGCAGTTCGCTTACGCCGCCTATGCGGGTCTGTCGTACAAGGTCAACAACAGCTTCACCGTCGAACTGGCGTATCGCTATCTGAACATGGGCGATGGCATCAGCGGCGATCTCCAGACCTTTACCGGCATCAACGCTGTGTACAATCCGACGACGTTCAGGACGCTGACGTCGCAGGATGTGCGTCTCGGTGTGCGCTGGTCGCTCCAGCCGACGCCGGCACCGGTCTACGCGCCGCCGCTGATTCGCAAAGGCTGATCGGCCGATCGGGACGAATTGAAACGGCGCGGAATTTTCGCGCCGTTTTCTTTTTGCCGACAACGATTGGTTAAGGTTAACGCGCGATGATCCAACATGGTTAAGCGTTCATAACTGGAGTGTTGCGATGCGTCGGTTTGTGGTGGCTGCGTTGATGACGGTAACGGCTCAGGCCGTGCAGGCAGCCGATATGCCGGATCTGACGAACCTGCCAATTCTTCGCGGCGCGGTCCGCGACGGACTCAACACTTCGATCAAGAATTGGCAGGGCTATTATTTCGGCGGCCAGTACGGATACAGCAGCACGAATTTCGGAACGCCGGGCGTGCTGTCGGCGCTCGATAGTCTTGCAGGCAACACGTCGATCGCGGCCGTCAGCACTTTGTCCGGCATGCAGTTCAACGACAAGACGACGGTCGGCGCATGGGGCGGCTTTGCCGGTTACAACGCACAGTGGACCGACGTCGTGCTCGGCGTCGATGTGAACTACAATTTCGCCGGCCAGCAGGCTTCCTACGTCGTCAATCCGGCATTCAGGACGCTTGTCACCGGCCCCAGCACCTACAACACGACCACCTCCGGTGCCGCGACAATGAAGATCACCGATTACGGCTCGGCGCGCTTCCGGGCCGGCTGGGCGATCGATTGCTTCCTTCCTTACGCAACGGTGGGCGTCGCGCTCGGCCGCGCGGACATGACACGCACGATCAACGTCAACGGCACTGTCAACAATGGCGGCGGCCCAGTGCCCTACAGCGCAACCGGCCTCGAAACCAAGCCGGGCGCATTTCTCTATGGCTATTCGTATGGCGGCGGTCTCGATCTTGCGATGTATAAAGGCCTGTTCATGCGTGCCGAAGTCGAGGTCAATCGCTTCACCAGCGCGTGGGGCATGGAAGCGACCGTCACCTCCGCCCGCCTCGGCGCCGGCTACAAATTCTGATTTTCCGAATACCTTCCGCACTTGACGGAGTGGGCGCTGCTTGATCGACTCGTCTCATATCCTTGAGGCGGCTCAGGCATGAAGATTTACGGCGACTCAAATTCCGGCAACTGCCAGAAGGTGAAGTGGGTCAGCGATCATCTCTCGCTGCCCTACGACTGGATCGAAATCGACACCATGAAAGGCGGCAGCCGCACGCCGGAGTTTCTCAAGCTCAACGGCGCGGGGCAGGTGCCTCTTGTCGTTCTCGACGACGGCAGGCCGCTGGCGCAATCCAATGCGATCATCCGCTATCTCGCACGCGACAGCGGTCTCGTTCCGCAAAGTCCGTATCTTGCCGCGAAGATGGATGAGTGGCTGTTCTGGGAGCAGTACAGCCACGAGCCCTATATCGCTGTGTGCCGTTTTCAGATGGTCTATCTGAACAAATCTCTAGGCGACCTCGACACCGACAAAGTCAAGCGCGGCTATGCGGCGCTGGCGCTGATGGAGCATCAGCTTCATGCTACGGCGTTTCTCACCGGAAGCTCCATGACACTCGCGGATGTTTCGCTGCTCGCCTATACGCGCGTTGCGCATGAAGGCGGCTTTCATCTCGACGGTTATGCGTCGGTCAGGCGCTGGATCGGAGCCTGCGAAGAACATCTAAAACTTTAAGGCGGCTTCGTTCGCGCGTTTCGTGCAACAGGCGCGCGGAGTAGGGTGATGCGTCCCGTCACCTGAAAGAGCCGCATCATGACCTCGATCGATCCTGTCACCGCCGCGGGTGTTCTCGCCGCCACCGCCGCAACCGACGCCGTCTATGTGATGTTCACCTCTGCCGTCGTCGCGCGAAAGCGCGTGCCTGCCGCGAGCTGGAGCAGCGTCTGGTACGTTCTCTCCTCATATGCAGTCATCAGCTACACCGAGAACTGGGTGTATGTGGCGTTCGCCGCCATAGGCTCGTGGATCGGCGCGTATCTGACGATCACCTTCCTGCACCGTCCGCCCGGAGGTCCGCCGGTCGGCGCATCGCCCGAGTAAGTCATTGTTAAGCGGCGTTTCCTTGCGCGCATGCCGGGTTTGTGAATTCCGGCGGACGAAGTTTCTTGACGAAAACTCGACTCTTCCCTATTCACGGCGGCGGGACACCTCCCCCCAACGGGAGGCTTGCTATCTGGAAGGATAGATCATGACTGTCGCGAAGCCCGGCTCAAAGCCGACCGTACCGCATTTCTCCTCCGGCCCCTGCGCCAAGCGCCCCGGCTGGAACTCCCAAAATCTCAAGGACGCAGCCCTCGGCCGTTCGCATCGCGCGAAGGTCGGCAAGGCCAAGCTGAAACTCGCGATCGAGACGACGCGCGAGGTGCTTGAAGTGCCGGCCGATTACAAAATCGGCATCGTTCCGGCGTCCGATACCGGCGCTGTCGAGATGGCGCTGTGGTCGCTGCTTGGCAGCCGCCCCGTCACCATGATCGCATGGGAATCCTTCGGCGAAGGATGGGTCAGCGACGTCGTCAAGGAATTGAAATTGAAGGACGTCACCAAGCTCAACGCGGGCTATGGCGACATTCCCGATCTGTCGAAGGCCGATCCGAAAACCGACATCGTGTTCACCTGGAACGGCACGACCTCGGGCGTGCGCGTGCCGAACGCGGACTGGATCAAGGCCGACCGCGAAGGTCTCACGATCTGCGACGCGACCTCCGCAGCCTTCGCGCAAAAGCTCGACTGGCCGAAGCTCGATGTGGTGACGTTCTCGTGGCAGAAGGCGCTGGGTGGCGAAGCCGCGCATGGGATGTTGATTTTGTCGCCGCGCGCTGTCGCTCGGCTCGAAAGCTACAATCCGCCGTGGCCGCTGCCGAAGATTTTCCGCATGACCAAGGGCGGCAAGCTCAACGCCGGAATCTTCGAGGGCGAAACCATCAACACGCCGTCGATGCTCTGCGTCGAGGATTATCTCGATGCGCTGAACTGGGCCAAATCCGTCGGCGGATTGAAGGGACTGGTCGCGCGTGCCGATGCGAACACGAAAGTGCTCGCCGACTGGAAGGCGAAAACGCCGTGGATCGATTTCCTCGCCAAGGATGCGTCGATCCGCTCCAACACCTCGGTGTGCATGAAGATTGTCGATCCCGCCGTCACCGCGCTGTCGGCCGACGCGCAGGCGGACTTCTCCAAGAAGCTCGTGGCACTCGTCGAGAAGGAAGGCGCCGGTTTCGACTTCGCGCATTACCGCGACGCGCCTGCGGGCCTTCGCATCTGGTGCGGCGCGACGGTTGAAACGAAGGATGTCGAAATCCTGACGCAATGGATCGACTGGGCGTTCGCCGAAACCAAGGCTTCGCTCGCGAAAGCGGCTTAATGCTTCCCCTCTCCCCTTGTGGGAGAGGGTGCCCGAACGAAGTGAGGGCGGGTGAAGGGTCTTCCCAGCACCGCTTCAACCCCTCACCCGGCTCAATCTCGTTTCACTCGATTTCGCCACCCTCTCCCACAAGGGGAGAGGGGAAAACGGCTCCCAAATTCAAATTAGGATCACCCTATGACCAAACCCAAAGTTCTCATTTCCGACGCGCTGTCTCCCGCCGCCGTGCAGATCTTCAAGGATCGCGGCGTCGAAGTCGATTTCCAGCCGGACCTCGGCAAGGACAAGGACAAGCTCGCCGAAATCATCGGCAATTATGACGGCCTCGCGATCCGCTCCGCCACCAAGGCGACCGCGAAGATTCTGGAGAAGGCGAAAAACCTGAAAGTGATCGGCCGCGCCGGCATCGGCGTCGACAATGTCGAGATTCCAGCCGCCACGGCAAAAGGCGTGATCGTAATGAACACGCCGTTCGGCAATTCGATCACCACTGCCGAGCATGCCATCACGCTGATGCTCGCTCTCGCGCGCGAAATTCCCGCAGCTGATACCTCCACGCAGGCCGGCAAGTGGGAAAAGAACCGCTTCATGGGCGTCGAAATCACCGGCAAGACGCTCGGCATCATCGGCGCTGGCAATATCGGTTCGATCGTTGCGGATCGCGCGCTCGGTCTCCGCATGAAGGTCATCGCGTTCGATCCATTCCTGTCGCCGGAGCGCGCGAAGGACATTGGCATTGAAAAAGTCGAACTCGACGATCTCTTGAAGCGCGCGGACTTCATCACGCTGCACACGCCGCTCACCGACAAGACCAAGAACATCCTCGACGCTGCGGCGATTGCGAAAACCAAGAAGGGCGTGCGCATCATCAATTGCGCGCGCGGCGGTCTGGTGGATGAAGCTGCCCTTGCAGCCGCGCTCGATTCCAAGCATGTCGCGGGCGCTGCCTTCGACGTGTTCATCGAAGAGCCGGCCAAGACCAACGTGCTGTTCGGCCGCCCGAATGTGATCTGCACGCCGCATCTCGGTGCGTCCACCACCGAAGCGCAGGAAAACGTCGCGCTTCAGGTTGCCGAACAGATGTCGGACTATCTTCTGACCGGCGCGATTTCAAACGCAGTGAACTTCCCCTCGATCACGGCGGAAGAAGCGCCGAAGCTGAAGCCGTTCATCGATCTTGCCGAGAAGCTCGGCTCTTTCGCGGGCCAGTTGACCGAGACCGGCATCGCCAAGGTCACGATCACCTATGAAGGCGCGGTCGCGGGCATGAAGATCAAGGCACTGACATCGGCGGCGCTGAGCGGACTTCTCCGTCCGATGCTCGGCGATGTGAACGTGGTCTCTGCGCCGGTCGTCGCCAAGGAACGCGGCATGACTGTCGATGAAGTCGTCCGTGCGGCACAGAGCGACTATGAAAGCCTCATCACGGTGACTGTGACGACGGAGCGCCAGGAGCGTTCGGTGTCGGGCACGGTGTTCGCCGACGGCCAGCCGCGCCTTGTCGACATCAAGGGCATCCGCATGGATGCCGAGTTCGGCAAGTCGATGATTTACGTCACCAACGAGGACAAGCCGGGATTCATCGGCAAGTTCGCCTCGCTGCTCGGCGATGCCAAGCTGAACATCGCCACTTTCCATCTCGGACGCAACAAGCAGGGCGGCGATGCCATCGCGCTGGTTGAAGTGGATGGCGAGGTGCCGGCGGAAATTCTGCCGAAGGTGGCGGCATTGCCGCAGGTCAAGCAGGCGAAGGCGCTGCGCTTCTGAGCCTGAGCGTACTTGTACCCGAAGGCCGCCCGCTCGAATGAGGGGCGGCCTTTTGTTTTATCGCTCGCCGCCGGTGGCGGCGATAACGTCGGCAACCAGACGCGACACGCCCGCGATGTCGTATTGATTTCCTGAAATTCCGAACCGCGCGATCACGAGATTCTCGGACGGAATGACGATCACATACTGGCCCATGACACCGCTGGCATAGAACGCATCGCGCGGCATGCCGAGACTTGCACGATAGTTTGCGCCCTTGCTGTCGCCGCGATTGGTCCAGAATCCCGCGCCCATGCCGGCCCACGCCGACGGTGTCAGCGTCGACGAATATTTCACCCAGCCTTCGGGCAGAATACGTTTGCCGCCGATCACGCCGTCATTGAGATAGAGCAGGCCGAACTTCGCCCAGTCGCGCGCAGGCGCCAGCATCTGGCTCGATCCCTCCGGCGTGCCGGTGGCGTCGAACTCCAGCGTCACGCCGTGCATGCCGAGCGGGTCGAACAATTCGCGCCGCGCGAAATTCAGAACGTCTGCCGCATGTCCGCCGCTCGCGTCGCGGATCAGCCGCGACAGGATCAGGTAGTTGCCGTCGTGATAGTTCCAGAGCGTGCCTGGCGTGGCTTCGATATTGGCGCGTTCGGCGAATCCGGCCATGTCGCGCTCGGCGAATTTCATCCGGTTGACGGGATCGAGTGCGCTGAGAAGCGAAGCGTTGAGCGAACTTCCCATCGCAAGCCCGCTGGTGTGGCGAAGCAGCTGATCGATTGTAATCGGATGGCGCGGGTCGCCGGGGTCGCTCCACGCGGCGATCGGCGCAGGCTTGTCGAGAGCGAGCCTGCCGTCGCGAACGAGAATTCCGATCAGCGCGCTGGTGACGGATTTCGTCACCGAGAATCCGAGGATCGGAGTGTCCTTGGTGTAGCCGGGCGCATATCGCTCGCCGGCGATCTTGCCATTCTTGACGATCACGACGGCCTTGGTCTGGCGGTATGGCGGCTGGTCGTTCTCCTTGAACGCGCGATCGAGCGCATCGTTCAAACCGGGATTCGCCGTTTCAACGAGAGAAGCCCCGGCAATATCGGGCAATAGCTGCGGCCGCGACACGCCTGCCGTTGGCAGCGAGGCATCGACCGGACCGTCGCCGTGAACGAGAATGCAGCCCAGCCCATCGCGATAGACGGCGCGGCTTTCGACGCCTCCCAGCAGAGTGGCCGTCACCTGCCTTTTCGTTCTGTCGATGTCGGTGCCAATGGCCCATTCGATCAATCCGACGCCCGGCATGGCGCCGATCGTGTCCGACAGCAGCCGATCGGAATTCACGCCGGACACGAACGTGCCGGAGCAAATGACATTGGCAATGAATCCGGTGGCGACACGCGGCGCATCGCTTGCCCAGGCTGCTGCGGTCAGGGCGGTGCCGCACGCAGCCGCGGTCGCCGCCGCAATCAATAAAATTCGTTTCATGATCTGCTTTCCATCTGCCGCATCTAGAGATGCGTGGGATCAGAAAGCCCGGCGGCGGTTTGCCGTCTCGCCGAATTTGAAAATCGATCAGGCCGAATCCTGCAAGCGGCTCGCCGTTTCCGGAATCCGATATGGAAAGCGGCTAGACGGCCGTGGTGCTGATGCGGCGATATTCGGTCGGCGTTACGCCGGTTCCGGTTTTGAAGGCGCGATTGAACGGGCCGAGCGACTGAAATCCCGTGTCGAGCGCAATCGTCGTCACCGGCACTTCCATCTGTGCCGGATCGGCGAGCGCAGCCTTGGCTTCCTCGATCCGGTAATTGTTGAGGAAGACGTTGAAGTTGCGATGGCCGAGTTTCCGGTTGATGAGGCGCCGCAACCTGTATTCCGGAACGTTCAGGCGCGCTGCGAGCATGCCGATGGTGACGCCTTCGTGACGATAGATCCGTTCGCCCGAAATAAGCCGATCGAGCGCGTCGACAAGACTTCGGTCGGCGGCGTCCATCGGCAATTCGCCGTCGCGCACTCGCGCTGTCCGCGCGATGCCGTCCGCGCCCAACGCGAAGACCTCCTCGCCGGTCGTTCGCGTCAACGACCACACCACGCTGACCACGATGCCGGTGAGTATCGCCGCATTCACCACGCTGACGAGGAGCGGCGGACTCTCGCCGCGCAGAAAAAGTTGCAGCACAGTGTTGATCCCGCCATAGACCGCCGCCGATGCCACGGTCAGCACGCGCACGCGGCGGCGGCCTTCCACGAGATCGGCGGACCAGGACGAGATCGTCTGCACGACAGCCAGTGCAATGAACGCCAGCGCAATCAGACTCAAAACCGGTGCGCCGATATTGGCGCCGGCGGCATGTTGCGGCGCCAGCCACAGGCAGTTCACCAGACTGATTGCAACCAGTGCTGCCCACGCTGCCGCGTGCCACCAGCGCAGCGAGAAATCGTCATCGAACAGCGCGCGGGTGAACAGCCAGAACACGATCACATTGCCGGTCGAGATCGCGATCAACGCCGCGTGCCACGGTGTCATCGGCAAGCCAAATCCCGCCATCGAACTGATCGCGAAGGCTGCGGCTCCGATTGCAAATACCGAACCGAGGCGGCCGGCGGTAACGCGGCCGAAATCGCGCAACAGCAACGCCGCAAGCAGAATCAGCAGGGCCGCGGTGCCTGTGCGAAGCGCGAAATCGATTGTTGCAAGCTGCATCTCGTGTCTCGGCTGCGTGAGCGCATGTTCCGGACGATATTACAGCCCTCGCCATGCGCGCGCCAGTGGCGGCCCATCGTGTGGAGGAGCGGCTTCGCTGCCGCAAATGAAGGCGATGACGATTTCTACTGCGGCTCGATCTTGGCGTCCTCGACGAGCTTCTTCCACACCACAAGCTGCTCCTTCAGAAACGCGTCGAAACTTTCCGGCGAGCCGGAAAACGCTTCCATGCCGCGGTCGGCGAGTTCTTTCTTGATGTCGGGCCGCGCGACGATTTTCTGAATCTCGGCGTTGAGCTTGACGACAATGTCTTTCGGCAGATTGGCCGGGCCGAGATAGCCCTGCCATGAGGTGATGTCGAAGCCCTTGACGCCGGCTTCATCCATCGTCGGCAGATCGGGCAGCAGCGCAGAGCGTTTCTTCGTCGTCACCGCCAGCGCCTTGAGCACCTTGCCGTTCACATGCGGCAGACCTGTCGGCACATCCACGAACATCATGCTGATGCGGCCGGCGATCACGTCGGTCAGCGCCGGTGGCGAACTCTTGTAGGGCACATGCAGCATGTCGAGACCGGCGAGATACGCGAATGTCGCGCCGGACACGTAGGACGACGAGCTTCCGCTTGCGTATGTCAATTTGCCCGGCTCCTTCTTCGCCAGCGCAATCACGTCGGCGACGGAATTTGCGGGCACGCTCGGATTGATGACGAGCATGAACGGCAGATCGCCGGTGCGTGCAATCGGCGTGAAATCCTTGATCGGATCGTAGCTCAGAGTTTTCAGGAGATACGGATTTGCCGAATGCGTCGTGTTGGTGGTGACGAACAGCGTATAGCCGTCGGGCTCCGCGCGCGCGACGTAGCTCGCCGCAATCGAGCCGTTGGCGCCGGCCTTGTTGTCGATGACAATGCCCGCGCCGAGTGCCGTGCCAAGTTCTTTCGAGATCAGCCGCGTCGTGGTGTCGGTGCCGCTGCCGGCTGCGAAGGGCAGCACGAGCGTGATGTTCTTTCCGGGTTTTGGATAGTCGGTGTCGGCTGCGGCCATTGTTGCGAACAGCGCAAATGTTGCCGCCGTCGCGCATACATGAAATTTCGAGCTCATTATTCCTCCCGGCATTTTATGCCGGCAGGTTACGCTGCCCGAAATGAGCTTGGAAAGCCGGAGATTGCGTCGTCGCGCCGCAATAATTTCGTCACGCCAGCGGCGGCTCGCCGAGCGGAGGTGCGGTTGCGGCCGCAGATTTCTGCCGCGAGGCGATGAAAATTCCCGCCAGCACCAGCGCGTATCCGATCAGATGAAACAGCCGCAGCTTTTCGCCGAGAAACAGGATCGCCATCACCGAGCCGAACACCGGCACGAGATGAAAGAAGGGCGCGGCGCGATTGGGCCCGATCAGTTCGATGCCGCGATTGAAAAACAGATAGGCCAGCGTCGACGGAAAAATGATGACGTAGACGATGGCGAACATGCTCTGCGCGTCGAATGCGAGCCTGAAGCCCGTCGAGAATTCCCACACGCCGAGCGGAAACAGCAATAGCGCGCCGCAGCCGGTGGTGAACGTAATCAGCGACAATTGATGGATTTTCGGGCGGCGCGGCATCAGCGCGGAGTAAATGCCGAACACGAGCAGCGCGCCCATGAACATCAGGTCGCCGATGTTGAATTCGATGTCTTTCAACGCTGCAAAATCGCCGCGCAAGATGATGACCAATACACCCACAAGCGAAATCGCAATGCCGATGGTCTGCGCCAGCGTCAGCCGCACGCCGAACAAAATCAGCGACCAAAGCGCGACGAACAGCGGTCCCGACGACTGGATCAAGAGCGCGTTGAGCGCCTGCGTGTATTGCAACCCCCAATAGGACAGTGTGTTGTTGGCGGCGAATCCGGTCGCGGACAACACGATCAGCAGCGGAATGTGCTTCTTCATCACCTTCCAGTCGCGCGGCAGATGCGGCCAGGCGAACGGCAGCAGCATCACGAATGCGCCGGCCCAGCGAATACACGACAGCGTCACCGGCGGAACATGCCCCGCGACGAAGCGGCCGAGCACGATGTTTCCCGCCCAGAACAGCGACGTCAGGCTGAGCAGCAGGTAAGGCTGATCGGCAAGGCGGCCGATGAACGAGAGTTTTTCGGGAGAATCTGTCGAGATCGTCATTTGATTTTTCTTGGCGCGAATTTGCGCAAAATCACCGCCGCCGCACAACCGACAATCCAGGATTGCTCGGTTGCGTGAAACGGCCATCGGCCTGTCATTGCGAGAAGCGAAGCGACGAAGCAATCCATGCTTTTTAAGGTGGATTGCTTCGCTGGCGCTCGCAATGACGGCCTGAATCTTGCGCCCTGCGTTTCGTTTACGTCGGCGGCGCGTGCTCGACCGGATTTCCGCTGCTCGCGGCCGAAGCGCGGCGCGCGGCGATGTAAACGCCGGTCAGCACCAGCGCGTATCCGGCAATATGAAACAGATGCGGCCGTTCGCCGAGAAACGCGATGGCGAGCACGGAGCCGAATACCGGTATCAGATGAAAGAACGGCGCCGCGCGGTTGGGGCCGATCAGCTCGATCCCGCGATTGAAAAACAGATAGGCGAGCGTGGAGGGAAAGATCGCGACGTAAACCAGCGCCGCCATCGTCGCAGCACTCACCGTCATGTATTCGCCGCTGGCGATTTCCCACGCGATCAGCGGCACGATCAGCAGCGCGCCGCAGCCGGTGGTGAAGGCGAGAAACGAGAGCGGATGAATCAGCGGGCGTTTCGCGGCGAGCGCGGAGTACAAACCGAAGATAACCAGCGCCAGCGTGTAGCCAATGTCGCCCTTGTTGAACTGAATTCCCGACAGCGTATCCAGATCGCCGCGCAGCAGAATGACGAGCACGCCGATCATCGAAATCGCGATGCCGATCGTTTGTGCCCAGGTCAGCCGGACACCGAACAGCACGAGCGCAAACAGCGCGACGAACAGGGGCCCCGTCGATTGCAGCAACAGCGCGTTGAGCGCCTGCGTATATTGCAGGCTCCAGTAGCCGAGGCAGTTGAAGGTCGTGATGCCGGTGAAGGACAGCACGATCATCAGGCCGAGCTGCTTGCGGATCGCGGGCCAGTCCCTGGCGAGATATTTCCACGCGAACGGCAGCACGATCAGAAACGCCGCGCTCCAGCGGATGAAGGACAGCGTCATCGGCGGGATTTTT
>BFBZ01000033.1_pt36 | contig 21473 bp, 6 predicted proteins | sample 1888401 | NCBI WGS metagenome assembly BFBZ01 (sample SAMD00112614, study PRJDB3348) | symbiont metagenome | host: Chara braunii | reverse complement strand
GCCTACGTGGCGCATGTGACGCTGACTGAAACCTCCATCGTCACCGAAGACGGCTTGACCGCGCTCGAACCCGGCATGGCGGTGACCGCCGAGATCAAGACCGGCCGGCGACGCGTGATCAGTTATCTGCTGTCACCGTTGCTGCGATATCAGCAGGAAGGGCTGAGGGAGCGGTGAGGGCGAGCAGACTCATCAATGTCGTAAACGTCGATATTGACGACATGGTCAGTGGCGGCGCGTTGTTGCGGCCCGCGACTGCTCCATCGCGAGCCGCGCCGCTGAGGGCGCTCCTCAGGACTTGATAGGAAACGACGGAGTCTTTAATCGTGCAAAGCGACCTGTCCGATCGCGAGAGAGCTTGCCTGAGCTGGACGGCGCTTGGCAAATCGTCGTGGGAAATCGGCCGAATTCTGTCCATCAGCGAGAACACGGTGATTTTTCACATCAAGAATGCGATGAAGAAGCTGGGAACGAACAACCGTACGCTCGCAGCCGTCAAGGCCATGCAGCTCGGGCTGATCGAGCCCGTGACCGGCGACGGGCCGCCTGTGCTTCGCTGACGATCGAATCGTCACTCGCCAATCCGCAACGGATTGAGCTGGTCGGGAAAATGCGCATCGAGATCGCGCCAGAGAACATCTTCGACGAAAATGGCGGCGTGCCCCCTGTAGTCCATATTCCCGACACGCCATGGCGTATCGTGCCAGATCAGCGGCTCGCTTGCAGCACGTTCGCGCAGTCGCCAGTTTTGAATGTCCGGCAACATGCCACAGGGCTCGTTGCCGTCCTTTCGTGTTGGAAATCTTTGGATCGGAATTTCGAGCCACCTGAGTCGCTGCGCGCGACCAAGCACGTCGATGAAGTAGTAGGCACTATCGAATTCCAGGCGTGCGGCGATGTCTGGTGGCGCCTGACAGGTGACGGGAATGAACTCGACCTGACCGGGCGCCCAATGCTCCATACTCTGCGGGCCCGTTCGGAAAACACGATCAGTCCTCGTGTCGTGTGGAACATATCGGGCAGCGCAGCCGTGGCTCCGTCGAAGGTGAGCGAATTTGGAAAAAAGGAAGCCGGGATGGGGTTGTTGTTGCGTTCAAATTCGCTCCACCCTTTTGACATTCTTTTCCTGGTCTCATCGAGGGAAAAAGATCGTTCCGTTCCAATACGCCGGATTGAACTTGAAGACCAAGATCAGCTCTCCTTATTCATCGATCTGAAGGCAAAGGCGGTTTGTTGGAAACGAGACGAAATCGCTCGCGTCCGCATGGGAGATTGCGAAACGGGCTTGGCCTTCGATGCCGATTGTCTCGCGATCGGCTAGGCGTCTGCCCGAGCTCAACAGATAGTCCGCAGTAGCATAGGCGTGCTGTATGAGGAAGCCAGGGTCGAGCGATGCCGCTGCGTAGCCCAGTTCTCTCAATCCGAAGATGTGCAATCCAAGTGTGCCGGCTTTTATCATTGGTTGGCCGTCCCGGCCAATATCTCCTTTGGATAGCATGACCCGCACCCAAAACGGCACGACACTAGCGGATGGCGAGCCGATTTGTTTAGTCATCTCCGCAAACGCGGTGGCTCGCACCAGATTGGCAGCGTCGGCCCAAGTCACACCAATGGTGGAGACGAGCCTCGTCAGCGCTGCTGCCGTCAAGGTCACAGCGCGAGCTTTTACCAGCGCCGCCGCCTGGTCCACCGGATCCCCTAGGCCAACAACGATGATGTGGGCTTTGTGATGTCCGGCTTCCTTTTCTGCATTCGGCCACAGGAGGTTGGCAAAGGGGCCCGGCTGTAGGACCGCCGCAGGGGCGGGGGTGTCGACGACGAGGACCGACAGTTTCTCGCCGTCGAGGCTCAACATTTCGATTCCTGGATCGGCGGCGGAATCGGTGACAGGGCCATCCCACCCCTCCAGGACGGCTTGGGGTACGATGCGCTTCAGTTCGGTCTGCAGTTGCCTGAACGAGAGGCGCACGTGCCTTTCAAGCAGCAACGCTGCAGTGAATTGAGCCTTTGTTCCCGAACTAGACATATGCGGTTCTTTCAAGACTACGCGGCTAGATCGTCGAGACCGACAAACACGGTTCTGGCGACACCCTGCGGATCGATGATCCGCATCTTGGGATGCTGGCTGGGTAGGTAGGTTGCAGTGAACTCTTCAAGGAATGCAGGTACGATATCAGGGTGTCCTACCGCATCTATGATCCAGAGGATATCGCCCGATTGCCACTCGTCCGCAGCCAGCCTAAGGGGGAGGGTTTTGTCGACAGAAAGCCGGCGGTCCACTTCCGGCGACACCTTTGCCCAAAGGGCGGCAGCGTATGGTGAGGGGAGAACCCCTCCCTGCGGCACCGCTTCCACGATGGCAACCTGCTCGGCCATAAGAGGCGGTACGACGAGCCACATGAGGTCGCTGACATGCAGATGACCGTGTGTCGGCGAATGCATCATCAAAGATACGATTTTCACAAACGCAGCGCCGAAGAGCAGATCGCGATGCTTGATCTGCTCGATTTCGGCTGGAACACAGAAGGACGTGGCGGCTTTGCCCGGGTCTGGCTGAACTCCAGTTTCAATCATGAGAATTTCCTCCAATGATTTTACAAGATCGCCAGGCTGGTGGTGGGACGAGTATAGCGAACATATTCCAAGTTACCTTCCAGCAGCACAAGAAAAATCGCTGAAAAACGAATTTTTTGCCTTTGCTACCTGCGAGACGCTTCGGTTTGTATGCTTGCCGATAGCCTCAACTAGCTCATCCTCGGCACGGTCCATCAATTCCCTGCCAGCATTGGGTGCGCTTGTCTTTAATCATCGAGGCCATGGCCGGGCTGGTCACCTATCAGCTCTGATAGTTGTCAGCACCGCTGTCCGCTCTCCATGCTTTCTCAAGATGTCAAAACGCTTGAGCTGCGGGGGCGACGAACATGACGGATACCCAACTTAGTCATAATATCCCGTGGCAAATTTGGAATCGATCTGGCGACGCATTGCAGGAACTGGGGCTCTCGCCAGAGCATTTTGGCTTTGTCGACGATTATGACCGGCCTGGAACGAAGAATGTCACAGAACTTCCTAAGTGGGGTAAGCTTGGTGGTCCCTCCGGGCACAACGGTTGGGATACGGCTCATTCGTCTGCTTGGCAGGCTACTCGTGAATATCTTAGCAGCGTATTCGCGCAACACGAGCAGGGCTTAACGACCCAACGGCAAGCCCTTGCGCAAATATCGAGGTTGCGCAGAGGGCTAGCGAGCGCTGTCAAAGCTGGCGACCTTGCGTTGAGCCTGAAGGATGAAAAATTCCAGGGTTGGTCAAACGATCAGCTTCTGGAACAAAATCGAGACGTGATTGCCAGAATCGGAGCCCAACAGCGGGTGCCAGTCGTTCCCGATACTACACTGTCGCCTATTGCTCCCAGTACAGGCCAGTTGGCGAAATCTGGCAAGTTGCTCAGCGCCTTCAATTCCTTAAGCCGGGCCGGCGCCAGGTTGGGAGCGGTTGGGGCTGTGATCGGTGTAGGTGTCACGGCTGCCGATGCCGCAGAGCAGTTCATCAATGGCGACGCTCGTGGAGGCACAAAAACCGTCACGGGTTTCGTGGGCGGTCTCGTCGGCGGCCTTGCATTCGGTGCCAGTGTCGGATCTCTGTTGGGACCTGCGGGAACCATCGCCGGTGCTGTCATCGGCGGCGCCGTCAGCATTGGTGCCGGCATCTTAGGCGGGATGGTCGGCGAGGGCCTGGCAAACTCTGCGTTTGACCAGCTTTGGGCACCACCGCAGCCGGCAGGTAGCCTCCCTGCTTCGGGCTCGCTCTTGCCATCTCCGCCTTCAGACTGGGGGCCAACGCAATTCGCCGAAGCGCCCGCGCCGATCCGATTTCCGGACGAGACAGTTTCTTCGGGTCCGCAGGGGGCTCCGAATCCTTCGTTGGTGCAAAACCAGCCCGGAGGAATCTCCTACGTGTGGGTCCAAACCGGCACTGACCCCGTCACAGGCATTCCCTGGGGAAAGCTTGTGCCCATCGGAGACGGTGCGTCCTCGGCGTCGGGTGCCAGCGCCAGCCAGCCGTCGAGCAACTCAGGCCAGGCGCCGAGTTCGATGACGGATCAGCTCGTGGGTGGTTTTCCGTCGGGTTGGATCGGCGCGCGTCTCGTACTTGATCCGACGTCGATCGGTTCGGGTGGTTGGTGGGGACAGGATATTGGGGTGGGGGGAGTGCCACTCAATCCCAATCTCTCCGTTGGGGCCTCGTATGCACCACAGCCGTGGGCCGACGTGGCCACGTACCCCTTCCTGCAGAAAAACCCGGTATCGACAACAAGCATCTTGGGTTCGTTTGCGCCGGTGCCCTATTTGCCGGACGACGGGGTTGCGCCGGGGCTGAACTGGAACGGCGGCTGGTTTTCGACAGCGCCGAATGATGTGAGTGGTCTGCAGGCGAGCGTGGCACCGATAAACATCGTTGCAGACAAATTCACGGCCCTACCTGCTCCAGGCCAGATCGGCGATGGCAACGGCATCGGTAACAATCTCGGTCTGGGCGACGTCTGGCAGAACGGCACCAGTGCGGTCAGCTTCATTCAACCCTCCGCACCTGCCCAGATCGGCGACGGCAATGGCGTCGGCTTGGGCTTCAGTGAGCCAAGCAATCTTTTCAATGGTTTTGATGCGGGAGCTAATTTCTCGAATGCTCTTCAGCAATCCGTCTCGCAGATCGATGCGACGAACCAGGTGATCGCGGATACCTGGTTGGGGGGGAGCAATCCCGCCAGCCTGGGTATCAACGGCAGCTCTTATTTCGGGAATGATTTCAACCTTGGAAGCGGCAGCCTCGGTGCTGGCGGCCTTGGCGCTGGCACCCTTGGCATCAATCCGAATGTGGCGCTGAACCTGCCGTCGTCGGCAACGCTGGCTCAGCAGATTTCCGCATCGCTGAACCAGCAGGCTGCCAATATCAATGCTTCGCTCAATCTCAGCTCGTCTGGCGATGTGCAGGTCAATTATTCGGAAGTGTCGCAGAACATATACAACAGTTCAGGCGCCGCGTACCAACTGGCGGTCGACGAAGCCGCGTCGCAATTGGGCTATTCGGACCTGCAGGGCCTTTTGTCCGACTACTACCTCGTTGCACCCCCGGATGTGACTGCCCCCGTGGTGCTCGATCTCACCGGCAAAGGCATCAACATCACGCAGCTCGGGTCGTCCAATACGTTCATCGACACGAGCGGCGGCGGGGTGCAGAACCGCACGGCCTGGGCCGGCGTCGGCAACGGCGTGCTGGTGTTCGATCCGACCGGCTCCAGCACCATCACCTCGCCCACGGAATACAACTTCAGGCTCTGGGATCCGGCGGCCGCGACCGACATGCAGGCGCTGGAGGCCGTGTTCGACACCAACCATGACGGCAAGGTCAGCCCGGAGGAGCGCGCCGCCGCGCGCCCCGGGGGTGGTGGCGGTCGCGGCATGGCCGGCGACATGACGCTTGCCGACATGCAGGCCCAGGCCGAGCGCCGCTTCGACCGGCTCGACACCAATCATGACGGCGCGATCACCAAGGAAGAGTTCCAGGCCGATGTCGCCGCCCGCTTCGCGCGGCTCGACACCAACCATGACGGCAAGCTCGATGCCGGTGACGCGGGCTGGAGCAGTTTCGGCGTGCTGGTGACCAACGCCGACGGCACCACCACCTTCGAGACGCTGAGCCAGCTCGGCATCACCTCGATCAACCTGACCACCGACAACACCACCACCGCGCTGCCGGACGGCTCGCAGATCACGGGCCAGACCAGCTTCACCTGGTCGAACGGCAGCACCGGAACGGCCGCCGACGTGTCGTTCGCCTACGATCCGAACGGCTATGTCACCGAGACGACCACGACCCACAACAGCGACGGCTCGACCACGGTCGATGTCAAGGGATTCAATCCGGACGGCAGCCTTGCCAACGAGACGGCCAGCACGATCAGCGCCGATGGCCTCACCCGGACGGTGAAGTTCGACCACACCGGCAGCGGCGTGTTCGACCAGCTGCAAACCGACGTCACCGTCATCAACGCCGACGGCAGCCGGACCGAGACCCTGTCCGATGTCAACGCCATTGGAATCCTGACCGATCGCACCGTCACCACGACCAGCGCGGACGGCAAGACGGTGACGATCGCGCGCGATGTCGACGGCAGCGGCATCACAGGCCAGCGCGAGGTCCGCACCACCAATTCGGACGGCAGCCACACGACCGCGATCAGCGATCTGGCCGCCAATGGCTCGCTGGAGGACCGCAAGGTCACGACGACCAGCGCGGACGGCCTGTCCAAGACCGTGCAGACGGATTCGACCGGCTCGGGCACGTTCGACCGCACCGAAACCGATGGGATCGTGGTCAATTCGGACGGCAGCCGCACCGAGACCGTCAGCGATCTCAATGCCGACGGTTCGCTGGTCGACCGCATCGTGACGCAGATCAGCGCCGACGGCCGCACCAAGACGATCCGGAGCGACCTCGACGGCAACGGTTCGATCGACCTGACGCAGAGTTCGACCATGGTGACGAACGCCGACGGCAGCGTGGTCACCACCCAGCAGGAGCTCAACGGCGACGGTTCGCTGCGCGACGAGACGGTGACGACGATCTCGGCCAGCGGCCTGTCGAAGACGGTACAGAGCGACTCGACCGGCAGAGGCATTTTCGACCTGACGACATCTGACGTCACCGTCAGCAATGCCGACGGCAGCACGACCGAGACGGTGACCGAGCGCAATGCCGACGGCTCGCTGCGCGATCAGACCGTGACCACCAGCAGCGCTAACGGGAAGGCGCGCAGCGTCTCGGCCGATACCACTGGCAACGGCGTGATCGATCACACCGAGATCGTGACGGTGGGCGCGGGGGGCAGCAAGGTCGATACGGTTTCCGACACCAATGCCGACGGCTCGCTCAAGGACCAGACGGTCACCACGACCAGCGCCGACGGGCGCACCAGCACCGCGGCCATCGATTCGACCGGCAACGGCACGGTCGACCTGACCAAGATCCAGGCCACCGTGATCAACTCGGACGGCAGCTCCGTCGCCACCGCGACCGAACTGAATGCCGACGGCTCGCTGCGCGACCGCACGGTCGTGACGACCAGCGCCGATCGCCGCACCATCACGACCCAGTGGGACCACACCGGCTTCGGGACGTTTGACGAGACGCGGGTCGACGTCAGCGTGCTCAACGCCGATGGCAGCACGACCAGGACCGTGACGGACCGCAACGCCGATGGCTCGCTGCTGGACCAGGCCGTGACCACGATCAGCGCCGATCGCCAGACCGTGACGATCGATGCCGACACGACCGGCAATGGCCAGTTCGACCGGATCGAGACCATCGTGACGGCGGCCAACGGCAGCAAGATCCACACCGTCTCCGACACCAACGCCGACGGCTCGCTGCGCGATGAGACCGTCACCACGACCAGCGGCAACGGGCTGTCGGTCACCGTCCAGACAAATGCGACCGGCGGCAACGTATTTGATCTCACCGAAACCACCGTCACGGCAATCAATGCCAATGGCAGCCGCACCCGGACGGTGACGGATTCGAGCGCCAGCGGCGCCATGCTGGACCAGACCGTGATCACGACCAGCGCCAACGGCCTGTCCAAGACCACCCAGCAGGATACGGCCGGTAACGGCACCTTCGATCTCACCGAGGCCGACGTCACGGTGCTCAATGCCAACGGCAGCAAGACCGAGACCACGACGGATTCCAGCGCCAACGGCACGATGCTCAGCCAGATGGTGACGGCGACGAGCGCCAACGGGCTGTCCGTCACGACCCAGACGGATTCGACCGGCAACGGCACGTTCGATCTGACGACCACCGACGTGACCGTTCTCAACCCCGACGGCAGCAAGACCGAGACGGTGATCGACACCAGCGCCAACGGTACGTTGATCGATGAAACGGTGACCACGACCAGCGCCAATGGCCTGAACGTGACGGTCAACACCGATACGACCGGCGCGCTGAATGCCGCTGGCACAGCCATTTTTGATCACGTCGCAACCGGCGTGACGCAAACCAATGGCAGCGTGGTCAAGACGGTATCGGATTACAACACCGACGGATCGCTAAGGGATCAGACGATCAAGACGGCGAGCGCGAACGGGTTGTCGATGACGACCCAGACCGATTCGACCGGCAACGGCACCTTCGATCTCACGGAGACCGACGTCACGGTTCTCAACGCCAATGGCAGCCGGACCAGGACGGTCACGGATTCGAGCGCCAACGGCACGCTGCTGGACCAGGCCGTGATCACGACCAGCGCCAATGGCCTGTCGGTCACGAAACGCACGGACTCCACCGGCAACGGCACGTTCGACCTGACGTCGACCGACGTGACCGTCCTCAATGCGGACGGCAGCACCACGGAAACGGTGACGGTCGTCAGCGCTAACGGCACGCTGCTGGACCAGATCGTGACCACGACCAGCGCAAGCGGCCTGTCCAGGACGATCAACACCGATTCCACCGGCGACGGCGCATTCGACAGGATCGAGACGATTGGCATCGCTACCAATGGCAGCAAGGTCGACACGATTGCGGACTATACGGCCAACGGCGCGTTGAAGGACAGGATCGTCACCACCACCACCGCCAACGGTCTGTCGAAGACGACGCAACAGGATTCGACCGGCAGCGGGGTTTTCGACCTCACTGAAACCGATGTCACGGTGATCAACGCCGACGGCAGCCGGACCGAAACCGTGACGGATTTCGGCGCCAACGGCGCACTGATGCTGGACCAGATCGTGACGACGACAAGCGGCAATGGCTTGTCCAGGACCACGCAGCAGGACACGATCGGCAACGGCACCTTCGATCTGACCGAAACCGATGTCACGGTGATCAATGCCGACGGCAGCAAGACCGTGACGGTGACGGATTCGAGCGCCAACGGCACGAAGCTGGCCCAGACGGTGACGACGACGAGCGCCAATGGCCTGTCGGTGACGAAGAAGACGGATTCCGCCGGCAACGGCACGTTCGATCGGACGACGGCCGATGTGACGGTGCTCAATGCGGATGGCAGCAAGACCGAGACGGTGAGCGACACCAGCGCCAACGGCACGCTGATCGACGAAACGATGACCACGACCAGCGCCGATGGTCGGAACGTGACGGTGAAAACCGATTCGACCGGCGCGCTGAATGCCGCGGGCGCTGCCATTTTCGATCACGTCGCAATCATGGCGACGCAAGCCAATGGCAGTGTGGTCAAGACGGTATCGGATTACAACGCTGACGGATCGCTCAAGGACCAGGCCGTCACCACGATCAGTGCCAATGGCCTGACTGTCACCACACAAAGCGATCCGAACGGGGGCGTCGATGCCTCGGGCAAGCCGGTTTTCGCCAGGTACCGGACGGTGGTCACGACGAAAAATGCCGACGGAAGCGCGACGGCGGTGACGACGGATTTGGGAGGCGACGACCAAACCGTCGTCGATCGGACCGTGACCACGACGTCGGCCGACGGCCTCATCGTGACGGTGACGTCCAACGTCGGCGGCGATACCACCACCAGCACCGACACGACCACGATCAATGCCGATGGCAGCCATACGGAGATCATCCAGGTCACTGCGCCCGGTGGCGGCGCGAATCCGACCCCCGTCGTGTTGAGCACGACCAGGATCGATAGCAGCGCCGACAAGAAGACGGTCATCACCAAAGAGGACACCAATGGGGATGGTGTCTTCGACAAGGTGATATCGAGTTTCACCGAAGACAGCGGAGCCAAGGTCGACGAAATTTCGGGTTTCGCGCCCAATGGCTCGCTGATTTTCAAGGACGTGACGCAGACCAGCGCGAACGGTCTTTCGAAAACGACAACCTCTGACATCGACGGCAAGGTCGATGGGGTCACGACCGACGTGACTGTCCTGAACGTCGACAGCAGTTCGACCGAAACTGTGACAAGGCGCGCCAACGACGGAACCTTGATCAGCCAGACGGTCACCACGACAAGCGGGACCGGCCTCTCGACGACGGTCACGTCGAACATCGACGGCAAGATCGACAGCACCATCGCTGACGTCAAGTCGATCGCGGCGAACGGAGATCGGGTCGAGACCGTCACGACCTACGATGCCACGGGTGCGAAGATCGGGGCGACCCAGACCACGAGCTCGGCGAACGGGCTTTCGAAGACGACATTGATCGACGAGAACGGCGACGGCACCTTCGATATCCAGACGACCGACCGGAAGACCCTGAATGCGGACGGAAGCGTCACGGAGCTGGCCACGACCACGACGGTGGCCACGTCTCCCGTCATTTTGAGCCGCACCCAGACCGTCACCTCGGCGAACGGCCTTACCGTGACGACCAGCGTGGATCACACCGGCGATGGGGTCTATGACGAGGTGGTGAAGGTCGTCAAGAATGTCGCTGGCGACACGGTCACCACCGTGGATCGCTATGATTCCAACACCAGGAAGATCAACGAAACCGTCACGACCACGAACGCCAACGGTCTGTTCAGGGAAACCCAGGCCGACCTGAACGGGGACGGCACGGTCGATCAAACCGAGATCGACAGCACGACGCTCAACCAGGACGGAAGCCGCACGGAAACCGTCACGACCCTCGCCGGCACGGCCACGGTGAGCACGGTGGTGGTGGCGACCAATGCCAATGGAACGACGGCGACGACGCAAAAATATATCGATGGCACGTCGGCGACCGGTGCGCTGGTCGAAACCGATCAATCCCAGGTCACCTACAATCCGGACGGCAGCATCACCAGGACTTCCGCAGTCAAAGGCCAGAACGGCGCCGTCGTCGAGCAGTCGACGACCCAGGTCAGCGCGGATGGCAAAACGACGACAACCACCACCAATCTCCTGCAAACCAGCTTCGCTGCAAGTCTGCCCGAGCTGCCCGCAAGCTCATTGGAGACACGATCGGTACAGGCGGACGGCTCCATCAAGGACACCATCAATTATTATGCATCGGCCACAGCCTCCGGAGCGCTGGCAGCTTCGAAGACGATTGTCACCAGCGCGAACGGGCTGTCGAAGACGCTGTCCTGGGATCTGAATGGCGACGGGACGGCCGATGAAACGCAGTCGGATATCACGACGCTGGGGACCGACGGCAGCGCAACGGAGACCTTTACCGAAACCGATGCCTTTCCGGGGACGAATTTCACCGAGAATGTCGGCGTCACCACCGTCACCTCCGGCAATGGCCTGACAAGCGGCGTATCGTCTTCGCTCAACCTGGGAGAGGACCTGGACGTCATCCACGGCGTTCGCACAAAGTCGATCAACCCGGACGGCAGCGTGACCTCGGTGACGACGGATAGCGTCACGATCAGCCACAGCACGGGTTCGGGTTATGCAACCGTCTACTCCGGATCGGATGCGGCCGTGGTCAGCACCAGCCGGGACGGCTTGACAAGCACGACCCAGATCTCGACCTGGGGCAACAACACCTTCTACCTGACCGACAGTCTCACCAGGCATCTCGACGGAAGCACCATCGAGAGCATTACGAACCTCAACGACGACAACTCGGTCGGCGAGGCGGAAACGGTCAACACGAGCGCCGACGGGCGCACTGTCACCGTGACCGATCAAACCAGCGAGCACGGACTTGTAAACTATATCGTCCAATCGACGGTCCCGACGAACGACAGCAAAGGCAACGCAGTCTCGCTGACGACGACATCCGACTACACCGCCAGTGGCGGAACGCTGTTGAGCCGGGAGACGCAAGCGACGGCGTCGAATGGCCTGTCGAAGACCACCACGCTCGACACCACGGGCAGCGGAACCGTCGGCGAAACCAAGACGGACGTGATCACGCTCGGTCAGGGCGGCAGCACTGTCGAGACGATCACGGAAACCGACGGGTCGGGCGCTCAAATCAAGCAGCAGGTCGTCACCACGTCGGCGGATGGACTGCACAAGACCGTGACGATCGCCGGGAGCGGCGGGGTCCTGGCAACCACCCAGAGCGACACGGTCAGGAATGCCGACGATTCGACCACGACGACGGCGGTAACGACGTCGCCTGGAACGATCGCAGGATCGACGATCGTCCGCAACAAGACCGTGATCAACACCAGCGCGGACGGTCGGGTCACCAATGTCACGTGGGACCTCAATGGCGATGGATTGGTCGATGCGACCGAGAAGTCGGTCGTCGATGCAAGCGGGGCAAAGACCGTCGTCGACACCTACTACCAGCCGGACGGAGTCACCGTTTCGTCGACGGTCACCACGGTGACTTCGGCGAACGGCCGCATGACCACGGTCAACCGTGCGATTACCGCAAGTCCATCGAGCAGCACGACCGAGACGACGATCAAGAGCGCGGACGGGTCGGGCAGCTATTCCTGGACAGAGCGGGATGCGAACGGAAACCAGCTCGTCTATGGCAATCATGCCATCGACCAGAATGGCGTCGACACCGTCGACCTGTGGGTGGGCAACACGGAGGTCAACTACCGGATCAGCACCACCCAGGAAGCGCATGATCTGGCGCAGGTGCAGTCGATCTATACGGTGCTGCTCGGGCGAACGATGAGCCCCGAGGAGATGCAGACCTGGCTGAAATACGACACGAGCAGCGGGCTGAACCTCGTTCAGCTTGCCGATGATCTGATGAATTCGTCCGAATTCTGGAAGGACTATGGCGTTCCCAGCTTCGATCCGACGACGTTCGTCGATGCGGTTTATCAGAACGCGTTTGCTCGCCTTCCCAGCAGCGCGGAGCTCCAGTTCTGGTCGAACCAGATTTTTGCCGCGCAGCCGGTCCAGGGCTTCAATCCCGCCGTTGACTACGGGTCTCTTCGGGCGACGTTTGCGATCGATATTGCCCGGATCGCGGACCCCGCGGGCGTCGCGGACGCCCAGTTCAACCTTCAGGCATCCAGTCCCTATCCATTGCCTTTCGGCGCGGGAGGCGGCGGGGGCGGTGGTGTTCCCGATTCAATCGTTACATTCAGCAACACCTATGGAACTGGGGTCGAACATTTTGATCCGATCACCGGGTTCTTGCAAAGGGTCGAGTACTACAGCGGTGCGCTGAACTACCTGACCGACTATTACAATAGCGCAACAGGCAAGATCTCGACGGAGGTTGGATATTTCTTCAATCAGAGCGGTACGCAAGTCAGCCAGGCGTACGTTGCCTCTGGCAATACGATCGATATCTACGCGCCGATCAACCGGCCGAATGACGTCTTCAATTACGAGAACGATGTCCTGAACATTACGAACAACGCGAACGGGTCGTCGACCTGGTATTATACGACGATGGGGACGTATCTCCCGTTCACCTACGGAACGGTGACCTACTCGGGGGCGACGACGATCAACCGGCTGTCGAATCCCGCATTGTCCGTAAATGGCAACGTGACCTATTCGGACATCATCGACCAAACCACAGGCAACCGCACCATCAAGAGCCTGTCTGGCGGGACGTCTTCCAGCCCGGTCTATACCGTGAGCGAGGAAAGGCAGAATGGCGGTTCGCTGGCGTACGGCACGACTTATTTGAACGGATCGGAATTTCACTTTTACGATCCCGCGAACCAGCTGTCTTTCATTTCCGGTATGGCGGCCTTTGTCGCCACCTACTCCCTCACCGAGGTGGGCTATGATTCAACCGGCCCCGATGGGTCGGGGACGATCACCAACTCCTGGGCCATTTCCTCGAACTCTGCATATCCGAGCAGCGATTTTAACAATTTTCTGAACGGGACGCTCAATGCTTCTCCGCTTTATACGATGCTGCCGCAATATCAGGGCATCGCGACCAATACGCAGTATAATTTCCCGACAGCCCCCGGGACTGGTTCTGCAACCGGATCTCCAAACTCTCCGACCACGCCGGCCGGCGGCTTCTCGTTGACGCCTCCAACGCTGGCGCCGACCACGCACGTCATCGATACGAAGGTGGGCTATGTCAGCGGGACAGGTGAAGACACCTTCATCTACAACGCCGGATATGGATCAGTCGAAATCAACGAAGATGACCCGTCGGCGTCGCCACAGAACGTCCTCAAGCTCGGCTCGACAATCCTGCCGTCGAGCCTGAGGGTGACGGCCGACAGTTCCGGAAACCTCTATATCGCGGACGGAACGGCGGGTGACGTCATCGAGCTCGCGGGCGAGCTCAGCGATACCAGCCGTGGCGTTCAGTCGGTCCAATTCACAAGCAACACCACGACCTGGACAAGAGCGCAGCTGATCCAGGCCGAGACCACCGGTACGGCCGGGGCGGACAGGCTCTACGGAACGTCAGGCGCCGAGACCTTCGACGGGCATGGCGGCGGCGATTACGTTTCGGGCGGCGGAGGCGGCGACACCTTCGTTTATCGGGCGGGCTACGGGGCGCTCGAGATCGACGAGCGCGACGTTTCGGCTGCGCCGAGCAATGTGCTGCAGCTCATCGGCGTGAGCAGCGCGAACGTGACCGTATTGTCCGATGGGACAAATCTCTGTCTGACGGATGGCGTGGCCGGCGATCTCGTCAAAATCGACAATATGGTCAGTGACACGATTTTTGGTGTGCAGACCGTCCAGCTCGCCGACGCCACCTGGCATTGGTCGGATTTGCAGAGCCGGATGAAATCCATCCCGTCGGGGGGGCCGATATTGTCGGCGCTGAACGCATCGGGCAGCGCCGGCAGTGCCATCGGGTTGTCAATCGCGACCTCGCCGAACCCCAATGATGCGGGTGCGACGCTCTCGGTCACCATATCAGGCCTGCCGAGCGGAGCCAGCCTGTCAGCAGGCACGCGAAATGCCGATGGCAGCTGGACGCTGACGCCAGCGCAGCTTGCGGGTCTGAGCATGACGGTCCCGGCCGGCAGCTTTGCCGGCACGGCGTATCTCACGATAACGTCGATCGCGACCGATTCCGATGGTGCGGTGCATTCGACCGCGGCCAGCCTTGCCGCCTCGATTGCGGGCGTGGCGACGGCGCCAGCACTCTCCGTGCAGAATGCGTCGGGCAATGCGGGCAGCGCGATTGCGCTGAACATCGCTTCTGCGCTCACCGCAGCCGATGGCACCGAAAGCCTGTCGATCACGATCAACGGCGTCCCGGGCGGCGCTGCTCTCTCGGCCGGAGCCAGGAACAGCGACGGCAGCTGGACCTTGACGCCGGCGCAGCTGTCCGGCCTGTCACTCACGGCGCCGGCCGGCAGCTTTGCCGGCACGGCGAATCTCACGGTCACCGCGAAGGCGATCGAAACGGACGGCTCCTCGGCCTCTGCCTCTGCCAGTCTCGCGGTCGCGATCACGGGCGTCGCCTCGGCACCGACCCTGTCGGTGCAGAACAGCTCCGGCAATGCGGGCAGTGCGATTGCGCTGAACATCGCCTCGGCGCTCACCGCGACGGATGGGGCCGAGAGCCTGTCGATCACGATCGGCGGGGTGCCAGGCGCCGCGAGCCTGTCAGCTGGTACGAAGAACGGCGACGGCAGCTGGACGCTGACGCCAGCGCAGCTGGCCGGTTTGACGTTGACGGCGCCAGCCGGCAGTTTCGCGGGAACCGTCCATCTGACGGTGACCGCGACCGCGACCGAGACAAGCGGTTCGACAGCCTCGACCACGGCCAGTCTCGCGGCGGCGATCGCCGGAGTTGCGACCGCACCGACATTGTCGGTCCAGAATGCCGCTGGCAATGCCGGTAGCGCGATCGCGCTGAACATTGCGTCCGCGCTGACCGCGACGGATGGCACGGAGAGCCTGTCGATCACGATCGGTGGGGTGCCGGGCGGGGCGACCCTGTCTGCCGGCACGAAGAATGCCGACGGCAGCTGGAGGCTGACGCAAGCACAACTGGTGGGATTGACACTGACGGCGCCGGCCGGCAGCTTCGCCGGAACGGCCAACCTGGCGGTGACCGCGACCGCGACCGAAACCGACGGTTCGACAGCCTCGACCACGGCCAGTCTCGCGGCGGCGATCGCCGGAGTTGCGACCGCACCGACGCTGTCGGCTCAGAATGCCGCCGGCAATGCCGGCAGCGCGATCGGGCTGAACATTGTGTCCGCGCTGACCGCCACGGATGGCACCGAGAGCTTGTCGGTCACGATCGCTGGTGTCCCGGGGGCGGCCAGCCTGTCGGCCGGCACCAGGAATGCCGACGGCAGCTGGACTCTGACGCCGGCGCAACTGGCGGGGCTGACGCTGACGGCACCGTCCGGCAGCTTCGCGGGCACCGCCAATCTGACCGTGACGGCCACCGCGACCGAAACCAACGGCTCCGCGGCGTCGACAGTCGCCAACGTCACGGCGAGCATTGCCGGCGTGGCGACGGCGCCGACGCTGACCGTGGGCAATGGATCGGGGGATGCAGGAACGGCCATCGCGCTGAATATCGCGTCGGCGCTGACGGCGACGGACGGAACCGAGAGCCTGTCGATCGCGATCAGCGGCTTGCCGAGTGGGGCAAGCCTGTCGGCCGGCACCAGGAATGCCGACGGCAGCTGGACCTTGACGCCGGCGCAGCTCGCCAATCTCGCCCTGGTGACGGCAAAGGGGGTGTTCGGAACCTTCAACCTGTCGGTCACCGCCACAGCGCTGGAGACCGATGGGTCGCACGTATCGCAGACCGCGACGCTGCCTGTCGCGATCACCGGGCTGGCCGTCGCGCCGACGCTCAGTGTGCAGCCCGCCTCCGGCAACGCCGGAACCGCGATCGCACTGCCGATCACCAGCAACCTGGTGGCGGACGACGGGCATGAAACCCTCTCGATCGCCATCACCGGCGTGCCGGCTGCGGCAACCCTGTCGGCGGGGACGAAGAATGCCGATGGCAGCTGGACGCTGACACCGGCGCAACTCGCCAACCTCAGCCTGACGACGCCGGCCGGAAGCTTCGCGGGCACGGCGACACTGAGCGTGACGGCCCTGGTTGCCGACAGCCTCGACGGATCGGCTGCGACGACCTCCGGTTCTCTTGTGGTGACGATCGCGGGCGTTGCCACGGCGCCGACCCTGACGGTGTCAAACGTGTCGGGAAATGCCGGAAATTCCATCGCGCTCAATATCGCCTCCGCGCTGACCGCGACGGACGGGACGGAGAGCCTGTCGATCACGATCGGCGGGGTGCCGGGCGTGGCAACCCTGTCGGCCGGCACGAAGAACTCCGACGGTAGCTGGACGCTGACCTCGGCGCAGCTGGCGGGGCTGACGCTGACGGCGCCGGCCGGCAGCTTCGCCGGCACCGCCAACCTGACCGTCACCGCGACCGCGACTGAAACCAACGGATCGATCGCTTCGACCACGGCCAATGTCACGGCCGTGATCGCGGGCGTTGCCACGGCGCCAACGCTGACCGTGCAGAACGCATCCGGCAATGCCGGCAATGCGATCGCCCTGAATATTGCCTCGGCGCTGACGGCGACAGACGGGGCGGAGAGCCTGTCGATCACGATCACCGGTGTGCCGGGCGCGGCCACACTGTCCGCGGGGACGAAAAACGCCGACGGCAGCTGGACGCTGACCCCGGCGCAACTGGCGGGGCTGACGCTGACGGCGCCGRCCGGCAGCTTTGCAGGCACCGCCAGTCTGACCGTCGCGGCGACCGCGACCGAGACCGATGGTTCGGCCGCGACGGCGACCGCCCACCTGGCCGTTGCGGTCGCCGGCGTCGCGACCACGCCGACGTTGTCGGTGCAGAATGTATCCGGCAATGCCGGGGCCGCGATCGCGCTTCCGATCGCGTCGGCGCTGACTGCGACCGATGGCGCGGAGACACTGTCGATCAGGATCACGGGCGTGCCCGGTGTCGCGACGCTCTCGGCTGGCACCAAGAATGCCGACGGCAGCTGGACGTTGACGGCGGTGCAGCTCGCAAGTCTCACTTTGCTGGCGCCGGCCGGCAGCTTTGCTGGCACCGCCAATCTCACGGTGACCTCAACCGCAACCGAGACCGACGGATCGACCGCCTCGGCTTCCGCCATTCTCTCGGTCGCCATCGCAGGCGTGGCAAGCGCGCCGACGCTGTCCGCTCAGGCCGCCTCCGGCTATGCCGGAAGCGCGATTGCCCTCAACATCGCCTCGGCTCTGGCCGCGGCCGACGGAACCGAGAGCCTCTCGATCAAGATCGCCGGCGTGCCGGGTGTCGCGACGCTGTCGGCCGGGACAAAGAATGCCGACGGCAGCTGGACTTTGACGCCGGCGCAACTCTCGGGGCTGACGCTAACGATACCAGCCGGCAGCTTTGCTGGGACCGCGAACCTCACGGTGACGTCGACTGCGACGGAGACCGACGGCTCGGTGGCTTCGAGCTCAGCCGCACTGCCGGTGGCGATCGCTGGTGTGGCAACCGCGCCGACGCTGTCGGTGCAGAGCGCCTCTGGCAATGCCGGAACGGCGATCCCATTGTCCATCGCGCCGGGGCTCACCGCGACCGACGGGACGGAGACTCTTTCGATCAGAATCACCGGCGTGCCGGGTGCTGCGACGCTCTCGGCTGGCACCAAGAACGCCGACGGCAGCTGGACCTTGACGGCGGTGCAGCTCGCAAGTCTCACTTTGCTGGCGCCGGCCGGCAGCTTTGCGGGTGTCGCCAATCTGACTGTGACCGCGACGGCAACCGAGACCGATGGCTCGACGGCGTCGACCTCGGCCAATCTCGTGGCGACGATTGCAGGGGTGGCGACGGCGCCGACGCTGTCGGTACAGAACGCATCGGGCTCGCCAGGCACTGCCATTTCGCTCGCCATCGCATCGGCGCTCACGGCGAGCGACGGGCAGGAGACGCTCTCTGTCAACATCACGGGCGTGCCAAGCGCAGCAACGCTGTCGGCCGGCACCAAGAATTCTGACGGCAGCTGGACGTTGACCGCGGCGCAACTGACCGGGCTGACGCTCACAGTGCCGACAGGAGGCTTCACCGGCACGGCAACTCTGACGGTGACATCGACAGCGACGGAGACCGACGGCTCGCAGGCGTCGAAATCGGCCAGCCTCTCCCTGGTTGTCGGGGCTGCTACCAATCTGGTGCTTTCGACGGCGGGTACCCATGTCGTGCTCCAGGGCGGCACAGGGAACGACACGCTAAGCTCCACTGGCACCTTCAACACGCTGATCGCGGGGAGCGGGACGGATACGCTGTTATCCAGCGGTAGCTCAGACACCTTGATTGCCGGCCGCGGCCACGACACATTGATCGCGAGCGGATACGACACGCTTGTCAGCAATGCCAGCGGCAACACGCTGATTCAGGCGGCCGGGGGCACCGGTGCGACGGCGTCCTATTTGCTCGACAACGTGACCGTTAATCTCGCGACCGGGACGGCGCTCGTGAACGGTGCGAGCGTGAGCGATACCCTGATCGGAATCACGTTAGCTATGGTGTCTGGCGCGAATGACACGCTGATCGCCGGGAACGGGACTGAAGTCCTGTCGGCGTCCGGCACTCACGATACGCTGATCGGTGGCAGCGGCCCCAGCCATTTGAGAAGCAACGCCGGCGGCAACACGCTTGTGGCGGGGACGGGCGCAGCCACCGCGCAGTATTTAGCCGTTTTCCACACGACCGTGAATCTCGCCGCTGGTACAGCGACGGTGAACGGCTCGGGCGTGAGCGATATGCTGGTTGGAATCAGCAATGTGATCGTTTCAGGCAGTTACGATACGTTGATCGGCGGGGCTGGCAATGACATTTTGAGCGCGAGAGGCATCAACAACACCGTGGTCGGTGGCAGCGGCGCCGACACGCTGTACGCACTTGGCAGCGGCGGCACGCTATTCGCCGGCAGCGGATCCGATACACTGATCATTCCTGGTGCTGCAGGCTTCTTCTACGAGTTCGGCACCGGTGCCGGCCAGGCGATCATCGTCAACGGCTTTTCCTCCGGAACGGTGGCAACGAACGAGCTGGATTTTGGCACCGGCATCTCCGATGAGCGCCTCTGGCTCGCAAAGTCTGGCAATGACCTGCAAATCGACGTGATGGGGACAACCAGCAAGGTGACCGTTTCCAATTGGTTTGCCGGCGTCGGCAGTCAACTTTCTGAAATTACCGCCGGCGGTCTCAAGCTCGATGCGCAGGTTTCGCAGCTGGTGCAGGCGATGGCGACGTATTCGACCAATAATCCGGGATTCAATCCCGCAACGGCATTGCAGGTGCCGAACGCCCCGGCACTGCAAAGCGCCATCGCGGCCGCCTGGCATACATAGTAAGCGCAGATCGGGGTCAAAGTCGCGACGCGGAGATGATAAAGGGACATGTCTGGCGAGTTTGTGCTCGATGATTTCGACGTCGCCGGATTGCTAACCGGCGGCGTTAAATTGCTTATCAACGGGGCGTCAGGTCGCAGTGGTAGCCCCACGATCATCCCTTCTTCCGCCGACGCGTTCCGACACGCGTCGATCCTACACGGCGCCGGCAAATTCGCCGAGGCCGAGGCGGTGTTGCGCGACGCTATCGCCCACGACCCCAACAACCCTGATCTGCGCAATGCCCGCGGGGTGATGTTCGCGGCGATGGGGCGCCATCTCGATGCGCTGTGGTGTTATCGCGATGCCATCGCCTGTGCGCCGGACAACGCCGGGATATGGACCAATCTCGGCAATACGCTGACGCAGCTGCGGCATCTGAAGGGCGCCATCGCCTGCCACCGGCAGGCGCTTGCCTTGTCGGATGGCCGGGAGCCGCTGTTCTACCAGAATCTCGGCACGGCGTTTGCCGAGACTGGCCAGCACGGCGAGGCGGTGGCCGCGTTCTCGCGCGCGCTCGAGCTCGATCCCGGACGTCAGATGGTGCGCTGGGATCGCGCGCGCAGCTATCTCTATCTCGGTAATTATCGCCAGGCCTGGCCGGATTACGAGGTCCGCCGCTTTACCGGGCAATTGCCGCAGAAGCGGCTGCCCGGCGAGGCGTGGGCGGGTCAGCCTTATTCCGGCAAACGCCTGGTGCTGGTGGTGGAGCAGGGGTTCGGCGATACGCTGTGGGTGGCGCGCTATCTCGCCCGCGTCAAGGCGCTCGGCGGCGAACTGGTGATGGAGTGCCAGCCCGAGTTGATCCCGCTCATCGCGACCCTCGGCGTCGTCGATTATTTCGTGCCGCGCGACCAGCCGTTGCCGGACGCGCATTACCATTGCTACCTCTGCAGCCTGCCGGGCCTGTTCACCCAGGACTTTGCATCGATCCCCACAGCGCCGGTGTTCATGGCGCCGCGCGACCGAATGGCCAAGTTCGCGCCGCAGTTCGCGATTGCCGAGCGGCGGCTGCGGGTCGGCGTCGTCTGGTCGGGCAGCGTCACCTTCAAGCGCAACCAGGAGCGTGCGCAGTCGCTGCTGCATTTCTTCCAGGGCTTTGCGCTGCCGGGCGTGCAGCTCTACAGCCTGCAGAAGGGGGCACCGGAGCAGGAATTGCGGGTGCTGCCGCGCGGCGGCCCGATCATCGATCTCTCGCCGCTGATCAACGATTTTGCCGATACCGCCGCCGCCATT
>BFBZ01000035.1_pt49 | contig 21489 bp, 7 predicted proteins | sample 1888401 | NCBI WGS metagenome assembly BFBZ01 (sample SAMD00112614, study PRJDB3348) | symbiont metagenome | host: Chara braunii | reverse complement strand
CGCGATCAGCGGCGAGCGCGCGGACGGCGTCTGCGAGGCGGCGCGTTTCGATCTCGGCGGTGGTCGGACGGGCGACGCTGGGTGCTGCGTCGGCCTTCTGCGCGGGCACGCTGTCGGGCGTCAGCCGGCGCAGCCCCGTCTCCGAATACGCGGCCGCGACTGCAACCCCCAAGGCGAGCGTCGCGGCCAAGCCCCAGATCCCCAATCGCCGCAAGGAGCGCATATCGAACGTGCGCACCCTGGCCGGACGCTCCTGCGGCGACGGCGCAGGAACGTGTAAGCGCGGCGCCATCACCGCATCTCCCGTTTGCGAATCAGCGCATAAGCGAGATTAGCAGAGACCGCGCCGGCATGCGGTCGCGCGCTGCCATCTTTCCCGCGCTGGCGCACTCGGATATGAGGGCGCCAGCCGATTGCTTCGGAGATCTGATTGACGGTGGCGGAACCGACTTCAACGCGGACCTGTCTCGCCGTGGTGCTCGCCGCCGGCGAGGGGACCCGCATGCGCTCGGCGCGGCCGAAGGTGCTGCATGCGATCGGCCATCGCTCGCTGCTGGGCCACGTGCTCGATGCCGTGGCAAAGGCCGGCGGCACCCGCACTGCCGTCGTCATCGGTCCCGGCGCCGAGGCGGTGGCCGCCGAGGCGCGGCAGACGCTGCCGGGCGCTGAGATCTTCGAGCAGACGGAGCGCCGTGGAACGGCGCATGCGGTCCTCGCTGCCAAGGCGGCGCTGACACAAGTGCCCGACGACGTATTGGTGATCTTCGGCGACACCCCGTTGATCCGGCCGCAGACGCTTCTGCGCATGCGGCAAGCGCTCGCCGACGGCGCCGCGGTGGTCGTGCTCGCATTCCGCCCGCAGGATCCGACCGGCTATGGGCGCCTGGTACTCGCCGACGACGGCGCGCTCGTCGCCATCCGCTCCGCCGGCGCCGCCCGTGCCGGCCATCGTCCGGCCAGAGCCCAGCTGATCGCCTGTCTCTTATACACATCTAGATGTGTATAAGAGACAGGCGCCCTTGCCAGGTGCGGCGCGCTCGTCGCCATCCGCTCCGCCGGCGCCGCCCGTGCCGGCCATCGTCCGGCCAGAGCCCAGCTGATCGCCACGTGAGAGCGGCGACTGCGGATTATTGACAAGCCGGCCGATCGCCGGGTCCTCGCCCGAGACGCGCATCCGCTCGGTAATTGCCCTGTCTCTTATACACATCTAGATGTGTATAAGAGACAGCCGAGGCGGTGTTGCAGCAACGCCTGCGAAGTGCGGCCATGGAAGCAGGTGCCACCTTGGTCGCGCCGGAGACAGTGTTCCTCTCGGCAGATACCAAGCTCGGGCGCGACGTCGTGGTCGAGCCGTTCGTGGTGTTCGGGCCGGGCGTTACCGTCGAGGACAACGCGGTGATCCGTTCCTTCTCGCACCTCGACCGCGCCCACGTCGGCAAAGGTGCGCTGGTCGGTCCCTATGCGCGGCTGCGCCCCGGGGCGCAGCTGCAGGAGAACGTCCACATCGGCAATTTCGTCGAGGTGAAAGAGGCTACGGTCGAGACCGGTGCCAAGGTCAACCATCTCACCTATATCGGCGACGCGAGCGTCGGAGCAGGGGCGAATGTCGGCGCCGGCACCATCACCTGCAACTACGATGGCGTCTCCAAGCATCGTACCGAGATCGGCAGGAACGCCTTCATCGGCTCGAACTCGTCGCTGGTGGCGCCGGTGAAGATCGGAGAGGGCGCCTATGTCGGCTCGGGCTCGGTGATCACCCAGGATGTGCCTGCGGACGCGCTGGCGGTCGGCCGCGGGCGGCAGGTAGTCCGGGAGGGGTGGGCGGCGCGCTTGCGGGAGCGCTGGGCCGCCGCCAAGAAGAAATCTAAAGAAAAATAATGATTTAGGCCCGAATTTTAGCTTAAAGTGTCACAACACGACAGTTATTTTGATTTCCTCTTTTCGTGTTCACGGTCGATACAGCTGTCTCTTATACACATCTAGATGTGTATAAGATTCATGTGCGGGATCGTGGGCATTCTCGGCAAGCAGGCCGTCGCCGGCCAGGTCGTCGAGGCGCTGCGGCGGCTCGAATATCGCGGCTATGATTCGGCCGGCGTTGCGACGCTCGAAGGCGGCCGGCTCAGCCGCCGCCGCGCCGAGGGCAAGCTCAAGAATCTCGAAGTGCGCCTCTCCAACGAGCCGCTCGAGGGCCTGATCGGCATCGGCCACACCCGCTGGGCGACGCATGGCAAGCCGACCGAGAGCAATGCCCATCCGCACGCCACCGAGAAGCTGGCGGTCGTCCATAACGGCATCATCGAGAACTTCCGCGAGCTCAAGGCCTGTCTCTTATACACATCTAGATGTGTATAAGAGACAGAGGCACATTCATGTGCGGGATCGTGGGCATTCTCGGCAAGCAGGCCGTCGCCGGCCAGGTCGTCGAGGCGCTGCGGCGGCTCGAATATCGCGGCTATGATTCGGCCGGGGTCGCAACCCTGGAGGAAGGGCGGCTCGCCCGGCGCCGCGCCGAAGGCAAGCTGCGCAATCTCGAGCAACGGCTCGCGCGCGAGCCGCTCACCGGCACCAGCGGCATCGGCCATACCCGCTGGGCCACGCACGGCCGGCCGAGCGAGAGCAACGCGCATCCCCATGCCACCGATCGGCTGGCGGTGGTGCATAACGGCATCATCGAGAACTACCGCGAGCTGCGCGAGGAGCTCATCAAGAAGGGTGCGAAATTCGGTTCGGAAACCGACACCGAGGTCGTCGCCCATCTCGTCACCGAGGAGATGAAGAATGGTCGCTCGCCGGCAGACGCGGTGGCGGCGGCGCTGCCGCGGCTACGCGGCGCCTTCGCGCTCGCGTTCCTGTTTTCGGGTGAGGACGATCTCCTGATCGGCGCCCGCAAGGGCTCGCCGCTCGCCATCGGCTATGGCGACGGGCAGATGTATCTCGGCTCGGACGCGATCGCGCTCGCGCCGTTCACCGATACGATCTCTTATCTGGAGGACGGCGATTCCGCCGTGCTGTCGCGCAAGCACGTCGAGGTCCGCGACGCCGCCGGCGGCAAGGTCGACCGGGCGGTGGTCAAGTCGCTCGCCTCGGCCCTTCTCGTCGACAAGGGCAATTACCGCCACTTCATGGCGAAGGAGATCCACGAGCAGCCCGAGGTGGTGAGCCATACGCTCGCGCGCTACCTCGACATGGCCGCCGAGCGCGTACGCCTGCCGGTCGAGCTGCCGTTCGACTTTCGCGCGCTCTCGCGGGTATCGATCTCGGCCTGCGGCACGGCCTATTACGCCGGGTTGGTGGCCAAATACTGGTTCGAGCGCTTCGCGCGCTTACCGGTGGAGATCGATGTCGCGTCGGAGTTCCGCTATCGCGAGGCGCCGATGACGCCGGGCGGGCTTGCGATCTTCGTGTCGCAATCGGGCGAGACCGCCGACACCTTGGCGACGCTGCGTTACGCCAAAGAGCAACAGCAGCATATCGTTGCGGTGGTCAACGTGCCGACCTCGACCATCGCGCGCGAGAGCAGCGCGGTGCTGCCGACGCTCGCCGGCCCGGAGATCGGGGTCGCCTCCACCAAAGCCTTCACCTGCCAGCTCGCCGTGCTCGCCTGCCTGGCGATCGCCGCGGGCGCCGCGCGCGGCGTGCTGTCGGAGGCTGACGAGAAAGCGCTGGTGCGCGCGCTGATCGAAGTGCCGCGCCTGATGAGCGAGGCGCTTGCGCTCGAGCCGAAGATCGAGCAACTCGCCCGCGATCTCTCCAAGTGCCGCGACGTGCTCTATCTCGGCCGTGGCACCAGCTATCCGCTGGCGCTCGAAGGGGCGCTCAAGCTCAAGGAAATCTCATACATCCATGCCGAAGGCTACGCCGCCGGCGAGCTCAAGCACGGGCCCATCGCCCTCATCGACGAGAACATGCCGGTGATCGTGATCGGCCCGCATGATCGGGTGTTCGAGAAGACCGTCTCCAACATGCAGGAGGTCGCGGCGCGGCGCGGCAAGATCATCCTGGTCACCGATCCGGAAGGGGCGCGCGAGGCACACAGCGACGGCTTGTCCAAGCTGATGCTCCCGGCCATGCCGGCCTCGGTGACTCCCTTGGTCTATGCCATCCCGGTGCAGCTGATCGCGTATCACACGGCCGTGGTGATGGGCACCGACGTCGATCAGCCGCGCAACCTTGCCAAGTCTGTCACAGTGGAGTGATGGGCCGCGACTTTCGGCCTATCGCGGCGAAGCATGCGAGCGGTTAAGATACGAAGCGAGTTGTGCGCCGTTCGAACCGTGGCGCCTTTGAGGCCTCCATCGAAGCCAGCGCCGTTGCATGAGTGAATTTGACCGAGATCCGCCGGCGGTTCCGGCACTGCCGGCGGGCAATGCTGCGCCTGAGCCCGACAAGCCGATGCCGTTCCATCACGGCTTGGTCACGCGCCTGCGCAATTACTTCCTGACCGGGCTGGTCCTGGTCGGACCGCTCTACATCACGATCAGCCTGACCTGGTGGTTCATCAACTGGGTGGACGCCTTGGTGCGGCCGTTCATCCCGGTCGCCTACCAGCCGGAAACCTATCTGCCGGTGAAAGTTCCCGGCACCGGTCTGGTCATTGCACTGGTCATGCTGACCATGCTCGGATTCCTCACTGCGAGCTTCGTCGGCCGCAAGCTGGTGGAGGCGGGCGAGACCATCCTCAACCTCATGCCGGTGGTGCGTCCAGTCTACAAGCTGTCTCTTATACACATCTAGATGTGTATAAGAGACAGGCACCGGTCTGGTCATTGCACTGGTCATGCTGACCATGCTCGGATTCCTCACTGCGAGCTTCGTCGGCCGCAAGCTGGTGGAGGCGGGCGAGACCATCCTCAACCTCATGCCGGTGGTGCGTCCAGTCTACAAGCTGTCTCTTATACACATCTAGATGTGTATAAGAGACAGGCACCGGTCTGGTCATTGCACTGGTCATGCTGACCATGCTCGGATTCCTCACTGCGAGCTTCGTCGGCCGCAAGCTGGTGGAGGCGGGCGAGACCATCCTCAACCTCATGCCGGTGGTGCGTCCAGTCTACAAGCTGTCTCTTATACACATCTAGATGTGTATAAGAGACAGGCACCGGTCTGGTCATTGCACTGGTCATGCTGACCATGCTCGGATTCCTCACTGCGAGCTTCGTCGGCCGCAAGCTGGTGGAGGCGGGCGAGACCATCCTCAACCTCATGCCGGTGGTGCGTCCAGTCTACAAGCTGTCTCTTATACACATCTAGATGTGTATAAGAGACAGGCACCGGTCTGGTCATTGCACTGGTCATGCTGACCATGCTCGGATTCCTCACTGCGAGCTTCGTCGGCCGCAAGCTGGTGGAGGCGGGCGAGACCATCCTCAACCTCATGCCGGTGGTGCGTCCAGTCTACAAGCTGTCTCTTATACACATCTAGATGTGTATAAGAGACAGGCACCGGTCTGGTCATTGCACTGGTCATGCTGACCATGCTCGGATTCCTCACTGCGAGCTTCGTCGGCCGCAAGCTGGTGGAGGCGGGCGAGACCATCCTCAACCTCATGCCGGTGGTGCGTCCAGTCTACAAGCTGTCTCTTATACACATCTAGATGTGTATAAGAGACAGGCACCGGTCTGGTCATTGCACTGGTCATGCTGACCATGCTCGGATTCCTCACTGCGAGCTTCGTCGGCCGCAAGCTGGTGGAGGCGGGCGAGACCATCCTCAACCTCATGCCGGTGGTGCGTCCAGTCTACAAGCTGTCTCTTATACACATCTAGATGTGTATAAGAGACAGGCACCGGTCTGGTCATTGCACTGGTCATGCTGACCATGCTCGGATTCCTCACTGCGAGCTTCGTCGGCCGCAAGCTGGTGGAGGCGGGCGAGACCATCCTCAACCTCATGCCGGTGGTGCGTCCAGTCTACAAGCTGTCTCTTATACACATCTAGATGTGTATAAGAGACAGGCACCGGTCTGGTCATTGCACTGGTCATGCTGACCATGCTCGGATTCCTCACTGCGAGCTTCGTCGGCCGCAAGCTGGTGGAGGCGGGCGAGACCATCCTCAACCTCATGCCGGTGGTGCGTCCAGTCTACAAGCTGTCTCTTATACACATCTAGATGTGTATAAGAGACAGGCACCGGTCTGGTCATTGCACTGGTCATGCTGACCATGCTCGGATTCCTCACTGCGAGCTTCGTCGGCCGCAAGCTGGTGGAGGCGGGCGAGACCATCCTCAACCTCATGCCGGTGGTGCGTCCAGTCTACAAGCTGTCTCTTATACACATCTAGATGTGTATAAGAGACAGGCACCGGTCTGGTCATTGCACTGGTCATGCTGACCATGCTCGGATTCCTCACTGCGAGCTTCGTCGGCCGCAAGCTGGTGGAGGCGGGCGAGACCATCCTCAACCTCATGCCGGTGGTGCGTCCAGTCTACAAGCTGTCTCTTATACACATCTAGATGTGTATAAGAGACAGGCACCGGTCTGGTCATTGCACTGGTCATGCTGACCATGCTCGGATTCCTCACTGCGAGCTTCGTCGGCCGCAAGCTGGTGGAGGCGGGCGAGACCATCCTCAACCTCATGCCGGTGGTGCGTCCAGTCTACAAGCTGTCTCTTATACACATCTAGATGTGTATAAGAGACAGGCACCGGTCTGGTCATTGCACTGGTCATGCTGACCATGCTCGGATTCCTCACTGCGAGCTTCGTCGGCCGCAAGCTGGTGGAGGCGGGCGAGACCATCCTCAACCTCATGCCGGTGGTGCGTCCAGTCTACAAGCTGTCTCTTATACACATCTAGATGTGTATAAGAGACAGGCACCGGTCTGGTCATTGCACTGGTCATGCTGACCATGCTCGGATTCCTCACTGCGAGCTTCGTCGGCCGCAAGCTGGTGGAGGCGGGCGAGACCATCCTCAACCTCATGCCGGTGGTGCGTCCAGTCTACAAGCTGTCTCTTATACACATCTAGATGTGTATAAGAGACAGGCACCGGTCTGGTCATTGCACTGGTCATGCTGACCATGCTCGGATTCCTCACTGCGAGCTTCGTCGGCCGCAAGCTGGTGGAGGCGGGCGAGACCATCCTCAACCTCATGCCGGTGGTGCGTCCAGTCTACAAGCTGTCTCTTATACACATCTAGATGTGTATAAGAGACAGGCACCGGTCTGGTCATTGCACTGGTCATGCTGACCATGCTCGGATTCCTCACTGCGAGCTTCGTCGGCCGCAAGCTGGTGGAGGCGGGCGAGACCATCCTCAACCTCATGCCGGTGGTGCGTCCAGTCTACAAGCTGTCTCTTATACACATCTAGATGTGTATAAGAGACAGGCACCGGTCTGGTCATTGCACTGGTCATGCTGACCATGCTCGGATTCCTCACTGCGAGCTTCGTCGGCCGCAAGCTGGTGGAGGCGGGCGAGACCATCCTCAACCTCATGCCGGTGGTGCGTCCAGTCTACAAGCTGTCTCTTATACACATCTAGATGTGTATAAGAGACAGGCACCGGTCTGGTCATTGCACTGGTCATGCTGACCATGCTCGGATTCCTCACTGCGAGCTTCGTCGGCCGCAAGCTGGTGGAGGCGGGCGAGACCATCCTCAACCTCATGCCGGTGGTGCGTCCAGTCTACAAGCTGTCTCTTATACACATCTAGATGTGTATAAGAGACAGGCACCGGTCTGGTCATTGCACTGGTCATGCTGACCATGCTCGGATTCCTCACTGCGAGCTTCGTCGGCCGCAAGCTGGTGGAGGCGGGCGAGACCATCCTCAACCTCATGCCGGTGGTGCGTCCAGTCTACAAGCTGTCTCTTATACACATCTAGATGTGTATAAGAGACAGGCACCGGTCTGGTCATTGCACTGGTCATGCTGACCATGCTCGGATTCCTCACTGCGAGCTTCGTCGGCCGCAAGCTGGTGGAGGCGGGCGAGACCATCCTCAACCTCATGCCGGTGGTGCGTCCAGTCTACAAGCTGTCTCTTATACACATCTAGATGTGTATAAGAGACAGGCACCGGTCTGGTCATTGCACTGGTCATGCTGACCATGCTCGGATTCCTCACTGCGAGCTTCGTCGGCCGCAAGCTGGTGGAGGCGGGCGAGACCATCCTCAACCTCATGCCGGTGGTGCGTCCAGTCTACAAGCTGTCTCTTATACACATCTAGATGTGTATAAGAGACAGGCACCGGTCTGGTCATTGCACTGGTCATGCTGACCATGCTCGGATTCCTCACTGCGAGCTTCGTCGGCCGCAAGCTGGTGGAGGCGGGCGAGACCATCCTCAACCTCATGCCGGTGGTGCGTCCAGTCTACAAGCTGTCTCTTATACACATCTAGATGTGTATAAGAGACAGGCACCGGTCTGGTCATTGCACTGGTCATGCTGACCATGCTCGGATTCCTCACTGCGAGCTTCGTCGGCCGCAAGCTGGTGGAGGCGGGCGAGACCATCCTCAACCTCATGCCGGTGGTGCGTCCAGTCTACAAGCTGTCTCTTATACACATCTAGATGTGTATAAGAGACAGGCACCGGTCTGGTCATTGCACTGGTCATGCTGACCATGCTCGGATTCCTCACTGCGAGCTTCGTCGGCCGCAAGCTGGTGGAGGCGGGCGAGACCATCCTCAACCTCATGCCGGTGGTGCGTCCAGTCTACAAGCTGTCTCTTATACACATCTAGATGTGTATAAGAGACAGGCACCGGTCTGGTCATTGCACTGGTCATGCTGACCATGCTCGGATTCCTCACTGCGAGCTTCGTCGGCCGCAAGCTGGTGGAGGCGGGCGAGACCATCCTCAACCTCATGCCGGTGGTGCGTCCAGTCTACAAGCTGTCTCTTATACACATCTAGATGTGTATAAGAGACAGGCACCGGTCTGGTCATTGCACTGGTCATGCTGACCATGCTCGGATTCCTCACTGCGAGCTTCGTCGGCCGCAAGCTGGTGGAGGCGGGCGAGACCATCCTCAACCTCATGCCGGTGGTGCGTCCAGTCTACAAGCTGTCTCTTATACACATCTAGATGTGTATAAGAGACAGGCACCGGTCTGGTCATTGCACTGGTCATGCTGACCATGCTCGGATTCCTCACTGCGAGCTTCGTCGGCCGCAAGCTGGTGGAGGCGGGCGAGACCATCCTCAACCTCATGCCGGTGGTGCGTCCAGTCTACAAGCTGTCTCTTATACACATCTAGATGTGTATAAGAGACAGGCACCGGTCTGGTCATTGCACTGGTCATGCTGACCATGCTCGGATTCCTCACTGCGAGCTTCGTCGGCCGCAAGCTGGTGGAGGCGGGCGAGACCATCCTCAACCTCATGCCGGTGGTGCGTCCAGTCTACAAGCTGTCTCTTATACACATCTAGATGTGTATAAGAGACAGGCACCGGTCTGGTCATTGCACTGGTCATGCTGACCATGCTCGGATTCCTCACTGCGAGCTTCGTCGGCCGCAAGCTGGTGGAGGCGGGCGAGACCATCCTCAACCTCATGCCGGTGGTGCGTCCAGTCTACAAGCTGTCTCTTATACACATCTAGATGTGTATAAGAGACAGGCACCGGTCTGGTCATTGCACTGGTCATGCTGACCATGCTCGGATTCCTCACTGCGAGCTTCGTCGGCCGCAAGCTGGTGGAGGCGGGCGAGACCATCCTCAACCTCATGCCGGTGGTGCGTCCAGTCTACAAGCTGTCTCTTATACACATCTAGATGTGTATAAGAGACAGGCACCGGTCTGGTCATTGCACTGGTCATGCTGACCATGCTCGGATTCCTCACTGCGAGCTTCGTCGGCCGCAAGCTGGTGGAGGCGGGCGAGACCATCCTCAACCTCATGCCGGTGGTGCGTCCAGTCTACAAGCTGTCTCTTATACACATCTAGATGTGTATAAGAGACAGGCACCGGTCTGGTCATTGCACTGGTCATGCTGACCATGCTCGGATTCCTCACTGCGAGCTTCGTCGGCCGCAAGCTGGTGGAGGCGGGCGAGACCATCCTCAACCTCATGCCGGTGGTGCGTCCAGTCTACAAGCTGTCTCTTATACACATCTAGATGTGTATAAGAGACAGGCACCGGTCTGGTCATTGCACTGGTCATGCTGACCATGCTCGGATTCCTCACTGCGAGCTTCGTCGGCCGCAAGCTGGTGGAGGCGGGCGAGACCATCCTCAACCTCATGCCGGTGGTGCGTCCAGTCTACAAGCTGTCTCTTATACACATCTAGATGTGTATAAGAGACAGGCACCGGTCTGGTCATTGCACTGGTCATGCTGACCATGCTCGGATTCCTCACTGCGAGCTTCGTCGGCCGCAAGCTGGTGGAGGCGGGCGAGACCATCCTCAACCTCATGCCGGTGGTGCGTCCAGTCTACAAGCTGTCTCTTATACACATCTAGATGTGTATAAGAGACAGGCACCGGTCTGGTCATTGCACTGGTCATGCTGACCATGCTCGGATTCCTCACTGCGAGCTTCGTCGGCCGCAAGCTGGTGGAGGCGGGCGAGACCATCCTCAACCTCATGCCGGTGGTGCGTCCAGTCTACAAGCTGTCTCTTATACACATCTAGATGTGTATAAGAGACAGGCACCGGTCTGGTCATTGCACTGGTCATGCTGACCATGCTCGGATTCCTCACTGCGAGCTTCGTCGGCCGCAAGCTGGTGGAGGCGGGCGAGACCATCCTCAACCTCATGCCGGTGGTGCGTCCAGTCTACAAGCTGTCTCTTATACACATCTAGATGTGTATAAGAGACAGGCACCGGTCTGGTCATTGCACTGGTCATGCTGACCATGCTCGGATTCCTCACTGCGAGCTTCGTCGGCCGCAAGCTGGTGGAGGCGGGCGAGACCATCCTCAACCTCATGCCGGTGGTGCGTCCAGTCTACAAGCTGTCTCTTATACACATCTAGATGTGTATAAGAGACAGGCACCGGTCTGGTCATTGCACTGGTCATGCTGACCATGCTCGGATTCCTCACTGCGAGCTTCGTCGGCCGCAAGCTGGTGGAGGCGGGCGAGACCATCCTCAACCTCATGCCGGTGGTGCGTCCAGTCTACAAGCTGTCTCTTATACACATCTAGATGTGTATAAGAGACAGGCACCGGTCTGGTCATTGCACTGGTCATGCTGACCATGCTCGGATTCCTCACTGCGAGCTTCGTCGGCCGCAAGCTGGTGGAGGCGGGCGAGACCATCCTCAACCTCATGCCGGTGGTGCGTCCAGTCTACAAGCTGTCTCTTATACACATCTAGATGTGTATAAGAGACAGGCACCGGTCTGGTCATTGCACTGGTCATGCTGACCATGCTCGGATTCCTCACTGCGAGCTTCGTCGGCCGCAAGCTGGTGGAGGCGGGCGAGACCATCCTCAACCTCATGCCGGTGGTGCGTCCAGTCTACAAGCTGTCTCTTATACACATCTAGATGTGTATAAGAGACAGGCACCGGTCTGGTCATTGCACTGGTCATGCTGACCATGCTCGGATTCCTCACTGCGAGCTTCGTCGGCCGCAAGCTGGTGGAGGCGGGCGAGACCATCCTCAACCTCATGCCGGTGGTGCGTCCAGTCTACAAGCTGTCTCTTATACACATCTAGATGTGTATAAGAGACAGGCACCGGTCTGGTCATTGCACTGGTCATGCTGACCATGCTCGGATTCCTCACTGCGAGCTTCGTCGGCCGCAAGCTGGTGGAGGCGGGCGAGACCATCCTCAACCTCATGCCGGTGGTGCGTCCAGTCTACAAGCTGTCTCTTATACACATCTAGATGTGTATAAGAGACAGGCACCGGTCTGGTCATTGCACTGGTCATGCTGACCATGCTCGGATTCCTCACTGCGAGCTTCGTCGGCCGCAAGCTGGTGGAGGCGGGCGAGACCATCCTCAACCTCATGCCGGTGGTGCGTCCAGTCTACAAGCTGTCTCTTATACACATCTAGATGTGTATAAGAGACAGGCACCGGTCTGGTCATTGCACTGGTCATGCTGACCATGCTCGGATTCCTCACTGCGAGCTTCGTCGGCCGCAAGCTGGTGGAGGCGGGCGAGACCATCCTCAACCTCATGCCGGTGGTGCGTCCAGTCTACAAGCTGTCTCTTATACACATCTAGATGTGTATAAGAGACAGGCACCGGTCTGGTCATTGCACTGGTCATGCTGACCATGCTCGGATTCCTCACTGCGAGCTTCGTCGGCCGCAAGCTGGTGGAGGCGGGCGAGACCATCCTCAACCTCATGCCGGTGGTGCGTCCAGTCTACAAGCTGTCTCTTATACACATCTAGATGTGTATAAGAGACAGGCACCGGTCTGGTCATTGCACTGGTCATGCTGACCATGCTCGGATTCCTCACTGCGAGCTTCGTCGGCCGCAAGCTGGTGGAGGCGGGCGAGACCATCCTCAACCTCATGCCGGTGGTGCGTCCAGTCTACAAGCTGTCTCTTATACACATCTAGATGTGTATAAGAGACAGGCACCGGTCTGGTCATTGCACTGGTCATGCTGACCATGCTCGGATTCCTCACTGCGAGCTTCGTCGGCCGCAAGCTGGTGGAGGCGGGCGAGACCATCCTCAACCTCATGCCGGTGGTGCGTCCAGTCTACAAGCTGTCTCTTATACACATCTAGATGTGTATAAGAGACAGGCACCGGTCTGGTCATTGCACTGGTCATGCTGACCATGCTCGGATTCCTCACTGCGAGCTTCGTCGGCCGCAAGCTGGTGGAGGCGGGCGAGACCATCCTCAACCTCATGCCGGTGGTGCGTCCAGTCTACAAGCTGTCTCTTATACACATCTAGATGTGTATAAGAGACAGGCACCGGTCTGGTCATTGCACTGGTCATGCTGACCATGCTCGGATTCCTCACTGCGAGCTTCGTCGGCCGCAAGCTGGTGGAGGCGGGCGAGACCATCCTCAACCTCATGCCGGTGGTGCGTCCAGTCTACAAGCTGTCTCTTATACACATCTAGATGTGTATAAGAGACAGGCACCGGTCTGGTCATTGCACTGGTCATGCTGACCATGCTCGGATTCCTCACTGCGAGCTTCGTCGGCCGCAAGCTGGTGGAGGCGGGCGAGACCATCCTCAACCTCATGCCGGTGGTGCGTCCAGTCTACAAGCTGTCTCTTATACACATCTAGATGTGTATAAGAGACAGGCACCGGTCTGGTCATTGCACTGGTCATGCTGACCATGCTCGGATTCCTCACTGCGAGCTTCGTCGGCCGCAAGCTGGTGGAGGCGGGCGAGACCATCCTCAACCTCATGCCGGTGGTGCGTCCAGTCTACAAGCTGTCTCTTATACACATCTAGATGTGTATAAGAGACAGGCACCGGTCTGGTCATTGCACTGGTCATGCTGACCATGCTCGGATTCCTCACTGCGAGCTTCGTCGGCCGCAAGCTGGTGGAGGCGGGCGAGACCATCCTCAACCTCATGCCGGTGGTGCGTCCAGTCTACAAGCTGTCTCTTATACACATCTAGATGTGTATAAGAGACAGGCACCGGTCTGGTCATTGCACTGGTCATGCTGACCATGCTCGGATTCCTCACTGCGAGCTTCGTCGGCCGCAAGCTGGTGGAGGCGGGCGAGACCATCCTCAACCTCATGCCGGTGGTGCGTCCAGTCTACAAGCTGTCTCTTATACACATCTAGATGTGTATAAGAGACAGGCACCGGTCTGGTCATTGCACTGGTCATGCTGACCATGCTCGGATTCCTCACTGCGAGCTTCGTCGGCCGCAAGCTGGTGGAGGCGGGCGAGACCATCCTCAACCTCATGCCGGTGGTGCGTCCAGTCTACAAGCTGTCTCTTATACACATCTAGATGTGTATAAGAGACAGGCACCGGTCTGGTCATTGCACTGGTCATGCTGACCATGCTCGGATTCCTCACTGCGAGCTTCGTCGGCCGCAAGCTGGTGGAGGCGGGCGAGACCATCCTCAACCTCATGCCGGTGGTGCGTCCAGTCTACAAGCTGTCTCTTATACACATCTAGATGTGTATAAGAGACAGGCACCGGTCTGGTCATTGCACTGGTCATGCTGACCATGCTCGGATTCCTCACTGCGAGCTTCGTCGGCCGCAAGCTGGTGGAGGCGGGCGAGACCATCCTCAACCTCATGCCGGTGGTGCGTCCAGTCTACAAGCTGTCTCTTATACACATCTAGATGTGTATAAGAGACAGGCACCGGTCTGGTCATTGCACTGGTCATGCTGACCATGCTCGGATTCCTCACTGCGAGCTTCGTCGGCCGCAAGCTGGTGGAGGCGGGCGAGACCATCCTCAACCTCATGCCGGTGGTGCGTCCAGTCTACAAGCTGTCTCTTATACACATCTAGATGTGTATAAGAGACAGGCACCGGTCTGGTCATTGCACTGGTCATGCTGACCATGCTCGGATTCCTCACTGCGAGCTTCGTCGGCCGCAAGCTGGTGGAGGCGGGCGAGACCATCCTCAACCTCATGCCGGTGGTGCGTCCAGTCTACAAGCTGTCTCTTATACACATCTAGATGTGTATAAGAGACAGGCACCGGTCTGGTCATTGCACTGGTCATGCTGACCATGCTCGGATTCCTCACTGCGAGCTTCGTCGGCCGCAAGCTGGTGGAGGCGGGCGAGACCATCCTCAACCTCATGCCGGTGGTGCGTCCAGTCTACAAGCTGTCTCTTATACACATCTAGATGTGTATAAGAGACAGGCACCGGTCTGGTCATTGCACTGGTCATGCTGACCATGCTCGGATTCCTCACTGCGAGCTTCGTCGGCCGCAAGCTGGTGGAGGCGGGCGAGACCATCCTCAACCTCATGCCGGTGGTGCGTCCAGTCTACAAGCTGTCTCTTATACACATCTAGATGTGTATAAGAGACAGGCACCGGTCTGGTCATTGCACTGGTCATGCTGACCATGCTCGGATTCCTCACTGCGAGCTTCGTCGGCCGCAAGCTGGTGGAGGCGGGCGAGACCATCCTCAACCTCATGCCGGTGGTGCGTCCAGTCTACAAGCTGTCTCTTATACACATCTAGATGTGTATAAGAGACAGGCACCGGTCTGGTCATTGCACTGGTCATGCTGACCATGCTCGGATTCCTCACTGCGAGCTTCGTCGGCCGCAAGCTGGTGGAGGCGGGCGAGACCATCCTCAACCTCATGCCGGTGGTGCGTCCAGTCTACAAGCTGTCTCTTATACACATCTAGATGTGTATAAGAGACAGGCACCGGTCTGGTCATTGCACTGGTCATGCTGACCATGCTCGGATTCCTCACTGCGAGCTTCGTCGGCCGCAAGCTGGTGGAGGCGGGCGAGACCATCCTCAACCTCATGCCGGTGGTGCGTCCAGTCTACAAGCTGTCTCTTATACACATCTAGATGTGTATAAGAGACAGGCACCGGTCTGGTCATTGCACTGGTCATGCTGACCATGCTCGGATTCCTCACTGCGAGCTTCGTCGGCCGCAAGCTGGTGGAGGCGGGCGAGACCATCCTCAACCTCATGCCGGTGGTGCGTCCAGTCTACAAGCTGTCTCTTATACACATCTAGATGTGTATAAGAGACAGGCACCGGTCTGGTCATTGCACTGGTCATGCTGACCATGCTCGGATTCCTCACTGCGAGCTTCGTCGGCCGCAAGCTGGTGGAGGCGGGCGAGACCATCCTCAACCTCATGCCGGTGGTGCGTCCAGTCTACAAGCTGTCTCTTATACACATCTAGATGTGTATAAGAGACAGGCACCGGTCTGGTCATTGCACTGGTCATGCTGACCATGCTCGGATTCCTCACTGCGAGCTTCGTCGGCCGCAAGCTGGTGGAGGCGGGCGAGACCATCCTCAACCTCATGCCGGTGGTGCGTCCAGTCTACAAGCTGTCTCTTATACACATCTAGATGTGTATAAGAGACAGGCACCGGTCTGGTCATTGCACTGGTCATGCTGACCATGCTCGGATTCCTCACTGCGAGCTTCGTCGGCCGCAAGCTGGTGGAGGCGGGCGAGACCATCCTCAACCTCATGCCGGTGGTGCGTCCAGTCTACAAGCTGTCTCTTATACACATCTAGATGTGTATAAGAGACAGGCACCGGTCTGGTCATTGCACTGGTCATGCTGACCATGCTCGGATTCCTCACTGCGAGCTTCGTCGGCCGCAAGCTGGTGGAGGCGGGCGAGACCATCCTCAACCTCATGCCGGTGGTGCGTCCAGTCTACAAGCTGTCTCTTATACACATCTAGATGTGTATAAGAGACAGGCACCGGTCTGGTCATTGCACTGGTCATGCTGACCATGCTCGGATTCCTCACTGCGAGCTTCGTCGGCCGCAAGCTGGTGGAGGCGGGCGAGACCATCCTCAACCTCATGCCGGTGGTGCGTCCAGTCTACAAGCTGTCTCTTATACACATCTAGATGTGTATAAGAGACAGGCACCGGTCTGGTCATTGCACTGGTCATGCTGACCATGCTCGGATTCCTCACTGCGAGCTTCGTCGGCCGCAAGCTGGTGGAGGCGGGCGAGACCATCCTCAACCTCATGCCGGTGGTGCGTCCAGTCTACAAGCTGTCTCTTATACACATCTAGATGTGTATAAGAGACAGGCACCGGTCTGGTCATTGCACTGGTCATGCTGACCATGCTCGGATTCCTCACTGCGAGCTTCGTCGGCCGCAAGCTGGTGGAGGCGGGCGAGACCATCCTCAACCTCATGCCGGTGGTGCGTCCAGTCTACAAGCTGTCTCTTATACACATCTAGATGTGTATAAGAGACAGGCACCGGTCTGGTCATTGCACTGGTCATGCTGACCATGCTCGGATTCCTCACTGCGAGCTTCGTCGGCCGCAAGCTGGTGGAGGCGGGCGAGACCATCCTCAACCTCATGCCGGTGGTGCGTCCAGTCTACAAGCTGTCTCTTATACACATCTAGATGTGTATAAGAGACAGGCACCGGTCTGGTCATTGCACTGGTCATGCTGACCATGCTCGGATTCCTCACTGCGAGCTTCGTCGGCCGCAAGCTGGTGGAGGCGGGCGAGACCATCCTCAACCTCATGCCGGTGGTGCGTCCAGTCTACAAGCTGTCTCTTATACACATCTAGATGTGTATAAGAGACAGGCACCGGTCTGGTCATTGCACTGGTCATGCTGACCATGCTCGGATTCCTCACTGCGAGCTTCGTCGGCCGCAAGCTGGTGGAGGCGGGCGAGACCATCCTCAACCTCATGCCGGTGGTGCGTCCAGTCTACAAGCTGTCTCTTATACACATCTAGATGTGTATAAGAGACAGGCACCGGTCTGGTCATTGCACTGGTCATGCTGACCATGCTCGGATTCCTCACTGCGAGCTTCGTCGGCCGCAAGCTGGTGGAGGCGGGCGAGACCATCCTCAACCTCATGCCGGTGGTGCGTCCAGTCTACAAGCTGTCTCTTATACACATCTAGATGTGTATAAGAGACAGGCACCGGTCTGGTCATTGCACTGGTCATGCTGACCATGCTCGGATTCCTCACTGCGAGCTTCGTCGGCCGCAAGCTGGTGGAGGCGGGCGAGACCATCCTCAACCTCATGCCGGTGGTGCGTCCAGTCTACAAGCTGTCTCTTATACACATCTAGATGTGTATAAGAGACAGGCACCGGTCTGGTCATTGCACTGGTCATGCTGACCATGCTCGGATTCCTCACTGCGAGCTTCGTCGGCCGCAAGCTGGTGGAGGCGGGCGAGACCATCCTCAACCTCATGCCGGTGGTGCGTCCAGTCTACAAGCTGTCTCTTATACACATCTAGATGTGTATAAGAGACAGGCACCGGTCTGGTCATTGCACTGGTCATGCTGACCATGCTCGGATTCCTCACTGCGAGCTTCGTCGGCCGCAAGCTGGTGGAGGCGGGCGAGACCATCCTCAACCTCATGCCGGTGGTGCGTCCAGTCTACAAGCTGTCTCTTATACACATCTAGATGTGTATAAGAGACAGGCACCGGTCTGGTCATTGCACTGGTCATGCTGACCATGCTCGGATTCCTCACTGCGAGCTTCGTCGGCCGCAAGCTGGTGGAGGCGGGCGAGACCATCCTCAACCTCATGCCGGTGGTGCGTCCAGTCTACAAGCTGTCTCTTATACACATCTAGATGTGTATAAGAGACAGGCACCGGTCTGGTCATTGCACTGGTCATGCTGACCATGCTCGGATTCCTCACTGCGAGCTTCGTCGGCCGCAAGCTGGTGGAGGCGGGCGAGACCATCCTCAACCTCATGCCGGTGGTGCGTCCAGTCTACAAGCTGTCTCTTATACACATCTAGATGTGTATAAGAGACAGGCACCGGTCTGGTCATTGCACTGGTCATGCTGACCATGCTCGGATTCCTCACTGCGAGCTTCGTCGGCCGCAAGCTGGTGGAGGCGGGCGAGACCATCCTCAACCTCATGCCGGTGGTGCGTCCAGTCTACAAGCTGTCTCTTATACACATCTAGATGTGTATAAGAGACAGGCACCGGTCTGGTCATTGCACTGGTCATGCTGACCATGCTCGGATTCCTCACTGCGAGCTTCGTCGGCCGCAAGCTGGTGGAGGCGGGCGAGACCATCCTCAACCTCATGCCGGTGGTGCGTCCAGTCTACAAGCTGTCTCTTATACACATCTAGATGTGTATAAGAGACAGGCACCGGTCTGGTCATTGCACTGGTCATGCTGACCATGCTCGGATTCCTCACTGCGAGCTTCGTCGGCCGCAAGCTGGTGGAGGCGGGCGAGACCATCCTCAACCTCATGCCGGTGGTGCGTCCAGTCTACAAGCTGTCTCTTATACACATCTAGATGTGTATAAGAGACAGGCACCGGTCTGGTCATTGCACTGGTCATGCTGACCATGCTCGGATTCCTCACTGCGAGCTTCGTCGGCCGCAAGCTGGTGGAGGCGGGCGAGACCATCCTCAACCTCATGCCGGTGGTGCGTCCAGTCTACAAGCTGTCTCTTATACACATCTAGATGTGTATAAGAGACAGGCACCGGTCTGGTCATTGCACTGGTCATGCTGACCATGCTCGGATTCCTCACTGCGAGCTTCGTCGGCCGCAAGCTGGTGGAGGCGGGCGAGACCATCCTCAACCTCATGCCGGTGGTGCGTCCAGTCTACAAGCTGTCTCTTATACACATCTAGATGTGTATAAGAGACAGGCACCGGTCTGGTCATTGCACTGGTCATGCTGACCATGCTCGGATTCCTCACTGCGAGCTTCGTCGGCCGCAAGCTGGTGGAGGCGGGCGAGACCATCCTCAACCTCATGCCGGTGGTGCGTCCAGTCTACAAGCTGTCTCTTATACACATCTAGATGTGTATAAGAGACAGGCACCGGTCTGGTCATTGCACTGGTCATGCTGACCATGCTCGGATTCCTCACTGCGAGCTTCGTCGGCCGCAAGCTGGTGGAGGCGGGCGAGACCATCCTCAACCTCATGCCGGTGGTGCGTCCAGTCTACAAGCTGTCTCTTATACACATCTAGATGTGTATAAGAGACAGGCACCGGTCTGGTCATTGCACTGGTCATGCTGACCATGCTCGGATTCCTCACTGCGAGCTTCGTCGGCCGCAAGCTGGTGGAGGCGGGCGAGACCATCCTCAACCTCATGCCGGTGGTGCGTCCAGTCTACAAGCTGTCTCTTATACACATCTAGATGTGTATAAGAGACAGGCACCGGTCTGGTCATTGCACTGGTCATGCTGACCATGCTCGGATTCCTCACTGCGAGCTTCGTCGGCCGCAAGCTGGTGGAGGCGGGCGAGACCATCCTCAACCTCATGCCGGTGGTGCGTCCAGTCTACAAGCTGTCTCTTATACACATCTAGATGTGTATAAGAGACAGGCACCGGTCTGGTCATTGCACTGGTCATGCTGACCATGCTCGGATTCCTCACTGCGAGCTTCGTCGGCCGCAAGCTGGTGGAGGCGGGCGAGACCATCCTCAACCTCATGCCGGTGGTGCGTCCAGTCTACAAGCTGTCTCTTATACACATCTAGATGTGTATAAGAGACAGGCACCGGTCTGGTCATTGCACTGGTCATGCTGACCATGCTCGGATTCCTCACTGCGAGCTTCGTCGGCCGCAAGCTGGTGGAGGCGGGCGAGACCATCCTCAACCTCATGCCGGTGGTGCGTCCAGTCTACAAGCTGTCTCTTATACACATCTAGATGTGTATAAGAGACAGGCACCGGTCTGGTCATTGCACTGGTCATGCTGACCATGCTCGGATTCCTCACTGCGAGCTTCGTCGGCCGCAAGCTGGTGGAGGCGGGCGAGACCATCCTCAACCTCATGCCGGTGGTGCGTCCAGTCTACAAGCTGTCTCTTATACACATCTAGATGTGTATAAGAGACAGGCACCGGTCTGGTCATTGCACTGGTCATGCTGACCATGCTCGGATTCCTCACTGCGAGCTTCGTCGGCCGCAAGCTGGTGGAGGCGGGCGAGACCATCCTCAACCTCATGCCGGTGGTGCGTCCAGTCTACAAGCTGTCTCTTATACACATCTAGATGTGTATAAGAGACAGGCACCGGTCTGGTCATTGCACTGGTCATGCTGACCATGCTCGGATTCCTCACTGCGAGCTTCGTCGGCCGCAAGCTGGTGGAGGCGGGCGAGACCATCCTCAACCTCATGCCGGTGGTGCGTCCAGTCTACAAGCTGTCTCTTATACACATCTAGATGTGTATAAGAGACAGGCACCGGTCTGGTCATTGCACTGGTCATGCTGACCATGCTCGGATTCCTCACTGCGAGCTTCGTCGGCCGCAAGCTGGTGGAGGCGGGCGAGACCATCCTCAACCTCATGCCGGTGGTGCGTCCAGTCTACAAGCTGTCTCTTATACACATCTAGATGTGTATAAGAGACAGGCACCGGTCTGGTCATTGCACTGGTCATGCTGACCATGCTCGGATTCCTCACTGCGAGCTTCGTCGGCCGCAAGCTGGTGGAGGCGGGCGAGACCATCCTCAACCTCATGCCGGTGGTGCGTCCAGTCTACAAGAGCCTCAAGCAGATCTTCGAGACCCTGTTCTCAAAGAGTGGCTCGAGCTTCCGCCGCGTCGGCCTCGTGGAGTTTCCCTCACCCGGGATGTGGTCGCTGGTGTTCCTGTCGAACGCCGCCAGCCCCGATATCGCCGCCCGCTTGCCGGAGACCGAGCACGTCGCGGCCTTCATGCCGTGTACGCCCAACCCGACAACGGGCTTTTTCTTCTACGTGCCGCGTCGCGATATCATCGACCTCGACATCTCGGTCGAGGCCGCCATGACCTTGGTGATGTCGGCGGGCATGGTGCAGCCCGGCAGCAACGACCAGCAGAAGCAGCTGGCCGCGCTCGCGGAGGCCGCGCGCGCCGCGCGCGCGGTGCAAGGCGGCCGCCAGCAAGCCGGCCGCGACGCCGCACCGGCGAATTAGAGCATTTTCAGGAAAGGTGGAG